>Ga0208129_1000130_pt1 | contig 31644 bp, 27 predicted proteins | sample ETNtaG_13_FD_185759 | JGI IMG/M metagenome (GOLD analysis project Ga0208129, IMG submission 185759) | Marine microbial and viral communities from oxygen minimum zone, Eastern Pacific Ocean - ETNP201306PF47B (SPAdes) (version 2) | ecosystem: Environmental > Aquatic > Marine > Oceanic ...
CCCAGCGACGAGATGCTCGCCTTGGCTAGGCGGCACATCCCGACCGGCATCGAGATCGACCTGCAGGTCGGCGGCTTGGCCAAGGCGCTTGGCCAGGCGAGCATCGCTATCGCCTCCTCCGGCACGGTCACGATGGAGTGCGCCTGGTTCCGTGTGCCCACCGTCGTACTCTACAAGACCAGCCCACTGACCCACGCGCTTGGCCGGGCGTTGCTGAAAGTGCCGCACCTCGCCATGCCTAATCTGCTCGCCGGCGAGGAGTTGTTCCCCGAGTTCATCCAGTCGGCCGCCAACGCCGACAATCTCGCCGAGGCCAGCCTGCGCCTGCTGCGGGACAAAGCCGAACGCACCCGCATCCTCAACGGCCTCGACCAGGTTGCAGCCCAACTCGGCGAACCCGGAGCCGCCACCCGCGCCGCCCAAGCCGTGCTCGGCACCCTTGATTGACTGGCACCAAAAATACAGGAATCCTCACGCCCTTCCCAACCACAGGACCGCAGCCCGCAAAAACCAATCCATGGCTCGATTATGCTAGGAAAAAAGTGGTGGGTCGTTGGCGATTAGCAACATAAGAGGAAATGGTGGGTCGGGTGGGACTCGAACCCACAGCCAACGGCTTAAAAGGCCGCTGCTCTACCATTGAGCTACCAACCCAAAGGTCCGGGGTTGTCCCGGAAGCGCGCGCAACCTAGTCGCGGCTGTCCGTGATGGCAAGTTTATTGCCCTCGCGTATCCGGCTTTTACTGGGCACGACCGTGCGATATGTTCCGTGCCGAATGGAAACACGCAGATTAGGAAACTCTGACCTCGAACTGACGCCGGTCGGCTTCGGTACGTGGGCCATCGGCGGCGGCGACTGGGGCATGGGCTGGGGGCCGCAGGAGGAGAAGGACTCGATCGGGGCAATCCTCGAGGGACTGGAGGCCGGCATCAACTGGATTGACACCGCACACGCCTACGGCTTCGGGCTGTCGGAGGAAATGGTGGGCAAGGCGCTCAAGGAATGGGGGCAGCCAGTCATCGTGGCCACCAAGTGCGGCGTGTTGCCGGATGAAAACAGGTTCCCCCGGCGCTTTGCCTCCCGTGAAACAATACTCGAGGAGGTCGAGGGTTCGCTGCGCCGGCTGCAGGTCGACACGATCGACCTGTACCAACTCCACTGGCCGGAGCCAGACGAGAACGTCGAGGAGGCGTGGCAGACGCTGCTCGACCTGCAGGCGCAGGGGAAGATTCGCTGGCCGGCCGTCTGCAACTATTCTGCGGCCCAGCTTGGCCGCGCCGCTGCGCTTGGCCCGGTCACCTCGCTGCAGCCGCGCTATAGCCTGCTCAACCGGCAGATCGAGGATGAGGGGCAGATGCAGTGGTGCCGTGAACACAACTGCGGCATCGTCTGCTACAGCCCGATGGAGAGCGGGCTGCTCACCGGCAAGGTCACCCGCGAGTGGATCGACAATCTGCCGGAAAACGACTGGCGCCGCCACAAGCAGGAGGACCACCCGGTGGCTTCCCTGCTCCGGCCGCCCAAGCTCGAGCCGTTCCTGCAACTCGTTGACCAGTTAAGGGCCATCGCCGGGCCAAGCGGGCACTCCGTCTCGCAGCTTGCCGTGGCGTGGACGCTGCGCCGGCCGGAGGTCACCTCGGCCATCGTCGGCGCACGCCGCAAAGGCCAGATCGCCGAGACGGTCCGCGCCGCCAAGTGGTCGCTTGGCCAAGCGGAGCAGAACGCCACGGCAGCCGCGGTGGATGCATTCCGCAAGGCGATCGACTGACCGGGCGCCCGGCGGGGTGGATCAAAATAAACAGTCGATTATAATTGCCAAGCACGCCGGTTTCATGTAGCAAAAGGCGTATGGAAATGGCAATCGGACTTCTCGTCATCAGCCTAGTGCTGATGTTCTTTGAGGTGCTCTTGCCAGGCATGGTACTCGGCGCCTGTGCCATCCTCACCATGATTGCCTCGGTGGTGGTGGCCTACATGAACACCGACCACGGCAACATCTTTCTGATCATCGCCCTCGTATCACTGGCTGTGTTCGCGGTCGGATTCGTGTACTGGTTCCCGAACTCGTCCATGGGACGGAAACTCACCTCCACGTCTGCCGTCGGTGATTTAGGTATTGACTTATCAGAATTGGTTAATCAAACCGGTTTGGCCTACACAAACCTACGTCCGTCCGGCAAGGCCACCATCGGCGATGAGCGCTTGGATGTGGTCACCGAGGGCACGATGATCGACAAGGACACCCCCATCCGGGTGATCGCCGTTGAGGGCAATCGGGTGGTGGTCCGTGAAATCTGAATTTAACTTAACCAAGATAACAAAATGACAACAACTGTACTGGCACAATCTGTGCCCCTCATGGTCGGCGGCGGTATAATCGCCCTAGTTCTATTCGTACTGGCGATTATCGTCTTGAACTTCGGGATGACGTGGTTGCGCGCAAAGGTCTCCGGCGCGTCGGTGCGCTTTGTCGAGCTCATCGCCCTGCAACTCCGCAAGATTCCCATCCGTCGAATTGTCGACCCCCGAATTACTGCGGTGAAGTCCGGCATCCCGGTCAGCATCGACGACCTTTCCACACACTTCCTGGCCGGTGGCCACGTCGAGATGGTGATCTCGGCACTGATCAACGCCCAGAAGGCAAACATTGCACTTGTTTTCGACCAGGCATGCGCCATCGACCTCGCCACCAAGGGCACCACCAAAAACGTGGTCGAGGCGGTTCACACTTCAGTCAACCCGCAGGTCATCGACTGCCCACCCGCCTCTGGCTCAAAACGCAGTATTGATGCCGTGGCCAAGGACGGCATCGTCATCAAGGCCCGCGCCCGTGTGACCGTTCGCACCAACCTGGACAGCTTCGTCGGCGGCGCCACCGAAGACACCATCGTTGCCCGTGTAGGCGAGGGCATCGTCTCCTCCATCGGCTCCGAGGCAAGCTACAAGGATGTGCTGGAGAATCCGGATCGCATTTCAAAGAACGTGCTGGCCAAGGGCCTCGACAGCAACACCGCCTTCGAGATTCTCTCGATCGACATCGCGGACGTGGACGTCGGTGAGAACATCGGTGCCAAGCTGCAGGCCGAACAGGCTGAGTCCAACAAACTCGTCGCGCAGGCACAGGCGGAAGTCCGCCGCGCCGCCGCTGTCGCGCAGGAGCAGGAGATGACCGCTCGCGTGGCGGAGATGCAGGCCAAGGTGGTCGAGGCCGAGGCGCAGGTGCCGTTGGCCATGGCCGAAGCCTTCCGCAGCGGCAACCTCGGCATCATGGACTATTACCGCATCAAGAACCTCAGCGCCGACACCGACATGCGCAGCAAGATCGCCGGCACCGACGAGGCGCCCGATTCCGGCAAACCGAAGAAATAAACCACCTTGGCCACTGGCTTCACAGAATGGCTGAACGCCAGCGCACAGGGGCACGCGCTTCTGGCGGCCGGGGAAGGCTACGAAATCTATATTTACGTGGTGCTTGGCCTGCTCGCTGCGATTGCGAACTGGGTCACCAAGCGAAAGGAGGCCGCCAAACGCGACCGGCTGACCCGTACCGTGCCGGTGCAACCCTCCAAGACGGAAACAACCGAGGAATCCACCGGCTGGTTGGGTAGACTCGAGCAACTGGTCGAGGCGCAACTCGGCAAGACCGACCAGAAACTCGAGAGGCAGTACGACGACAACTACGAGCAGGAATCGGTTGAACTGCCCCCGATGATTGGCGCCGGCGCACCTGTAACCCCTCCGCTGGTTGGCGCGACACAGGAAGCGTTCCGCGACACACCGCTCACCAAGCAGTTGCGCGAGGCCGAACAGGCCAGCGCCACCCGGAAAACGACCCCGGCTCGTTCGCCCGTTTACGACTCCCCCATCTACACCGACAACATGGCGCACCGCATCGCCACCGATCTCCGGGCCGCGCGCCAGGCCGTCGTCGGCTCCATCATCCTCGGCCCGCCAAGGTCCTCCGAAAGCCCCGAACAAGTCACTCGCCACTGAATCAAAGTTTTCTGGATGAGCGGTGAGTTGTTGAAAGAACAGCTGCCCTCTGCATTGAGCCCGAAAACATCCGCGTCCCGGTTTCGTAAAACTCTCACTGTATCCGCTTGGGCCGAGTTAGCGGAAAGGCGTTGGGCAGGTGCCGCACCTCGCTCACCTCGCCATCGAGCAACAGCACCTCGACGATGTCGAAACGAAACTTGGTCTCCGGGTTGCCGAGCCGCCGCAGGTACTCCTTTGCCGCCTGGCCAAGCAGGCCGCGCTTGCGCTGATCCACCGCGGCGGCGGGCCGGGTCCAGCCCCCTTCCGTCCGCGCCTTGACCTCGACGAACACCAGGCATTCGCCATCGCGAAACACGAGGTCGATTTCGCTGCTTTTGGTGCGGTAATTGGCAGTGAGAAACTTGAGCCCGGCTCGCCTGAGATGCCGCCTGGCCGCCGCCTCACCAACGCGACCACGGCGCAGATGCTCCGGCTCGCGTCGCAGGCCAAGCGCCCTTTTAACTGTGCTCCATAGGCTCACTGATCGCCTACCCCGGGAACAGGCCAAGCTGCGGCCCCGGCTTAATCGGCGCGAAGCTGTGCCGGTGTACCCGGCACGGCCCCAGCTTGTCCAAGGCGTCGAGATGCCGGCGCGTGCCGTATCCCTTGTGCGCGGCGAAACCGTAACCGGGGAATTCACGGTCGAGTTCTACCATCATCCGGTCGCGGGTCACTTTGGCCAAAATGCTCGCAGCGGCGATCGAGTAGCTCAGCGAATCGCCCTTCACGAGTGCCGTCTGCGCCGGGCCAAGCGACGCCACCGGACGGCCGTCAACCAGCACGTGCCCCGGCGCCTGGCCAAGCGCGGCCAACGCCTTGTTCATCGCCCGGTGTGTCGCCCGTAAAATATTGATCCGGTCGATCTCTGCCGGCTCGACGAGTGCGATGCCAAACTCCAGCCCGTCCAGCGACTGGAGCAACTCGAAGAGCGACTCCCGTTTTTTGGCGCTCAACTTTTTCGAGTCATTCACCTCGTCCAGCGGCTTGGGCAGCCCGGCGCGAATGTGCTCGGGGGAGAACACCGCCGCCGCCGCGACCACCGGCCCGGCCAGCGGCCCGCGCCCGACCTCGTCCACCCCGGCGATCCGCGTGCAGCCCCTGGCCAGGCGCGCGCGCTCGTGGGTGAATCGGTCGAACTCCATGGCTAGACGAACTTACCGGGGTTGAGAATGCCGTTCGGGTCGACCGCCCGCTTGAAAGCCGCGTGCAGCCTGCGAGCCTCGGGCGATGTGGCCTGCTTCCACCACGGCAGGCGGGCCACGCCGATGCCGTGCTCGCCGGTGATCACCCCGCTCCACGCGAGCACCTGCGCGAACAGGTCGTCCAGCGCCGCGCCGCTGCGCTTGACCTGTTCCGGGTCGGACTCGTCCATCATCAGGTTGACATGGATGTTGCCGTCGCCGGCGTGCCCGAAGCAGGCCACGCGGATGCCGTGTTTTTTCTGCAGTTGAGCGGCGAACCTGAACATCGGCTCGAGCTTGCCGCGAGGCACGGCGATGTCGTTGTTCAGCTTGGTCAGGCCTGTGTCGCGCAATGAGTACGAGAACTCGCGGCGCAACTGCCAGAATTTCTCGACACCCGCCTGGCCGAACCCTTTCCGCGTGTTCAACGGCGAGAACGGCTTCAGCAGTCTCTGTAACTGGGCAAGCTCGCTGCGTACCGATTTTTCCTGCCCGTCGAGCTCGACGATGATGTGCGCCTTGCAGCCGTCGAACAACGTGCTGCCGGTGCGCGCGCGAGCCGCAGCCAGCGTGAAAGCATCGGCAATCTCGACGGCGGACGGCAGAAAACCGGCCCGGAATATCGCCTGGATCGCCCGGGCGGCATTTCGCATCGAGCCGAAACCCATCCCGACGCAGGCGCGGAACGGAGGCAGCGGCAGCAGTTTGAGCGTCGCACCAGTGACAACCCCGAGCAGGCCCTCCGAGCCGACAAAAAATCGCGCCAAGTCAAAGCCGGTTTTGTTTTTGTGGCACCGCCCGCCGAGCGTCGCGATCGAGCCGGACGGCAGCACGACCTCGAGCCCAAGCACATAGTCACGCGTGACGCCGTACTTGAGGCAGCGCGGACCGCCGGCGTTGGTGGCAATGTTTCCTCCGATGCTGCAGTCCGCGCGGTTAGCCGGGTCGGGCGGATAATACAGCCCATTGTCCTCGACAGCGTCCTGCAACTCGGCCGTGACGACCCCCGGCTGAACCACGGCGACGAAGTCACTCCCGCTGATTTCCCGGATGCGCTTCATCCGGGCCAAACTGAGTGCGATACCGCCATGCACCGGCACGCAGCCGCCGACGTAGCCCTGCCCCGCGCCGCGCGCGGTCACCGGGATGCGGTACCGATTGGCGAACTTGAGAATCTCCGCGACCGCCTTGGCGCTGCGCGGGAAGGCCACCGCGTCGGGCGGGTTGGCGGCAAACCATTTGTCGCCAGCATGCCGCTGGAGCATGCGCTCGTCCGTGCGCAGCGTTCCCTTGGCCAAGCAGCGTGCCAGTTGGCCAAGCTGTTTGCGGCGGGCGGCTGTCATTCGACCGGATGACCGCACGATTTCAAGAACTCCCGGGCGTCCGCCTCCCTGTCACCGGGCACCTGAACGCGAATGCCGCCCACTCCGAGCACGGAACACTCAAGCACCAGCGCGCTGCTCTCGTCGGCGACGAACACGTCGAAGTCCGCCGCCTCGAGCTGCGAACGGACCAACTGCGCCTCCGCCGAGTTGAATGCCCGAAACACCGTCTTGATTTCCATTGTCAAACCTCCACCGAGCGGGCCTCACGGATCGACTCGAGCACGGCGAACGTCAACCGCATGCTTTGCCGCGACTCGGCGTACGGCATCGGGTGCTCCGCCTCGCCGCGCAGGAACGCCAGCCACGCGGCCATCTGCTCAGGATGGCCTTTCGAGCCATATCGAAACCGTTTCCTCGAGCCGCGCTGGTGAATCGCCAGCAACTGGAAGTTGGTGATGTCCGCCACGATGCCGGAACCGTAAACCGTGCACTGCTCCTTGGGATAGGTCGTGTCGCCCTCGGCGGAATAAATCAACTGACCGCTCGAGCCGTCGGCAAACTCAACCTGCGCCGTGACGCTGTCCGGCATCGGCAGCGCCCCCCCGGCCGGCCAGGTGGTTTGCGCCGTGACGCGAACGGGGCGCGAGCCGAACAGAAAGCAGAAGTAGTCGAGGAAGTGGCAGCCCTCGCTGATGATGCGCCCGCCGCTCTCGTCCTGGTTGGCGTACCAGTGACCGGCGTCGAGCTGGCCGGCGAATACCCGGTAGCTGGCCGTCTTTGGCCCGGGAACACGGTCGAGCCGCCGCTTCAGCGCGACGCTCGCCGGGGCGAACCGGCGATTGAACCCGACCTGCACACTCTGCGGATGCGCCGCGATGGTGGCGTCGATTTCATCCAGCTCGGCGCGCGACAGGCAGAGTGGTTTCTCGACGAACACCTGCCGACCCGACTTGAGCGCAGCCAGGACCATCGGCGCGTGCAGGTGGTTGCGTGTGCCAATCAGCACCGCGCCGTCGCCCGCCTGGCCAAGCGTGGCCTCGGGATCGGTCGCCGCCTCGGCGAAGCCGAACTTGTCGCGCACGTGGTTCGCGCTGAGCGCAGTGTTGTTGACGATCGTGCCGAGCGGAATCCTGCCCTTGAGGCTCGGCAGCAGCATCGTCCGGGCAAAGTTGCCCGCGCCGATCACGTCGAGCCGGGCCACCGGCTTGGCCAAGCGCCTGGCCGACGGGATGTCGCTTGGCTCGGCGCTTGGCTTGGCCTCGGCCTGCCCCGGTGCGTCGTCCGGCTCGCCATATTCCATCACCACGCCGATGTCGCTGGAGGAGCCTTCCCCGAGCGACTGGTACACCGGCAGTGCCTCCTCGAATTTCACGCGCTGGGTGGTAATCACGCCGAGGTCGAGTTCGCCGGTACCCAACAAATGCAGGCAGGCCTGAAAGTTGCGTTGTTCCGTCCAGCGCACGTAGCCGATCGGGTAATCCGCGCCGCCCCACTCGTACGACGGATCGTACCGGCCCGGGCCGTAGGAGCGCGAAAAACGCACGTCGAGTTCCTTATTGGCAAAGATGCGCCACGGCAACTCGATCTTCGTGATGCCGACATCGACCATGCGGCCACGGTCGCGCAGCGCCTCGGCGCTCTGCTCGATCGGCGCGTTGCTGTCAGTTCCGACACAGACCACCGTCGCATCGACGCCGTGGCCGTCGGTCCACTCGCGAACCTCGTTCTGCAAATCCTGCGACGACGAAATGACCACCCGCTCGGCACCCATCGCCGAAGCATGCTCGCGGCGCGACTCATCGAGGTCCACCGCCATGACACGCGCGCCGTTGGCCTTGAGCAGGCCGGTGACCAGCAGACCGACGAGCCCCTGCCCCATCACCAGCACCCGATCGCCGAGACGCGGCTCGGTCTGGCGCACCGCCTGCATCGCGATGGAGAGCAGTGTCGTGTAAGCCGCCTGCCACATCGGCACCTGCTCCGGCACCTTGGCCACGAGCATGTCCGGCACGGCGATGTACTCGGCGTGAAACGCGCACTCGGCACCGCCGCAAGCCACGCGGTCGCCGACGCGAAAACGGGAGTTGCCCTCGTCCACCGCCTCGACAACCCCGGCCGCGCTGTAGCCGAGCGGCGTCGGCGACGAGAGGCGGTTGCGCACCTTTTCGTAGGCGGACTTCCAGCCGATGTTTCGTGCGGTATCGATCACCTTGCGCACCTGGTCGGGCCGGGCCTTGGCTTTCTGGAGCAGGTTCATCTTGGCCTGCTCGACCTTCATTTTCTCGGTGCCGATCGAGATGACCGAGTGCGTCGTGCGCACCAGCACCCCTCCCGGTGGCGGGACGGGCCGCGGTACCTCCTGCAATTCCAGCCGGCCGTCCTGATATTGGGCAATCTGTTTCAATGCGCGAAAAAACTAGCATGCGCCACCAATGGCGTCACCGTTAAGTGACACGCTACTTGGTTTTCTGTTCGAGAATTTTGCCGTCCGCCGTGAGGGTGATCCCGGTCAGCCCGGCGGGAAGCGAGGTGCGCGTGGTGTTGCCGCTTGCCCAACGGACTTCGATGACGGACGGCGGCTCGGGCGTCGCCAGGATCTTGGCCAAGCCGTCCGCGGCGCCGTAGCCGCTGCCGAGTTGCCACTCGCGCCACGTGCCGCTGGTGGCGTCCGGCGCCTGGCCAAAGTGCAGCCGGGCCGCCGAGCCGATGGCGTCCGGGTTCAGCCGGCCTCCAACGAGGCGCACGCGCAGGCCTGGCATGGCTTTGTTGTTGCGGAACAACCGGGTGCGTCCGCCGCTCTGCGTGACAACGAGGTCGAGCCGGCCGTCGGCATCGTAGTCGGCGAGGGCGCAGGCGCGTTGATCGCCGTACATGACGATGCCGGCGTCGTCGCCTTTCACCGGCGTGAAGTTCGCCTGGCCAAGGCCTCGCAGCCACAGTCCGCGACCGGCGTGGAGCCGGTCGGCATCAGTCGGGAACGCGGCGAAGTTCTGGGCAAGGAACAGGTCGTCGATGCCGTCGCCGTCGAGGTCGCCCACCGACACGCCGAACGCCGGCGACAACTGCGCCTCCGGCGGCAGCGGCTTCGGCTCGAAGCCTTCGCTGCGATTCAGGAACACCATCGACTGCAACACCGCCGCAGTCACGGACCGGGTCGGCGACGGATGATGATCAATCAACTTCAGCACGCCGGCCCCGGCGTATTCGCGGTGTGACTGGAACACGCCGCGCAGTCCGGGGTAGCCCCGAAACAACGCCGTCAAGTCGCGGGTCGGCAGGTACTGTTTCAACCGCTCATCCCACGCGCCAAGAATGAGCGCAGTCGGCTCGCTCGAGTCGGTGAAGTTGTAGTAGAGGCGCGGCGGGTTGATGACGTTCGGCCGCAGCGACGAGTTGAGCCCCCAGTTGGTGGCGACGATGTCGGTGCGCCCGTCGCCGTCAAAGTCGCCCGTGGCCACGCCCTGCCAGAGGCCGGTCAATCCGCCCAGGCCAAGCGCATCGGTCACCTCGCTGAACGCGCCCTGCGTGTTCTTGAAAACACGCACCGGCCCCCACTCGGTCGCCACAATCAACTCAGGAAAATGGTCGCCGTCGAGATCGCTAAACACCGCGCCGTTCACGAGTCCAAGCGCCTGGCCCAGCGTGCCGCCGGCCGACTCGAGGCTCCGCGTGGTGTTGAGCAAAAGCATCGAGGCGCTCGCCTGAGGATAATGCCCCGTGACCGCCCGGCCGCCGATGAACACGTCAAGATCGCCGTCGGCGTCCACGTCCGCCACGGCGATCGGCCCCGGCATGATTCCCTCGAGCGACTGGCCGCCACCGGCCAGCCCACCGCTTTTCTTGAATGTCCTCAGTCGCGCCCGGGATCGCGGCGACTCGTAGTTTGTCACCGCCGCAAGCCAGGTGCGCCGGCCGCTGCCGTCCACCCACCCGCAGACGCTGACCACGTCGCCCGACATCTTCAGCCCGGCGGCACTCGACACGACCCCGAACCGCCCGTCGCCCAGGTTTTGGTACACCACGACTGCCGAGCCGGCCCCGGCGCCGAGCAGCAGGTCGTCGTCGCCGTCGTGGTCGAAATCGAGCCACGCCACGCCTGGCCCGGAGCGGTCCAGCCGCCTCGGCAACAACGGTTGGAGCGCGGTGTCGTCATACTGATTCTCGACGTGCGAATGGTTGATCAGCCGGCTGGCGTCCTCGAAGAACGGCTCCGGCTCGCGCCTGGCTAAGGCCGGTTTCGGCAGCTCACCGCTAGGCTCGGCGAACTCGTAAATATGGTTCGGCTGCGGGTCGCTGATAAACGAGCGGCGGCCGCTTGGCCAAGCGACCTCGATCGAGCGCTTCAGCGAGCCGTTGCCCATCGCGAACGTCCGCAGCGGCTGGTCGCCGGAAAGATAGCGTCCGCCGGCGACAATCTCCTGCGTCTGCCGAATGTTGCCGACGGCCACTGTCACACGCGCACCGATGCCGTGTGTGTTCGGCGGCAGGCCGCGCAGTTGCACCGCCACGCGCGGCGCGACCGTGTCGTTTCGGTAAACCAGAGGCGGCTGGTTGAGACAGTTGATGACGAGGTCAAGGTCACCGTCGTTGTCGAGGTCACCGGTGGCGATGCCGTGGCATATCTGCGGCGAGTTGAACCCCCACGCCTGCCCCGTCTCGGCGAACCGAAAATCACCCAGGTTTCGGTAGGCGACATTGGCCGTGGTGTTCGGCGGGAACACCAGCAGGCCGACCTGTTCGCGCTTGGCCTTGGGGATGCGCGCGTAACGGGCCTGCGAGTCGCGATCGTTGACGTCGTGCAGATGCCCGTTGGTGACGAGTAGATCCTCATAGCCGTCCAGGTCCACGTCGAGGAACACAGGCTGCCACGACCAGTCGGTCGCCTCGACACCGGCGTAGCGGCCCACCTCGGCGAAGGTGTCGTCGCCACGGTTCCAAAACAGGGTGTTGCGCGCCACCTGCAGCCGTCGGGCCAAGCCGCCCGACACCGGGGGCAGCGGGTTGTTCGGGCTGACCTTCGTCAGGCGCGTAGATGCGTCGCGGCTCAGCATCTCGACCACGAAAAAGTCGGTGTGCCCGTCGCGGTCAATGTCGGCAAAGTCCGCCCCCATCGACGCATAGGCCACCGACCTCACAACCTCGGGGCCGACCTCACGGAACCGCCCGGTGCCGTCGTTGAGCCAGAAACGGTCCGGCGTCTGGAAATCGTTGCAGACGTAAATGTCGGCGAAGCCGTCGCCGTTGATGTCGCGCATCTGCACGCACAGGCCGAAATCGAGCGGCTCGGCAATCGGCTGGCCATCGGCACGAACGAATCGATCAGTGCCCCAAGGCACGCGCTGAAACACGCCCTGCCCGTCGTTCAGGTAAAAGGCATCCGCCTCGCCATATTCGATCAGTTGTCCATCGATAATTTTCAGCCGGCTGGCGTGTTGGCCGGTCACGATCGAGTTGCCGCCCACCCGCCGCACCTCGAACGACCCGCCATCGCGCAGCAGCGCCAGCTCGCCGAAGTTGGCCACGTACAGATCAAGGTCGCCGTCGCGATCCACGTCTCCCAGTGCGAGCGTTGTTCCGGAGGTGCGGCTCTCCAAGCCGGCCTTGGCCGTGGCGTCGGTGAACTGCCCCTTGCCGTCATTCATCAGACAGAGTGTGCCCCTGCGGAAAGTCGTCAGCAGCAGGTCGAGCGAGCCGTCGCCGTTGAGGTCGGCGAACACCGCACCACGCGTCAGGTGCCCGGCCGCCGCCGCGCCGTTGGCCTCAGGCGCCGATTGAAAACGCCAGCCGCCCCGGTTGAGGTATAGCTCGTTGCCGCCCTCGAGCCGGCAAAAGTAGATGTCGCACAGCCCGTCGCCGTCGGCGTCGCCCAGCGCCACGCCCGAGCCGTTCGTCAGGTTGGAGCGACGCGCCAATGACGCCCGCGACACGCGGTTGGTGAACTGGAAGCCAAGCGCGGTAGTGGAAAGCTGCGTGAAACCGGCGCGCCCCTGCTCCGGCAGCGTGAGCCCGGCCAGCCGGTGCCCGGCCGCCTGACGCCACTCCAGCCCCTTGGCCAAGCCGGGAAATATCGTTGCCAGCAGGCCAAGCGGCAAAATCAAAAGCAACCTGCCTGGCAATCCAATCACGCGCGGAACCTAAATCCGCCCCCAAGCGAAGCAAAGGGATTTGTCGAACAAAACTCGACAAATGTCGGCTTGCCGCGCATATTGTCGTTGCTGGTACAGCCATCCGCTTATCATGAACCAGATCACCATCGTCACCAAGGATTACAACGGACTCACCGCCGACATTACCTCGGCACTCGGCAGCAACGACATCAACATCGAGTCGCTCGACGCCAAGAAAATAGACGACACCGGTGTAGTAATGCTCAAGGTGGACCAGTACGACCGCGCCCTGCGCGTCCTGCACAATGCCGGTTGGAATGCCATCACCGAGGACGCGCTAATTGTCCGTGTGAAAGACGAGCCCGGCGCCATCGCCGACTTGGCCAAGCGCTTTCGAGACGCCAACCTGCAGGTCCGCAGCATGCGGATCGTCCAGCACCACGGCGACTGGGGTGCGATCGCCGTCAGCGCCGAGCCGCGCGAGGCGGCCAAGGAGCTGGTGAAGGATGAACTGTTGGCGAGCAACGCTGATAACTAGGCGGGCGGGCCGTTGTTCGCTCGCCGCGTCAGACCAAGCCGGATGAGCCGGATCGGCACTTGCGACAGCACCATCCCGCAGAACATCAGCAGGCAGCCGGTCAGTTCGCGCTGTGTCAACTGCTCGTGCAGAATCAGCCAGCCGGCAAAAACGCCCACCACCGCCTCCATCGCTAATATGATCGCTGCATGTGTCGGGTGTGCCTTGCGCTGGCCGATGATCTGCAGCGTGAATGCGATCGCGATCGACATCACGCCGAGATACAGTGCCGGCAAAAACGCATCCTGAAACTTGGTCAACTCCATCTGCTCGGCGAACCCTGCCACCACCCAGCTCAGCCCCGCGCACACTGTCACTTGCCCGATGGCCAGATGTAGCGACGAAACGCGGTTGGTGAACCGGTCAATCACCAGCACGTGCCCCGCCCAGCAAAACGCACCGAAAAAAACCAGCAGGTCGCCGTGGCCAATCGCCCACCGGGCGTCGGCCTGTTTGAAGCTCAACAGCCACAGCCCCACCGTGGCCAGCACCACGCCGACCCAAGTCTGCAGATTCGTCCGGTGCCCCAGTCCAAGCCCCAGCAGCGGCACGATCACTACGTACAGCCCGGTGATGAAACCGGCCTTGCCCGGCCCGGTCGACTCGTCACCGATCCCCGCCTGTTGCAACAGGGAGCCGAAGAACAGAAAAAGGCCCGCGCTTAGGCTGGCCTTCACCCAGTCTCGGGATCGAAACCCCTCCAGCGACCGCCCCCGGTGCCAGGCAGCCAGGATCGCCAGAAGGCAGACGGCGCCAATGGAGTAGCGGGCGGCATTGAAGGCGTTGGGGCCAAGGTGCGCCGAGCCCATCTCCTGCGCCACAAAGCCGAACCCCCAGATGGTGCTGGTGAGGAGGAGGAGGAAATTGCTGTTGAGTTTTTCCCGATTCATTCCACTTGGCCAAGCGGCCGCACGCACGTTATCGCTTGACGCACCGCCACTGAAAGACTGAATTGCCCGTGATGCGATTCCGAATCCTGCTCCTGCTCGCCGCCGCGCTTGGCCAAGCGGCTCCGGCCCGGGCTGTCGATTGGCCGCAATGGCGCGGCCCGACCCGCGACGGTGTCCTGCCAGCCAACGGGCTGGCGTTGTCCCAGCTTCCCGACCAGCCGAAGGTCGTCTGGAAGATCCAATCGGGCGAAGGCCTGGCCTCCCCGGTCGTCGCCAATGGCACGGTGTTCCATTTCGAAAATCGCGGCGGGAGAGAAACCGTGGTCGCGCTCTCGGCCGCCGATGGCTCGGAGAAATGGGCCCAGGGACTGGCACCTGTCTTTGTGGATGGCCAGGGCCCTCGTGGACCGCGCTGCACGCCGGTGGTTGATGGCGGCCAGGTGTTCGCCCAATGCAGCCGAGGCACGCTGCACTGTCTTGACGCCAAGTCCGGAAAGGTGCAATGGGAAATCGACTACGCCAAGCTGGACATGAAATTCGTCGGCGAAAAAGGCCGTGTGCCCGGCGCCCGGCGCCACGGTTTCACCGGCTCGCCGCTTGTCATCGGACAGATGGTGTACGTGCTGGTCGGCGGCAAGGGAACCGGCGTCGTTTGTCTCGACCGCACCAACGGTAAAACCGTCTGGGGTGCGCTCGACTACGAGCCCGGCTACGCGCCGCCGATCCCCGCCACACTGACCGGCCGGCAGCAGTTCGTCTGTTTTTTCGTCGAGGGCGTGGCCGGTGTCGATGTCCGCAACGGGGCGGAACTCTGGAAGGTACCGATGAAGACCGACTACGGCCGCCACGTCGCCGCGCCGATGGTGTACGGCAACACGGTCGTTGCCGGTTCCCACCAGACCGGTTTGCAGGGCATCAGCATCACCGCACCCAGTGGAAAGATCGAAGCCAAAGTGGCCTGGAAAAACATCGAGGCTCAGCCGAATATCTCCCACGGCGTCCGCGTCGGCGGACACTATTACGGCATCGGCGACCCGGCGAAACTCGTCTGTGTCGACATCGCCACCGGCAAAACCGCCTGGAGCGACGAAAGTCTTTTCTTCCCCGACGCCAAGCGCGTCATGGCGGCGTTCATCGTGATGGGGAGGAATATCCTCTCGCTGAGCAGCGGCGGCGAGTTGTGCCTGTTCGCGGCCTCGCCTAGAGGCTTTAACGAGCTTGGCCGAATCCAGGCCTGCGGCATCAACTGGTGCATGCCGGCCTACGTTGACGGCCGGCTGTTCGTCCGCGACGGCATCAAGAAAAAAGGGGGTAATCTGATCTGCCTCGACCTGGCAAAATAAAACGCCCTAACTCCCGGGCTTGATTGCCGGGATGGCCTGGAGGTCGTCCGGCAGGTTGCCAGAGTCGAACGTTTCGACGTCCATCGAAAGCAGAGACTCCATCGGCACTCCGAGATCGACCGTTCCGTTGGAACGATCGACCACCACGCCCACGGCGCAGACCTCGGCCTGGTGTTCCCGGGCGATGGCGATGGTTTCGGCCACGCGCCCGCCCTGGGTCACCACGTCCTCGACAATGACCAGTTTTTCGCCCGGTGCGATCTTGAATCCACGCCGCAGCACGAGGTTGTCCTCCTCCTTCTCGACGAAAATAAACCGCACGCTAAGTTGCCGGGCCACCTCCTGCCCAATCACGAGGCCGCCCATCGCCGGGGCCAGCACTGTGACCGGCCCGTAGCCGCGGAGTTTTTCCGCCAGCGCCGCGCCCAGCCGCTCGACGCTTGGCATGTGTTGCAGCGCAAGGGCACACTGGAAAAACTGCCGACTGCGCAACCCGCTGCGCAAAATAAAGTGCCCCTCCAGCAGCGCGCCGGAGTCCTTGAAATGTTGAAGAATCTCATCCCTCGTCACGCCGCCCATTCAAACAGCCAAGGATCCGAAGGGAAAGCCAATCTCCCACTCAAGCACGAGACAACTGCTCCGTCGGCTGGCGTTGCGCACAGGATGGGGCCGAAATGGTTTCACGTTCAATTGCGGCTTTGCCCTTCGGAATCGTCCTGAACGACTGCCGGGGTCGGCATCCCTTCGCCCGAAAAATACACCTTCACGACACGCAGCCGATCCTCACCCCATTGGCCCTCGCGCAGCAGCCAATCCTCGATGAATTCGGACACGGTTTTTCGGCAATTCTCACGGATCACATCAAGGTGCTGCTCATCACTGGCGTATTTGCGGATGGTCGGCGTGATGGTCTTCTCGAGTTGGGTCATTTGCTCCTCGGCGTTGAAACGCGCCCAGCCCTCGTCCGACGATTTTTCCATCCGATCCGTGTGGATCGCCGGCGGCTGGCTGGGACGAATCTCCGGCGCATGCACGATGCAAACATTGTTCGTCACCGACAACTGCCAGGCATCGCGCATTCGCAAATGATACCGGTAGGTCACCGGCACCCGAATCTCCGTGATGGTCGTGCCGACATCAACTTCAAACCATCTGAAGTCATAGGTCAATTCATCCTTGCTGCGGAATGTCTCAGTCGCTGTGACCTTGGACAACTCCAGCAGCCCTCCCCGCTGGCTCTCCAGCTTGGGCAGGCTGGCCGTAAACGTCTCAGTGATGGTGCCCTGGCGAAACTTGGCCGCCGCATCGTCGAGCGCGTTGGCCACCCCGGCGACTCCCTTGCCGGCCGTCTCGATCAGCCGTTCGGGAGTGCGAATCAGCGTGCTGATCACGTACACAAACGTTCCTAGGCCAAACGCAGCGATCAGCACGATGACCACCGGCCAGCGCCAAGCCGCATGCCCGGACGGCTTCAGCTCCATGTCCTTATGGGATTCGGGTGGCTGTTCTGGCAGTTGGTCGCTCATCGATTACTTCAGGTTCACCCCGCCGCAAAGCTGCACGCGCAGTCCCATCTCGGCAAGCATCGCCGCCTTGACCCGGGCGCCTTTGTGTGCGGCCTTTTCGCCCGGGGCATACACGACCTGAATGTGGTTCGACTTGTGGCGAGCCATCATCTGGTCGCGCGAAACGCCCTTGAGCACGGCGTGCATGATCGGCCATTGCGGCGTGGTCTCGCGCCAGCGCCGGTCGGTTTCCCTCCGAGACAGTTTCACCACCTCGGCCACGCCGATGTCGCACTGCAGCTCGCCATTCATCACGAACACCCGGCTCCAGACGATCCAGCCCGGCTTGGACACGCCCTTGAGCGTGCCGCCACCCAGCCGGAAATACATCGGCGGCTGCCGCTCACTCGACGCCCCCCTCCAGCCGTCGATGAAATGCGCGGGCGGCGCGGCGCCGGAGATCAAAAACACCCACACGTACTCGCTGCGTCCGTTGACCTTGCACAGGGCGCCCCAGCGGAGATCGTGCAGCGTGTTCTCCGGCGGCCAGCCCAGCTCCGTCCAGAGCCGGTTCGTCGCCAGCGCGTCCAGCCCGGCGCACTCGTCCACCTCGTTGAAGTGCGGCACCGCCTGCCCGGCGAACAGCTCGCGCCCCCTGGTGTCGCGCACCGGCGGGCGGTCGACGTTGTTCAACAGCCCCTCGGCCAGATCGCTCGCCGGCGTCAAATCCTTCAGCCCCTGCTGGTACTGGATGCCAATTGTCGCACACCCGAACTCATCGGCAATCCGCACGGCGGCGATGTACATTTTGCACTGCTGCAGCACCTGCGCCTCAGTGAGATCACTCTCCTCATCTGGCCCGAGGCAAAATTTAACGCCCTTCTTCTTCAACCAGGCGTAAACAGCCCCGGCGTCGGCATCGCTCACCTCACCCATCGCGGCAAACAACGCCGACTGGCTCAGACGCTCCTTGAACAGCCCGGTCGGGTTGAGCAACTCGTCCGGAATGATGGCGTTGTGCATGCCCATGCAGCCCTCGTCGAACACACCCATGATCGCCTTGTCGTCGCACAACCGCCGCGCCGCGGCTTGGCCAAATCGCACCTCGACGGGCGGCAACTTGAGCAAGTCGAGACTGCGCACGTGGCTCTGGTCGTGCGTCACCGTTCCCTCGCCCAGCCACTGCCGCAGGCCGGCCCTAAAATATTTGTCGATGAACTTCTCGCTCCACAACGTGCTGTATTCGACGCCCATCTTGGTGAGCGACCCGTTCAGGTTCAGCATGCCGACGAGGCCCGGCCAAGTGCCGCTCCAATTGGCCACCGTCAAGATCGGGCCGCGATGCGTCGAAAGCCCCGGCAAAACATGCTGACTGTACTGCCAAACACACTCCGCCACGATCAACGGCGCATCCGAATCCATCGTCCGAAACACCTCCATCCCGCGCTTCTGCGAGTCAATGAAGCCGTGCTTCTTTTTGAAATCGTACGCGTGGGCGCGCACCACCGTCCAACCCTCGACCTTGAGCGCCTTGGCCAGAGTCGTCTCCATTTTCGACTGCTCCACCCAGCAAACCTGGTTTGCCGACAGACGCAGGTCACCATTGGCCATAATGTAAACCTGTTTCGGCTTTAGTTTCTTCACTCGGCTCATGTTCGGCCACAAAACGTACGGGCCACCTTGCGACCGGCAAAGTCCAAAATGAGTCGCGCCCCCTCTTGGCCAAGCGATACAGTGGCCACGTGCGGGCATTGATCATCGGCTGCGGCTACGTCGGCGAAGCGCTTGGCCAACGGCTGGTCGCGCTTGGCCACGACGTCACCGGCATCCGTCGCAGCCGTGAACACAACGACCGTCTAGCCAAGCTTGGCATCCGCCCGTTCAACCTCGACATCACTGGAGAAGGCGCCTTGGCCAAGCTCGACGGCCGATACGACTGGATCGTCATCACCGTCTCCTCCGCCCGCGGCGGCGAGGCGGCATACGAGCGGGCTTTCGGCACCGGCACGAGACGGATCGCGCAATGGCTCAAGACAGCGAGCGCCTCATCCGTCGTGTTCATCAGCAGCACCGGAATCTATCGCCAGACGAATGCTGAATGGGTTTTTGAGAACGGAGCCACCCCCCCTGAAAACACCACCAGCAAAATCCTTTGGGAAGCTGAACAGACAATTTCCGCAGTCGGCCCGCTGGTCACCCTTCTGCGTTCATCCGGGATTTACGGGCCGGGACGCGGCCATTTGTTCCAACAATTTATGAGCGGAAACGCCGTCATCGAGGGCGACGGAAAACGCTTTCTCAACATGGTGCACCGAGACGATTTGGTTGGGTCGATCGTTGCGGTGCTCGAACTCGAAAACGGTTCTGGTCTTTTCAACATCACTGACGACGAGCCGGTGACGCAGTTGGATTTTTTCAAGTGGCTTAGCGAAACCACCGGACGCCCCATTCCGCCGTTCGTCCCCGAGTTGGATACCTCCACCCGCAAGCGCGACATCACCAACAAGCGCGTCTCGAACAAACTCTTCAAGGAAACCTTCGGCTTCAAATACAAACACCCCACCTTCCGCGAGGGCCTTGCCGAAGAACTCAATGGCTAAGAAGCAAGCTTCTATAAAACGGCAGCCTAACCCATGATTTGGTAACCGCAGTCGACGTAGATCACTTGGCCGGTGATAGCTGCGCCACCGTCGCTGGCAAGGAACACGCCGGTCTGGCCGAGTTCATGAGTGGTGACGTTGCGCTTGAGCGGTGCATATGTCTCGTGATGCTTCATCAAATCGGTGAAACCGGCGATACCGCGTGCTGCCAACGTGTTCACGGGACCGGCGCTGATGCAGTTCACGCGAATCTTCTGCTCGCCGAGGTCGGCAGCCAAATAACGCGTGCTCGCCTCGAGTGCTGCCTTGGCCACGCCCATGACGTTGTAGTGCGGAACGACTTTCTCTGCGCCATAGTAGCTCATGCCGATGATGCTTCCGCCGTTGGTCATCAACGGAGCCGCGCGCTTGGCCAATGCGACGAGCGAATAAGCACTGATGTCGTGCGCCGTGGCGAACGCCTCGCGCGTCGTATCCACAAAACGCCCCTCCAGCGCCTCGCGCGGCGCATACGCCACGGAGTGCAGCACCATGTCGAGTTTGCCATCGAAGCCCTCGCCGACCTCGGTGAACACCCGGTCGATGTCATCGTCACTCGTGACGTCGCACTCGGTGATTAACGTATCTGTGCCGAAACCGGATACCAAGGCTTCCACTTTTCCCTTCAGGCGTTCGCCCTGATAGGTGAACGCCAGCCTGGCCCCGGCCTCATGCCAGGCCTGGGCGATGCCCCATGCGATTGAGTTCTTGTTGGCAACCCCAAAGACAACCCCGGTTTTTCCCTCGAGCATTTTACTCATCCGGCAGGCATCAGTAAGAAATATTCATCCACATGGCAAGCTGGAAGAAAAGTGAGATTGACTCCCGATCCGGACGGAACCTGATTTGATTCTGCGGCGGACGGCTGGGACAGCCCGCCCTTCGTCGTCAAGCCAAGGCGGCCTTGAGGGCTTCGGCGGCGCGTTGGTTTTCCTCCGCGGTGCCAATGGAGAGGCGGATCCATTCAGGCAAACCGTAGCCGCCCATGGGGCGCGTGATCACACCCTGCCGCTGCAATGCCTCGAACACTGCCTGGCCGTCTCCAACCCGAACCATCACGAAATTGGCGTATGACTGCACGAACTCGACACCCTGCTTCGTGCAGACTTTTTCGAAAAACTTCAGTCCTTCGGCGTTGGTGCTTCGGGTGTTGATCAAGTGCGCGTTGTCGTCGAGCGCGGCCATTGCGCCGGCCTGCGCCACGGCGTTGGTGTTGAATGGCTGACGAACCTTCTCCAACGCGGAGACAAAGTCGGGATGCCCGACACCGTAGCCGATGCGCAGTCCAGCCAAGCCGTAAATCTTCGAGAAGGTGCGCATCAAGAGCAGGTTCGGCTTCTCGCTGGAACGCACCAGCGGCAGCAGGTCCACCGGTTTGTCGAGGAACTCGTAATACGCCTCGTCCATCACCAGCAGCACATCGTCCGGCACCTGCTCGACAAGGGTGCGGACGTCCTCCGGCTTGGCCAGGGTGCCGGTGGGATTGTTCGGGTTGGCCACCCAGACAACGCGTGTGGCCGGCGTGATCGCCTCCAGCATCGCTGGCAGGTCGTGCCCGTGCTCGACTGCTGGCACGGCGTTCACCTTGGCGCCCATGATCATCGCCACCAATGGATAAATGGCGAAGCAGTATTGCGACACGACAATCTCGTCGCCGGAACCAAGCAGCGCGTGCGACACAAACTCGATGATCTCGTTGGAGCCGTTGCCGAGGATGAGGTTTGCCGGCTCGACACCCAGCTTGGCTGCCAGTTTGTTCTTTAGATAAAAGGCGTTGCCGTCCGGGTAAAGGTGGCTTTGGGTAATCGCCGTTTTCATCGCCTCAACGGCGAGCGGGCTCGGGCCAAGCGGGTTTTCGTTGGAGGCGACCTTGATGACTTCGCCCGCATCGAGGCCAAGCTCGCGCGCGACCTCCTCGATCGGACGCCCCGGCTGATACACCGGCAGGTTCCGCAAAGACGGGTTCAGCTTATCGGAAAGCGACATCAGAAAATCAAACCAAGCGCTTGGCCAAGCGGCGAGTTACTTCAGCGACTTGAGGAACGCCTCGTAGCGCTCGGCGCAAAGCTGGTGCGACGCCTTAGCCTGCGCGTCGGACTGCTTGGGCGCGTTGGCCGGGGTGTCGACCTGCTCGATGGCAAAACGGAATTTCAGATTGAACGGCTCGCCCTTCTTCAATTTTTTCGGCAGGAAATAGCCGAAGCGGCCGTAGTCGCGCCACGATAGTTCCTTCACGCCGTTGGCCGGAGCGTTCATCTCCTGTGCTGTATACCAGCGCTTGCCGATCGGGAAGAGCAGCCGCGCCCACTGATGGTTGTCATCGACGACTTTGCCCTTGCCGGCGGCGTTGGGGGGCTCCCAGAGATAGCTGGTCTCCTTGTTGCGCGTGGCCACCTCGGTGTGGGCGCGAAAATGCACGCCGGCGTGTTGCAAATCACCGCCGAGACTGATGTCCCGTTGGGCCTCCATCTCAAAGCTGGTGTCGACCTGCGTGTACTTGCCAACCGGGCGCGAAACCTTAAACGTCCGGCGCTCGGAGATCATCACGTCGCTGCCGTTCGCATCCTTTTGAGTGGCACGCCATTTGATGTACGCAACGATCGAGGCAGAATCGTTGGTCGTCGTGTTTTCGAACTTCATGATGTCATAACGCCCGTTGCCCGGGCCGCCCTTGTGCCACATGTCGTAGTTGCCAAGGTCAGACGATATTCTGTTCCAGCCGATGAAAATGCCCCGGTGGTGGTTAAACAGACCCGCGCCTTTGCCTTCTTTATCCACGCCGGGATTGGTCACCAACTCGCCACCGCCGCCGAAGACGTGGAGGAACGGCTTGATCTGCCCGTCGCCGTGGACGAGGCGGGTGACCGGTTTGCCGTCCTGCAACACGTCGACCGCCTTGCCGGGGCCAAGCGGATTGGGCAACTCGACGACTTTCCAGTCGGCCTTGGCCAATGGCACGGCGGCGACAAAGGCCAAGCCGGCGATGAATTTAATCAGTAATTTGAAATGAATGCGGGTCACGATTGAAAAGCCTTTCATTTGGGACGGACAATTATGTGGAAACACAGAGAGCTTGGCGATAAAGAACTGCTGCTTGGTCGAGTGGTTCGTCGCTTGGCCAAGCGCAAAATCTAACAGAAACGCTGAATTACTCGAACCGGGGTTGGCGCTCACGTTCACGGCGCTCACCTCGACCGCCGCTGCTGCGTGGTTCCCTCGGACGCGCTTGCCCGCTCTCACGGACATGTCGTGGATCGCGCTGGCTCATGCGGCGGAAGATGCTTTCGGCCTCGCGGCGACTGATTGCGCTATCATTGTCTTGATCACCCAGATCGAGTAATTGCCGCATGCGCTCCGGCATTTCGTCACGACTCACTTTGCCATCGCCGTTTTTGTCGTTTGTAAAAATACGATTCACAAATGCGCCGGAGTCGGACGCTGGCCTGCCGCCGCCCGGAGGCCTACCAAATCCGCCAGCGCCACCACGATCTGGAGCGTTGCGATCCCTTCGGCCTTGTGATCCTGGCGCAGCAGAACGTCGTCTCGGCGGGGATGATGCAAGCTCAGGGCCTTTTTCTCGAACGTTCACATTACCGCCCCGAACCGGGCGAACGAAATTGTATATATTGACCACATCACCCTGCGGCCCACGACCGCGCGGGTATCGCGAGGGATCCCCGGCCTTGGGATCGCTGCGTTGAGAACCCGCCCCGTGAACATCCAGCAGGTTGTACCGACCCCGGAAGTCGGGCATCCACCCCTGCGATCGGCCGAAAGCCACATAAGCAGCCGCGGCACCGCCGTATCCCCTAGCGTGCGTGGTGCTGCTCCAGTAGAATGGGTAGTTGATGTTGCCAAGGCCGTCACGAATGGGCGTCACCCTGAAAACCGGATCGATAGCGGCCGATTGGGTTGTGTCCGGCGAGCGCGAGTAGTCCACGATGCTCTGCAACTCCTTGATGTTAGGCAGACGCCAATCGGAATGCCCGGCATATTCCAGATCCTCCGCCCACTTGAGCGCCTGTTCCCAGTTCAATTTTCCATCCTTGTTTTGGCCGACCTTGAAGTGCCCGCTGTCGACCCTCATCCAGGTCAGGCCAGTTGCACGATCGGTGATGGTCCCATTGCCGTTGTCTTTAAAGGAATTCTTTCCGTAATCTTTATTGCCCCGCACATAGAGAACGTAATAGGTCTTGGCTTTGCCGCGCCGTCGACCAGGGTGATTGATGGGATACCCCTTGATACGCCCGTCCGCGAAATTCACGCCGAACAGGGTCTCGTTGCCGCGCATGGTTGTACTGACATACTTCGTGCTGGTCGCGAACTGTGAATCGATGACTCGCTCACCCCGATCAGCGTTGCCGTACTGGAACTTGAAATAGACGGCGTCAATGAACGGCTGGAGTTTCGAGGCATCGTTGCTTCGATGGTCGGGATCCACCCCGTTGAAAAGTATCAATGAATACAATTCCTTGATGGTCGGCAACCGCCAGTCCTCATGTCCGCCAACCCGGCAGGCAGAAGCCCCGGCAATTGCATCCTGATAAGTCTTCTTGGCCCCGGGATCCTGCTGCCACATGAGCTGAGTAACCAAATCCGTCACAGTCCCATCCTTGTTATCGCGATAAGCCGATTGAAGACCCTTGTACTGCGCGTCCTGCCCAAAGAACGCCTGCCCGGATTTTGGATAGGCAACCTCTCTGGAGTTGTCATAACTACGCTCCTGCCCGGTGTCGACAATCGGATAAGGATAACCCACCGCGTGACTGGATGGACTCAAGCACGCGCCACTCGCCGCAGCGCCCGCCAAAATCAATGTGGTTAATTTAGTGTCCATTCTTCCGTCTGATTCTATTCTCAAACGCCTATTCCTCTGGATCTTTTTGAATCTCCGGACCCTTGTTGCCCTGCAATTTCATCACCGCAGCGGCAGCGGCTTTGACTTCGTCAACGTTGCTCAAGATGCTGAAATCCAACTCAAACGTACGCGACTGCCCTGGGCCAAGCTTAGGCACGCGGCCATGTTTGCGCTCGTAGCTGCGGTTGTGCGGGAAGCCGGTGCCCGGCTCAATGCCGGTCACGTAGCCGGTGTTTTCCGCCGCGGTATTCTTCCATTGCGTGAGGTACGGCAGTTGTTCAACCGGCCAACTGACCGTCACGCCACGGTCGCCGGCCGGGTTCATCAGCATCGCCGTTGTGTTGCCATCCTCGTCGGCGTTGGGATAAATCTTGTAAACCTCCTCGGTGAAACCCTTGGTCGGGCTGGAGTACACTTCCTGCCTGTCGATCGCCTGGGCAGCGTTCTCATTGAACGGGACAATCTTCTTCGCAGCGGAAAGCATTCTGGCGCCCTTACCAAGCAATGGGCGGCCAAAGTTCGCGTGGTAGATGACCTGGATTTCCTCGTCGAATGTGCCCTTGTTCTTGAGCACGTCGCGAATGCGAAACGCACTCGAACCCGGCACCGTGCTGATCTCCGTCCAGATTTCGAGGTTCGGCCCATAGAAGGAAACCTCGTGCACGCGGCCGCGAATGCGGATGCGATACGGGGCTTCCCTGTCCACCACCACGATCACGTCCGACGCCGGGATGTTACCGATCTTGCCGTGCAGCGTCAGGTTCATTGTCGCCTCGTCACCGACGTTGTTGATGAACTTGTCCTCGCCCGGGTGCCCGGCGAATGACAGGCCGCAGCGAACCATCCACTCGTTGAAACCGTCGAGCCAGCCCAGGCCACCGCGGTCGTGCAGATTGATGTGGCTCGGGTGCACGATCTCCTTCACCGGCGAGTTCCAGCCCAGGCGCACGTCGCCAAGTGTCACGTCGAGCACGCTCATGCCGCGGGTTGGGATCACGCGAAACTGCAGCCTGCCGTTGTCGACCTCGATCAGGTCAACGCCCTCCTGCTTGCCTCCGTGAAGCGTTCGTTTGTTGATCGACCAACGAGCGTCGCCCTTGTAGCTTGGGAGATCGCTGCTCTTGAGTTGCCAACTCTCCGCGTGCGTGTCGCGCTTGATGCTCGTCAAAACCTGATAGTGTGGATTCGCTTGGGCAACTGTTGCGATAGTCATCAAACCGATGGCGATTAATTGTTTCATGGTGCGGGGCCGATGGTAGCGATTGCCCGGGAATTGCCAAGCGCCAACTCTTGCCCGACACTCCCGTCGACGACTTGTCGCCATGATCATCCGAATCCTCCTCGCCTTGTTCCTCGCCGCCGCAGCGTTGTTCTGCGTGGTTGGTTTCATGGCGACCCTTGAACTGATGCCGACCCAAGCGCAGTGGATTTGGCGCGCGATTTACGGGCTGATTTTCGTCGGCAACATTGCCGGTTTGACACACTTGGTCCGGGGCATTCGCCGCCGATAAACCGCCCCGCCAGGCGATCAACTCGGTGGTTGCATCACCGCTTGGCCAAGCGTAGCTTGCCGCCAGATGAAAACGCCCAACTGCCATCCCTTCAGCCGTCAGCACTTGGTCAAGGGGTTCACGCTGATCGAGTTGCTGGTTGTCATCGCCATCATCGCGATTCTTGCCAGCCTACTGCTGCCCGCGCTGGCCAAAGCCAAAAGCAAGGCCGCCGGAGCCTACTGCATGGGCAACTACAAACAGCTTCAACTCTGCTGGACCATGTACGCCGGGGACCACGACGACGGCATGCCGGAGAACTCACAACTCCCGGGTGGTGGCAATCGTGAAGGATGGTTCAGCGAGGGGCCAACATGGTTAAACGGCAACGCGTGGACTGATGTCGATGACAACAACATCCGCAAGGGTTGTCTTTTCAAATACAACGACTCATCCGGCATTTACAAGTGCCCCGCCGACAAGTCGACCGTCCGTGACCAGGGCAAAATTCCGCGCATCCGAAGTGTATCGATGAGCATGTACATGAACTTTCGATCTAGTCCGGAGAGCGACATGTACAACAACTGCTGGCATAAGGTTAGCGGCATCAACAACCCCTCCGCCTCCGAAGCCTTCGTGTTCATCGACGAGCATACCAAGAGCATTCAGCAAAGTGCCTTCGGCGCAAACGCCGGCACATGGACGCTGTTCGGCACGGCCAAGTGGACGTGGATCAGTTTCCCGGCTACCCGCCACAACAACGGCACGGTACTGTCCTTTGCCGATGGCCACGCGGAGTCGTGGCGTTGGGTCGAGAAGAACACGATGGAGACTGCGGCCAAACCGATTTCATGGCTCGTCCTGCAGCCGGGCCAGCGCGGCGGTGACCGCGACCTTCAGCGCCTATTCAGCGCCATCCCCCAGACCATCCCGGTGAACTAGCGGGGAGTTTCAAGTTTTCAGTTGCGTCTGCGCGGGAGATCGCTTGGCCAAGCGCGCGGTCCCAGTCAGCTTTTGCCGACGCAGAACAGGCGACTGTTGGTGCGGATGAACAGGCGGCCGTGCGCCACGGCGATACTGGCGCGGGTCTGGTCGTCGCCGGCCTCCCCCATTGCGGCCCTGTTAAGCACCCTGCCACTCTTGGCGTCGATCACGTGCACGGTGCCGGCGTGGTTCTGCACGTAGATTTTGCCGTCCGCACCGGTCGGTGAACCGCGAAAGAGTGAGCGGCTCTCGAGATCGGTCGCCCACTGGATTTTGCCGGTTTTCGGCTCCACCCGCGAGAGCATCTTGTTGCGGCCCTCCCCGTACAGCACAAAAAAACTGCCCTGGTAAAACAGCGGCGTGCAGACGTCGCTGCTCACCCCGTCACGGCTGCCCTCGCTGTTCCAAAGCCTGCCGCTGCTGCTGACGTTGCCATTCGCGCCGGCCTTGATGGCATATATCGGGGCGCGCTTGGGCGCACAGGCCAAGACCACGCCACCGCCCGCCACCGGCGACGGCACGAGCCGCCAATGGCCAATGCGCGTCGGATTCCACGTGCCCCAGCGCCACAGTTCCCTGCCGCTCTTCGGGTCGTGGCCGGTCAGGCAATCGCCACCGGTGATGAGGATTTCATCGCGTCCATTGTGAGTGAACGGGATCGGCGTGCTGAACGCCTCTAGTGATTCGCTGCGCGCCTTGGCCGGCCGGTACACCTTCCAGAGTTGCTTTCCAGTCTTGGGATCCAAAGCCAGCAGGTACGAGCGGTTGTCGTCGCTGCCCTTGCTTCCGACCTTGGTGTCGCGCTGAAGCACCTGCATGTACAGGACGCCGGCGTGGATCAACGGGCTGGTCGAGAAGGTCCACAGGAACGCGAATTGCCCATGTTTTTTCTGGATGTTCTGCGACCACAGTTTCTCACCATCCATGGTGTATGTTGCCAACTCGCCATTGCCGTAAAAAAAGGTCACCACCTGCCCGTCGGTCACCGGCGAAGGCGCGGCGTAATTGCTACGGTTGTCCTGCCGATGGCCCTTGGCAACCTGATGCGACCACTTCAGCGCACCCGTCCCGCGGTCGTAACAGTTCGCCGTCAGGCGCTCCTTATCCGGGTTGGAGGAGGACACGAATACATGTTCCCCCCAGACGACCGGCGTCCCGGCGCTTGGCCCGTCCATCTTGACACTCCAGATGACGTTCTCCGTTTTACTGAACTTGGCCGGCAAATTCTTCTCATCGGTCGATCCGTTGTGATTGGGCCCGCGCCAGTTCCCCCACTCGGCCGCCTGCACCCCGGCTAAGGACGCACCAAGCGCAGCTCCGAGCAGCATTGTATAGCTCATTTTCATGATCATTCAGTTTCGTTGAAATGTGTAAAGGCGGGCGAATGCTACCATCCACTTGGCCAATTGGCCAGCCGAAACCAGCCTCGAAATCATCCTTTCGTCCCGGTGAGGACGCCGCAGTGAACCAGTGTATTCACCACCGACCCATCCGCCACCAAGCCGGTTTCACGCAGCATCAAACGATACTCCGCCGCACTGTACGCCCTGCCCTCCGTCACCGAAAACAACGCAGCGGAATAAAGCGCAATCGGCAGCGGCCCGTCCATTGTGTCGTTCAGGAACACATCGTGGATCAGCATCCGACCACCACTCGGCAGCTTGGCCGCATACCGTGCCGTCAACTCACGGCACTCCGGCTCGTCCCAATCGTGCAGAATATTCGAAAACAAAACCACCTCCGCTTCCGGCAGATCCTCCACTTGAAACATGTCGCCCTCGATAATCTGCACGCGATCGAGCATCCCCTTTTCCCGCGCAAACTCCTCGGCGATCCGAACGACCTCCGGCAGTTCGACAATCGCCACACGCAGGCCGGGATTTGCCGCCAACATTGCGTAGCTGTACAGCCCGGTTCCGCCACCGACATCGAGCAGCGTGGTCACGCCCTCCATCGGCACCGCTCTGGCCAAGTGCGGTGCGACGTTTTTGGCCCGACCGGAGAGTGACAGGGTAAAATGCCTCGCCAACGCCTCGCTCTCCATCGCCGAGCGCTCGCCTTCGCGATAAATGAACGCCACGCCGGAATCGTCGTCGGCACCCAGCGGCCGGTTGCTCCGCAGCAGTTCCACCATCTGCAACACGCCCTCGGACGACGAGGACAGCCCGAGGTAGTCACCCATGAAAAAATCGCCCTCCGGTAGCAGATGGTTTCGGGCGAGATCGGTCAACTCCAGTTCCCCGGCTGCATTGAAGCGCACCAACTCCATCGCCTTGAGCGCGGTGAACAGCACCACGGCCGGCCGCCGCTGCAAGCCAAGCGCTTGGCCAAGCGCAGTCTCCGGCATCGGTGCCGGGGCCAGGCGGCCAAAAACATTGAAGTGCGCCGAGGCTGCCACGATCAGTTCCGTCGCGTAGCTGCCACGGAACAACTCGAAGATCGGCGTGGGGTCGGTTGGTGGAAACACCAACGGGGAGGCATAGCGTCTCACGGCAGGCAGATCAGTCCAGTTTTTCCTTCTCGAAATCGCCGGGGGAAACCCAGCCGGCTCGCACCTTCTCGCCGCCCATGTAGCGCCGGTAGAAATTGTCGGTGGACTTGCCCGAATACGGGTAGTTGTCGAAAACGTCCCCCCTGTCAAACATCCTCGGGTCGCCCTGCCCGCGCAGCTCGGCGAAAAGCTGCTCCTTGAGCGCCGCCTTCAGTTCGGCATGTGGCTTCGACTGGGCCAGGTTGTTCACGCAGTCGCCGTCGTTCCTAAGGTCGAACATTTCCTCCTGCGGGCGCTTGCCGAAGTTCAGGTTCCAGAAATGATAAGTACCCTCACGGCGCTGGGTCAGGACCAGCGACTTGGTCGGGCTGCCGTCGCAGTTCAGGTAGCCGGTCTCCGGGTTGCCGCCGGGCCAGCGGCCCGGCTTGAAGTTGTGCAGGTACAATTGGTCACCCTTCACGATGCCCCGGATCGGGTAGCCCCAGTTGTTTGGCCGGCCGATGTCGTGGCGTTCCTTGCCGATTAGCACATGATCGCGGCTGGCAGTCACTTGGCCGGACTTGGGTGAGCGAAAGATGTCAAACAGACTCCGGCCACTCACCGGCTGCATGACCGGCACCAGCTTGGCCACGCCGGCCGCCTCGAGAAACGTCGGCGCGATGTCTGCGAAACTCACGTAGTCGGTCACCACACGGCTGCGGCCGCTGATGCCGCTGGGCCAGCGGATCGCCAGCGGGATGTGGTTCGACGCCTCGTACGCCTGCCCCTTCACGCGGGGGAACGGCATGCCGTGATCGGACGTCGCCACGATCAGCGTGTTGTCCAGTTGCCCGGCCGCCTCCAGCTGCGCGAGAATTTTGCCGAGGTGATTGTCGAAATGCTCCACCTCGATCGAGTAGTCCAACATGTCGTTGCGGATCACGTCGTTGTCCGGCCAATACTTCGGTACGCGGTCGATGTCCGAGAGCTTTTTGCCCATGCGCCGACCGACACCAGCCTCGTAACCGCGATGCGGCTCGGTGGCCCCGTACCAAAACGCCCAAGGCCTGTCCTTGGCCGAGTTCGCGGCGGCGAGGAAGTCGGCGAAATTGCCGGAGTAGTCGTTATTGGAAATCGCCCGGGCCGGCGGCTTGGCCTTCTGCTTCTGCCACGCTTGGCCGGTGATCTTTCGCGGCTTGCCATTGGCGTCGTTGGCGTAGCCCGGCCCCCAGCCCTTGCCTGTGTAGCCGGTCGAGTAGCCGTTGGCCTCGAGCAGTTCCATCCAGCTGCCGAACTTGGCCGGGAAAAACGTCATGTGGTTGCCCGCCTGCTCGAGTTGCCACGAGTTGCGCCCGGTCAGGATGATCGCCCGCGACGGCGCGCACTTGGCGTTGGGCGTGTAGGCGCGGCGAAACAAAATCCCCTCTTCGGCCACACGGTCGAATGCCGGCGTGCGCACCCAGTCGCAGCCGTATGCCCCGGCATGGCCGAACGACCAGTCATCCGCGATGGCAAAGAGAATGTTCGGCCGCTCCGCCGCTTGGCCAAGCGAAAGCCAGCCGCCGAGCAGCAAAACCGAAACAACAACGCGCCTGGCCAAGGAGTGCATGTGCAAGTGATACCCCCGCCCTGGCGCAAAAGCCAACCCATAGTCACTGCAACCTCCCGCTTGATTCGCGGTTTCCCCGCTTGGCCAAGGGGAAAGGACTTGTCACCGGGCGAAACAACGGTACTGTGCCCCGCCGCAGCTGAGCGCTTAACTCAGTGGTAGAGTGCTACCTTCACACAGCTAGCCTAAAGGATGTTGACCGCTCAAGCGCATTAGTTTCATTTCCAGTAAGTTAGAGCGATTCTGGAATTGCCTCAAATCGAAACTCGCTACCATTCGCTGCCATTTTCTTGGTGCAAATAATCACCAAAAACAGTTTTATGATTTGTGCTTGACGGGTTTTCGATAAACGTCATTTCCCTTCTGCTGAAGCCGAGCGAGTCAGTGCCATGAGGTTAGCCGTCCAGTTTCTCTTTCATCCTTGTCGTATCGCGCCGTTTGAAGTTTCTTCCGGTGCATCCTTTTCAGCCCAGTTGAACCAGCCTCGTGCCTGAAGATAAATTACAACTGAAGAGCAGAACATATTGGCTACGCTGCCTGTAAGGTACCCGTAGGTGAACCAGAAGATGTTGGCAATAATCCCCATCAAGAATCCGGTGCGGCTTTTATTTCCCAACAGGTAAAGCGAGG
>Ga0208129_1000133_pt1 | contig 31383 bp, 28 predicted proteins | sample ETNtaG_13_FD_185759 | JGI IMG/M metagenome (GOLD analysis project Ga0208129, IMG submission 185759) | Marine microbial and viral communities from oxygen minimum zone, Eastern Pacific Ocean - ETNP201306PF47B (SPAdes) (version 2) | ecosystem: Environmental > Aquatic > Marine > Oceanic ...
TTCACGCACGCTGGCGTTCATGTTTGGTGACGACATCGTCCCAAGTAATGTGCGCGCCGGATATTTGGCACGCATGGTTTTGCGGCGCACGCTACTGCTTCTGCGCGATCTAGGAATTCCGGAGGCGCTATCACAAGTCGTTAGCCACCATATCGATGAGCTGGGGGTAACCTATCCGGAGCTGACGGCGCGACGCGAGTACATCATGGAGCTGGTCGAACTCGAAAGCGAACGCTTCGACGCAACACTCGAGCGTGGCCGACGCACAGTGCAGCGCACGCTCGCCACAGGTGACATCGGCACCGAGCGACTCGTGGAACTGTACGACTCGCAGGGGCTTCCACCCGCGGTGGTGGCTGAATTCGCTGCTGAACAAGGCTCTACCGTCGCGGTGCCGGACGGCTTCATGGTGCTGGTCGCCGACCGCCATTCGGCGGCAACAGCGCCGACCTCGAAAGTGGAGACTGAGAAATTACCACCGACAGAGCTGGCGTTCTACGATGACATGGTAGCGCGCGAGTTCGACGCGAGTGTGACCTGGGGCGACGGAAAAACCGTGGTGCTGGACCGCACACTCTTCTACCCGGAAGGTGGCGGGCAACCTGCCGATTCAGGGACATTGTATTGGGATGGTGGTGAGGTGCGCGTGGCTGACGTGCAGAAGCATGGAGATGCCGTAGTGCATACGCTCGAGGGCGGAGCGCCACCAGTCGGTACCACTGTGCGAGGTGCCGTAGACGGAGGGCGACGGGATGCGCTCTCGCAACACCATACTGCAACGCATGTCATTGGCGCTGCGGCACGCCACGCGCTAGGTCCACACGTCTGGCAGGCGGGCGCCCGCAAGACAACCAACTCGGCACGGCTCGATATCACTCACCACCGCCGGCTCGACCGCGCTGCTGTTGCTGTTCTCGAACACGAGGCAAACAGCATCATCCGCGGAAACCATCCAGTAGAGACACACTTCGCCACGCGCGAAATAGCCGACGCGCAGTATGGTGTAACTCTATACCAGGGTGGTGCGCCCAACTACCGCGATGTGCGTGTGGTCGAAATCCCAGGAATCGACGCGCAAGCTTGCGCCGGGACTCATGTTGCCAGCACCGGCGCGCTACAGGCCATCAAGGTTTTGAGGACCGAGCGCATTCAGGATGGTGTGGAACGTATCGAATTCTCGGCCGGGAAAGCGGCGGTCGCCGCTGCGCAGGCTGAACGTGAGTTACTGGAGCAAGCTGCTGCAGCACTGGGCGTACCGCTGGAGCAGGTGGCGGACGCTGCCAGTAAGCTGATGGGCGAGCGCAAGGAACTACGCACGCGTGTGGCAGCGCTAGAAAAGGAACTGACTGAAGGCCGTGCAGGTGAACTTGCAGCGGAGCGCATTGGTTCCGTCGACCTGTATATAAATAACTGCGGCGAAGCACCGCTCGCTGAAATGCAAGAACTGGCTCGACGTCTCAGCGCCAACAGCGACGCGCTAGTACTACTCGCGACATGCGCCGGCGGTAAGGGCCACATCATGGCTGCGCGGGGAAGTAAGATCGAGGTGGACTGCGGAGCGCTGACTAACGCAGCTGCTAAAGCTTCGGGCGGTAGCGGCGGTGGCGCGCCGACGCATGCTCAAGGCGCAGTGCCAACTAATCGCGCCAGCGAGGCACTAGATGCGCTTGTAACTGCCGCCCGCAAGGTGCTTGGAAAGTAAGATCTTGTTCAAGGGCGACCGTAACGCGCTAGGTCACACTCTGCACCATGATGCATGCATCAGTCAGCGCGCTGACGTCTTCCTGCTCTGTGAGCCACACCTTCAACTCTTCACTTTCGGAACCGGGCTGGAACCAGAGTCGGCGGATGCCAAGAGCGACCGCCTGCTTCGCAACCGCCAGCGCGACTGGTGGAGGGACAACAAAATTGACAATGTCTGGTGTACCTGATAGCGATTCTAGATCGGCGCAGGCGGCAACACCTTCTATTTCTGGCTCGCGCGGATTGACAGGCCAGACTATGTAGCCCTTCCTCCGCAGGTCACGAAAGATGCGGTTGCCAAACTTGGTGGGGTCGTTCGACGCGCCGACCAGCGCGATGCGTACTCCTGGCCGCTGTAGCGCTTCGAGCACCATAAGGTGCCAGCGGTAACTGCTTAACCGGGTTTTGGCGGGGAGACTTACAGTCTCCCTGTGCGCGTGCGCGAGTCGCAACGTTTATGAGCTGTCAGCAACGCGGGGGCCGCGTGACCCGACTGCTGGTTGTGGAATCGGGCGCCAAAGCGCGCACTATTCAGCGCTACTTGGGTCGCGACTTTCTGGTCCGCGCCTGCCGCGGCCATGTCCAGGACCTGCCGAACGAGGGCAAGGAGGGTCGCAAAGCTATGTGGGCTGCACCCGACGGCAAGCTTCCATCGCCTGAATGGGGCTTCACTAAGGGAGCAAAGCGCATCATTGAGAAACTGCTCGCCGACGGACGTAAGAGCGGCGTCAGCGAAGTGCTTGTTGCGACCGATCCCGACCGCGAGGGTGAGTTCATCGCCTGGCGCCTGGCCGAACTACTCGGCAGTCTAGGTACCGTAAAACGGGTGACATTCAACGAAATCACGAAAACGGCGATTGCCGCTGCGCTCGAGGAGGCTGGTGACGTCGATATTGGACTGGTCGAGGCTGCGATGATTCGACGGCTGATGGACCGGTTGATTGGCTTCCGCGGCTCTCGCTTTTGCCGTTCTTGGAACTTGACTTCAATGGGGCGTGTGCAGACGCCTACACTTGGCTTTGTCGTTGAGCGTGAGCGCGAAATCGAGGCATTTGTGCCGATACCTTACTGGGAAGTCCACCTGCAAGCGAGCGGTATTGAGCTGCGGGTTCAGTTCGACGATGGCTGGCGCGATTCCAAGGGCAAGACACGGAGAGACCGCACCAGTGATAGCGACAGTGCCGAGGCTGCATACTCAGCGCTAGAAGCGGCAGGTAGCCTGAAACTGACTAGCGTCGCAGATGATGGCTTCGAAAAACGACCCCGGCCGCCCTTCACCACCGACACGCTGCTAGCAGCAGCTGGCCAGCGCTTGAGCTGGCGGCCGGCACGCGTGATGCGACTGGCACAGAAGCTATACGAGGCGGGGCACATCACCTATATGCGAACCGACTCAACCCGCACTTCCGCTACTGCAAGGCAGGAAGTGCGCAGCTATATCGAGCAGGAGTGGGATGCTTCACACGTCGGCCGCGGCGTCGGTGGCGGCAGTGGTAAGGGCGTGCAGGACGCTCACGAAGCGATTCGGCCGACGCGGCCGCAAACGCGCGAACCGCAAGGTCTTGAGGCGGAGCAAACACGGCTCTACGCGCTCATCTGGGCGCGCTTCGCCGCCAGCCAGATGGCACCTTCGCAATGGCAACGGCTGAAACTGGCGGGCGATGCGGGCGGCTGGAATGCCGCCGGCAAGACCGAATGGCGCACCTTCGCTGGTTGGGAAGCTGCATATACTAAGTTGACAAAGCCAGTGCCACAGGCATCACCACTGACGGGAGCTGCCGAGGGCGACACACTAGCGCTGGACGAATACGAGCTGATTGAGGATGAGACCAAGCCACCTGGCCGTTACACACAACATGGACTGGTGGCAAAGATGAAGGCTGATGGTATCGGCCGCCCATCAACCTATGCAGAGACCATCCGCAAGCTGCTTGATCGCAAGTATGCACGCGATGAAAAAGGGCGAATGTATGCTACTGAAGCAGGCTGTACAATGTGGGAGAACGTCGCGCCCTACTATGGCACCACTACTGACGGTATTTTCTCGACTGCCTTCACCGCGGGCATGGAAGTACAGCTTGACCATGTTGAGGGAGGTCAAACTGTTGCCGCACAGGCATGGCAAGAGTTCGCTGACCACTTCAGCGCACTACACAGCGCGGCGCTAGAGCGCAAGAAGGAACGGGCAACACCACGGCAGCTGGCCTACCTACAGTCGCTCACCGTGCAGGCGGGTACTGAGGCGGAGCCGTTGTTGGAAGGCAAGAATATCGAAAAGTTGGACGGCGAGGCTATCGGTGCACTTATCGAGCAGCTGAAACCGCTCACCGAGGGCAAGGACGTCCCCGCATCGGAGAAACAGGTTGGCTTTATCCAGCGACTGGCTGAGCGCGCCGAGCTCGATGAAGCAACAGCGTGCGCGCTGGTCAATGCCAATGGCTACGGCGCACTGACCGGCGGCCGCGAGGGTACTGCCAGCGCACTAATTTCGGCACTGCAGGAGCTCACTGCGGGCCAGCCGCGCGCCGCTTCGCCCAAGCAGGTTGGCTTCATCAAGCGCCTTGCGGGGCGCGCCAAACTCAAAGAGGCTGAGAGTTGCGCACTGGTCGGCGCTGAGAGTTTTGCAATGCTTACTGGCGGCCGTGAAGGAACTGCTAGCGCGCTGATTACGGCACTGCAAGAACGGTTGAAGAAAGACTAAAACGCACGGTAATTGCCCAGCGTGCGACTCTTCTTGGCGCTGGAGTGCCCTGACTTTGATTCTGGGCCATTGGAGCACGAACTGAGCGCGAAACCAGCTGGAAGCTATCACATAACGCTGGCGTTTCTGGGAGAGCGGCCCGAAGCTGCGGGGGTCGCAGAAGCTGTTGCACCCGCATGCGCAGGCAGACTGCCACTGCGATTGGAGTATCGCGGGCTGGGTGCGTTCCATTCGTCCAGAGCAGCGCGCGTAGCGTGGGTCGGTGTCCGTGGAGCGGGACTGACGGAGCTGGCGCAGGCTGTGCGTAGTGCAGCGCAGTCACAGGACCGGCCATTCGTAGGGCACGTTACGCTGGCACGCTTCAGACCTCCACGCGATATTCGGCCACTGCTGCAGCGCTACAGTGACTGCGACTGTGGTAGTGGAACAGTTGAGTTTGTGACACTGTTCCGCTCAACGCTACAGCGCGGCGGTGCAGTGCACGAACCGCTGTTTCAAATCGACGGTAATGGGCGAGCCGAGGCGATAACGGTTTAACGGTGAAGCAAGTCGCGCCAGCGTGTCCAGTATCCGGCTCCTGACAGCCGCTAGCGGCAAGGCTGGCGAACAGAAGCTCACACTTGATGATTTGGCGGCCAAGCTTGAGGGGGTGCAGAGCGGCTGGCTCGACATAATGCAGCCCGGCGATGCCGAGAAAGAGTTCCTGCTCGAGACGATGGGGTTCCATCCACTGGCAGTTGAGGACTGCTTCGCTGACCCGGTCGCCCGCGCCGAGCACTACGAGGAACATCGCTTTGTTGTGCTGCGCGCCCGCGACGCCGACTCGGAGCTTGACACAGAATACCTTCTGGCATTCCTGACCAGCAGTCTGCTGGTAACTGTACGCCATACTACGCTCCCCGCCATGGATCGCTTCCGCGAGCGTTACCGCTCTCACCGGCGCATGCGGCGACTGCAACGTGGTCCCGAATTCCTGCTCTATGAACTACTTGACGCAGTGGCGGACGACTGGCTTCACGTGATGGATGGCTACAGTCAGCGGCTGGATGACTTGGAAGACAGGGTCTTTGACCAGGCGAGGGAGTATCCCGGACTGCTAGAGGAGCTGCACGAGATGAAGCAGGACCTGCGTGAAATGTCCAAGTCTATTACACCACTACAGGGGACTGTGGCGCGACTGCTACGGCCCGACGAAGAATTCATCGCCGAGTCGAATTACCTCTACTTCCGCGACCTGGCCGACGTAATTCACGGGTTAGTGAACCGAATTGAGAACTACTCTGCGGGAGTCTCGTCGACGCGGGATGCCTACCTGTCACAAGTCTCGATGCGACTAGGTGAGTCAAACGCCCGCTTGACCGAGGTGATGACTACGCTGACCATCATTGCTACCATCATGCTACCTCTAACGCTGATTGCTGGCATCTTTGGGATGAACACCGACCAGCTGCCGCTGGCGCAGGGCAATGGCTTCTGGCTCATTCTGGCGCTGATGGGGGCCTTCGCGGGCGGTATGCTCTACTACTTCTGGCGCCGGGGCTGGCTCGGGCGCCAGACATGAAAATACTGGCCCATCCGCTGCTGCAGGGGCCAGAGCTGGAGGAACGTACCTACCAGCGCACCGTCGCCGCCGCCTGCCTGCAAGAGTCCACTTTAGCAGTGCTGCCAACCGGTCTCGGCAAGACGGTAATTGCGCTACAGGTAATGCTTGAACGACTCGAGCTGGGGCGCGTACTGATGATGGCACCGACGCGTCCGCTGGCAGAACAGCACGCCACCTTCCTGTCCCGCAGCCTGAATGTACGTGTCGAGCTACTCACCGGATCGGTCGCACCAGCGAAGCGCGAGCCACTGTGGCAGGTAGCACAGGTGGTAGTGGCGACACCACAGGTGGTCGAGAAGGACCTTATTCGCAGCACAGCCACACTTGCCGATTTCGCACTGGTGGTCTTCGACGAGGCGCATCGCGCCGTCGGCAACTACGCCTACGTCTTCATTGCTGCGCGCTACGGTGAGACTGCGCGACAGCCACTGGTGCTCGGAATGACCGCATCACCTGGCTCGACTCGCGCGGATGTGGTCGAGGTATGCCGCAATCTGGAGATTACGGCTATCGAGAAGCGTGATGACGAGGATCCCGATGTAGCACCCTACATCCAGCCAATAGAGACCAATTGGGTGAAGGTGCCACTGCCAGAATCCGCGGCACGAATTAGCAAGAATCTGCAAAAGCTACAGGACCGGCTCTGCGGACGACTGTATCAGGCAGGAGCGCTTACCCGTCCACGCAAAGTTTCAACAACGATGATTATCGATGCGGGGCGTAAATTGCAGGCACAGTTACAAGCGGCTGGCAAAAAAGCGCCGTGGAATCTCTACAACCTTCTCTCTATGCAAGCAATGGCACTCAAGGTAGCGCACGCGCGGCTGACTGTTGAAACGCAGGGGTTGACTCAATTTCTGGACTACGCTGCTCGTATGCGCGAGAAACCGAAGAAGAGCCGCGCTACAAAGTGGCTGCTACAAAAGCCAGAATGGAAACAAGCGATTATTGACGCCGAGGGGAGCGAGGGAACACATCCCAAACTGAGGCGGCTGGAAGAGCTGATTGCACAGGAGCTTGCAGGAGGCGCAGAGCGAATCATAGTCTTTGCCGAAATCCGTAACACCGCTAGTCTGCTAGTCAAGCGACTTGGGAAGCTTGAAAATGCGAGGTCCGTGCGATTCGTCGGCCAAGGTTCACGCGAGGGAGATCCAGGAATGACGCAGAAAGTTCAGAAAACAACGCTGGAGCAGTTCCGCAGTGGCGAATTCAACGTCCTCGTTGCAACATCAGTTGGCGAAGAGGGGCTAGATATTCCTGCGACCGAGGCGGTGATTTTCTACGAGCCAGTATCATCGGCCATCCGGCTCATACAGAGGCGAGGGCGGACTGGCCGCGACCGGCCTGGCAAGGTGTTTGTGCTGATTACCAGTGGCACCCGCGACGAGGCTGCCTACTGGAGCAGTCGCAATCGTGAGATGCAAATGCAGTCGCTCTTCGATGGAGGACGCATGGAGATTGAGCTGCCTTCGCGCGAAGAAATTGGTGCCAGTCTACAACCTCCCCTTGAGAAGGGACAGACGCGGCTGAATGATTAATCCTGAGTAGAGCCGTAAGCGCTTAATCACCCACCCTCGTGGCGCCGCCATGCGACGTACTCCCGATGAGCCGCTGAAGGCGTGTATCAAGCATCAGCACGGCTATTTCCGCGGCGAAAAGTGTCAATATTGCAGTGAGGAAGGCGAGTTGGTTATGTCGCCGCGCCATCTAGACCAGTTTGGCCGCGTCATGGCAGGCGTTCTACGCCACTTTCCTGACCGTTTCGAGCTGGAAATGGACCCGCAAGGGTGGGTCGCTGCGGGCGAGTTTATCGAGTCACTAAAGCACCAGAGACGCCACTTTAGCTACCTTACTATGGACCACCTGAAGGCAGCGGTTGAAACCGACCCCAAAGGTCGTTACCAGCTCGTGGACGGGCGACTGCGCGCCACCTATGCCCACTCGCTCGAGCTAGAATTAGACCTGCCGACTGACGACGTTCCAGAGCATCTCTACTTCGCCTGCTCGCAGGAAGACTCCAATGAATATCTCGAGCAAGGGCTCTACCCACTGGACCGGCAAATGGTCCACCTGTCGGGCACACGACTCAATGCATTAGAGGCGGGGCGGCACATCATCGGCAAACCTGTAGTATTGCTGGTTGACGTACGCGCAGCCGAGAAAGCGGAAAAACCAATCATGAAGGCAGGCACGACGGTCTACGTTACCTACGAAGTTCCAGCGAGCTGCCTGCGCAAGCTCCCCGACAGCGCTTAAACCGGACGCGACTTGCGACGCGAGGAAAGGCTGTGAACTCCAGTAAATCCCGCCAGACAACCCGCCGCGCACTGCTTAGCGTCAGTGACAAGGGGGGGCTAGTCGAGTTCGCCACAGCACTCGCGGAAGCAGACTGGGAACTGGTTTCCAGCGACGGCACTGCCACTGCACTGCGTGAAGCCGGATTGACAGTGACAGCAGTTTCTGAAATCACCGGTTTCCCCGAGATTATGGGGGGGCGCGTCAAGACACTTCATCCGCACATCTTTGGCGGTATTCTGGCGCGTGAACAGGATACTGCTGAGGCGCTGGAGCATGATATGCCGCTCTTTGGCGTCGTTGCAGTAAATCTCTATCCGTTCGCCGAAGCAGCACAACGCGAGGCTCCGCTGCCGGAACTGCTAGAGCAAGTCGATATTGGTGGTCCATCGCTGATTCGTGCCGCCGCAAAAAACCATCTGCGCGTGGCAATAGTGGTCGACCCTAGCGACTATAGGCGTGTAGCCGAGGCACTGGCGGGCGAGGGACTGCTCGCTGCCGAGAGGCAGTCGCTAGCGCTGAAAGCGTTCCGCCATACCGCCGCTTACGACGCGCTTATCCAACGCAAGCTCGGCGAGCGGTTTGACGAGCAAGAGCTGCCGGAATCGCTGCACGTTGCCGGCACGCTGGAGCTGCGACCGCGCTACGGCGAAAATCCCCACCAGCAGGCGGCGTTCTACACCGACCCGCTGGCGACTGGGCCGGGACTGGCAACTGCTCGAAAGCTACAGGGCAAGGCGTTGAGCTACAACAACCTGCTTGACCTGGACGCGGCGCTTGCGATTGCTGCCTGCTTCCCGGAACCGGCAGCCGCTATCGTCAAGCATGGCAACCCCTGCGGTGCTGCAACTGCCGACGCGCTAGCGACCGCCTATGAGGCTGCGCTGGCGGGCGACCCCGTCTCCGCCTTTGGCGGCGTCATCGGACTGAACCGCAAAGTCGACGCTAGAACCGCGTCCGCTATTACCGAGGCGTTCAAGGAATGCGTCATCGCCCCTGCGTTCAGCGATGCAGCACACGATGTGCTGTCTGCGAAACCGAGCCTACGACTGCTCGCGACCGGTGAACTTGATGATTATCGGCCTGCCGCACAGCTGCGGTCGGTTGCCGGCGGCTGGCTACTACAGGAATGCGATACAGCGACTCTCGACGATGCAAATATTAAGATCGGCAGCGACCGCAAGCCAACCGACGCCGAGTGGGAAGCGCTGCGCTTCAGTTGGCGGGTTGTCAGACACGTTCGCAGCAACGCCATCGTGCTGGCGAGAGATAGGCGTACAACCGGTATTGGCGCTGGCCAGATGTCGCGCGTCGACTCGGTACGGCTCGCCATCGAAAAAGCGAGCAAATCGGCGTACGGCAGCGTTATGGCATCTGACGCCTTCTTCCCATTCCGCGACGGTATCGATCTTGCCGCTGCGGCCGGGATTACTGCAATTATTCAGCCGGGCGGATCAATTCGTGACGACGAAGTGATTAACGCAATTAACGAGCACGGAATGGCGCTAGTGCTGACGGGGATGCGCCACTTCCGCCACTGATGCAACAGCTCGAGCTGGAATGTGAAAGCTGCGATAACACTACACAGCACGATGTGCTGAAGGCGCAGACATCGCAGAAGCGCGGCTTCAGCTTTCAGGGTACCGTACGGTGCAGCGAATGCGGTGCGACGCGCCATGCTAAAATCCGGGTGCTGCCGCCGCTCGAGCTGGAACTGCGACTCTCAGAAGGTGGTGAGACAGTGCGCGAAAAGCTGCTGGCCGAACCGGGCGACCTGCTGCAGGTCGGTGAGCTGCTGTCGCACGCCCGCGGGCCGCTGGAAGTGACGGCGCTCGAGCTAGGCGCACGGAAGGGAACGGACAGCACAAAGCGCGTCCAGCAGGCAAAAGCCCGCGAACAGCCAATAATCTGGGCGCGACTGGTCGCGACGGTGCGTGTACGCTTTGCGCTGCATCGCGAAAGCGAAACCCTTTCGCTAAAACAGAAGCTGCCACCCGAGACCGAACTCGTGGTTGGCATGGTGCTGCAGCTCGACGGGCGAGCCGCAGTTATCGAAGCACTCCACCTACGCGGCGGCAGACGCGTCAGAAAAGCGACGGCGTGGGATCTGAAGCGCGTGACCTGTCGCTGGAAGCGGGACAAACGTGGTAGACGTGATGACAGCCGCAGGCGGTCGCAGCGTACCAGCAGCGAACACAGTGACGAGGCACGCAAGCGACTGACTGGCCGTGGCGGCCGCCGCAAGGGTTAATCCGACAACGACAGATGCCAGCGCGAATGGCCAGTGACGAAGAAGACGTACTGCTCGAAATCGACCGCATCCTGGCAGGCGAGGACGAAGAGCCGGAGACTACAGAAGAGGAGCCGGAGGAGGATTCTGGCGAGGAGGTAACCGATGAGGACAGTAACGGCGGAGAGCCGGAAGCCGACTTTGATTTCGACAACGATATGGCGGAAGCGGACGACGCTGGCGGAGCGCCCGCCGCGGGGGACCGTATCGGGCGCACCGAGCTAGTGGCCATACTGCTCTCGCGCAAGACCAAGCTGCACTTCATGGCGCTGCTGGCATTGCTCGCCGCATTCATGCTGCTGAGGAATATCTCGGTTGACCTGCTGCTGATACTGGGCTACGGCGGCACGCTGGGCTACCTGCTGACCGGTGCGCTGACGCGGCTCGAGGCGGTGCGCGAGCTGTCGCGCAGTGAGCACCCCACCAGCCTGGCGCTGCCGCTGGGGCTGGGCACGCTCTGCGCTGGCACCATCTTCTGGGGGCTGCACAATCCCGAGTGGGGTGATAGCCTGCGCTCGACGCTGGGGCTGGGGCTGGTGGTGATTTTCATCGTATGGCAGTTTGCACAGGCGTGGTGGATGCGCGTGCCATTCCGTGAGTTCGCGCTCGTCCGCTCCGAGGCCGGTGGCGATGACGCGAGCCGGCGGGGGCAACTGCTCAACGCTCTCTCGCCTGCGCTCTGGATGGTCGCCGGCTTCGTGGTGTTCATCGTGCTGGCGCGCTATAGTAACAGCTTCAACGACCAGTTCAACACGTTCTTTCAGTTCAGCTGGGTGGCGTTGATGCTCGGACTCGGCACAGCAGTTTTCCTTCTGCTGCGCCGCATGCAGGGCGGGGCAGCGACAGACGCAGGGGTGGCGGCCTTCTCTGGCTGGTTCGCACTCGGATACTGGGGCTTCCTGGCCTACCACGCAGGAGTGCTGCTCTACTCGTTGAGCCGTGACCCAAGTTTTGTTTTCGACCTGCTCTTCATGTTCGTCACCATTCTGGTTGCCATCTACTCGCTCTCGGTACAGGCGCTGAAGGCAGAGGGCGTTATCAACCGCCACAACGTCATCTTCTACGCAACGGCGTTCACGATTGCATACGGCGCGAGCAGCTTCTTCCTGACCGTCGATGAAGGCCTCATCAGCGACCCGAAAACCGTAGGGCGAGTGGCGCACGTAATTGTGCTTGCCAGTGGGATGCTCGTACTGCTGCTCGTGAACTACAACTTCCTGCGCCGTCGCGATCTGGTCAATAGCAGCTTCACCGCTGCGCTGCGTGGACAGTGAGAGTTATTAGCGCACCTTGCATCGGCAGCACATGAAACCGGGTGCGGTGGGGATGCAGCAGTCGCTGTTGCGTACTTTCGGCGCGCTCGGAAAGTTCATGACTGGTAAAGCGACACGCGACCCGGAACTGGCACCGCACGCCTATCTGATTTACCTGTTGTTCTGGACTGCACTAGTAGGGCTGTTTGTGCTGTTCATCTTCCCGCACCTGTCACAGGCAATGGGGCTCGGACTGATTACGCTGTTGATTATCGCCTTCGTGCTGGCCATCGTTGTTTTCCACCGCCGGAACATCTTCGCTGATTAGAGCGTCCAGACAAACGAAGTTTGCGAGAGCTACGCTCTCGTCTGAAAAGGTTTATAATGGAGGGTGGGTGCCGCCCACTTCCCGATGACAACCGTCAACGACATCCCCGGACAGAAGCTAGTCAGCGAGCTGACGCAAGCGCTGAAAGGCGAGGATGCGCTGCAACCGCCTGAATGGGCGCCCTTTGCCAAGACCGCGGCCCACCGCGAGAAGGCGCCCGAGCAGTCGGACTGGTGGTATCGTCGTGCGGCGTCAGTTCTACGTAAACTCTACTTGCACGGCCCGCTCGGAACCGAGCGACTGGCACGGCTCTACTCTGGTGCGGTCGACCGCGGAAGCAAACCCAACCGCTCGCACCCCGGCAGCCGCAAGGTGTTGCGACTGATGATGCAGCAGCTGGAAACGGCGAAACTGGTTGAACGCTCATCGAAGGGGCGCTACGTTGCACCCCGCGGACAGGCACTTCTCAACAACACCGCACACGCTCTGCGCCCCGAGATTAACGCTACCTACGAGCGGCTGGAGCGCTACTGATGAATGACCGCGAACTGGAGGAACTACGGCAGCGACGGCTACAGGAAATGCAAGCGCAAGCTGAACAGCAGCTGGCACAGGAGCAGGAGCGGGTCGCTATCGAGGCGCAAGTACAAGGAGCCTTGCGGCAGCTGATGAGCGCCGAAGCGAAAGAACGGCTGGCACAAGTGCGCGTTGCCCGCCCCGAAATGGCAAAGGCGGTCGAGCAGCGGATTATGGCACTGGCGCGAGATGGGGAGCTTACGGCACTGATTGACGACGCGACTCTGCAGAAGATGCTGACACATCTTTCACGCCGGCGCGAGACTAAAATCGAAATCCGGGGGTATCGCAATGTCTAGCCGTAAACCCTACGCCAGGAAATTGCGGCTCAACAAACTGGTGAAGCGTAACCGGCGTGTTCCTGCGTGGGTGATGCAGCGCACTAATCGCCGCTTCACTTCACATCCTAAGCGACACTTCTGGCGTCGCGGGAGACTCCACCGCTGATGGCCGATGACGAGCTCAAACTAGAGCGGATTTACACTATTCCACTGCGTAAGCTCTATCGAGTGCCACGCACACGACGCGCGCCGGTGGCGATGCGCATGGTCGAGGATTTCCTAGTGCGACACATGAAGCCGGAACGGGAGGGTATCGCGGTGCGCACCGCCGCCGAAGCTCGTAAGGGCAAATCCGAGGAACGAGCGCTCTTTATTGACCCGCCGGTCAACGAGGCTATCTGGGCACGCGGCATCGAAAAGCCGCCATCACGTATCCGGGTGCGGGCGCTGAAGTTCGAGGACGGCAGCGTCGTCGTGCATCTCGCCGAGTAGATGGCACTGCTGCGGCAGGACCTTTTCAATTCTCCCTACGTCGGGGTGTTCTGCGCCGTCTCCGATGCCTTGGCGTTGCTACCGCCAGGTATCCCAGCTAATGACCGCGAAACCATCGCGGAGGCGCTAGACGCACCAGTTATCGAGGCTACTATCGGCGGCAGTCGCGTGCTCGGGACGCTAGTGACGCTGAACTCGCACGGCATGCTTGTCTCCAACCTAGCGACCGACCGTGAGCGTAATACGCTCGCGGAAATTGCAGAGCAACATGACCTGCGATTCGGCGTGCTCGATGAGCGCGCCAATGCAGTGGGTAACAACCTGCTCATCAGTGACTCTGGCGGGGTCTGTAGCCCACGACTCTCGCCGGCAGCGCGCAAAGCGGCTGAGATGACGCTTGGCATCGAGCTGCGATCGCAGCTGCTGGCCGGGATGGATAATGTCGGCATGCTCGCCTGCGTCACTGGCCGAGGAGGCGTCTGCCATCCCGAAATTCCGGACGAAGAACGACAGGCGCTCGGCCGGCGGCTCGGCGTGGAGATAATGGAATGCACTGCCAACTTTGGGATGCCGCTCGTTGGTGCCGGTGTCGTCGCCACTGCGGCAGGAGCAGTCTGCGGCCGTGCCAGTACTGGTATAGAACTGGGGCGTCTTGAAGAGGCACTGCAGCTTTTCTGAAACACTTATAACGCTGACAGCGCTCGTACATCGATGGCGTCGGAGCTTGATCAGCTGATGCAGCGCGTTGCGCTGGGTGTGGCTGTACTAACAATGGCCGGTATGGGCTACGGTGAGTGGAGCTATGGCGGCCCAACCGGTGATGTACCGAATGCAGGCGAACTGGCGGACTGGCTGCTACAGGACCCCTACGAAGAACACATCTCCGATACAGTCTATGCACCTGGCGGCGGCATTTACAAAGGACCCGCAACGGCTAATAACCACGACTTCCCAGTCGAACAGTACGCAACTGGCGCGATTATCGAGCTGCAAGGCGACGGCTCGGGCGATCTGGATTTGGCTATCTATGGTACCGAAGACCAGGAGTGCGGCTCGTCGGCAAATGCCGGCGATCAGGAGAAAGTGACTATGACCTACCGCGACTTCGCTGCCTGCGGCACTGGAGACTACACAACCGAAGTTACGAACTTTGGCTCGGCACCCAACAGCTACGACCTATTCATCACTGTGCTCTACGAAGGCGACGCGGCAACGGGCTGAAAGCGTTCAGAACATGCTGCAAGACAGCCACCTTCACGCGCGCGCGGGCAGTGCGTAGCACTGCCCGGCCGCCTCCCTTTTAAGCGGTCTGTACTGGGCTACCGACATCGTCGGAAGAGGCTATTTTGGCAGAGACAGAAAGCGGTACAGTGCTGGAGCGCAATATCGAGACCGAGATGCGCAAGTCGTACCTGGAATATGCCATGTCGGTCATTGTTGGCCGTGCGCTGCCCGATGCGCGTGACGGGCTGAAGCCAGTTCACCGGCGAGTACTCTACGCGATGCGCGAGATGGGCTCAGGACCACGCTCACCCTACAAGAAATCAGCGCGCATCGTCGGCGACACGATGGGGAAATACCATCCACACGGCGACCAGGCCATCTATGACACCATGGTGCGCATGGCGCAGGATTTTTCGTTACGCTACCCACTGGTCGATGGGCAGGGCAATTTCGGCTCGGTCGACGGCGACCGTGCCGCAGCGATGCGCTACACCGAGTCACGGCTAGCGGCTATTGCTGAGACTGTACTACGCGATATCGACGAGGATACTGTTAATTTCATCGATAACTACGACGGCTCGCTGCAAGAGCCGTCCGTGCTACCGGGGGTGCTACCGGGATTGCTGGTCAATGGCTCGGCCGGAATAGCGGTCGGGATGGCAACCAACATGCCACCGCACAATCTTTCGGAAGTTATCGAGGCTCTGCTACTACAGCTAGCAGATCCACAGGTGTCATTGTCACGCGTTATGGATGTTCTGCCAGGACCTGATTTCCCGACCGGTGGCACTATCATGGGTCGGCAGGGCATCTACAATGCCTTCTCCAAAGGCCAAGGACAAGTTAAGCTGCGCGGACGCGTAACACACGAAGAGACAGGAAAGCAACAGCGGCTGATTATTAGCGAAATCCCTTATGGCCTGCAGAAGAACCGGCTGCTGGAAGAAATCTCTAAGCTGGTACGCGACAAGAAGGTAGAGGGTATCCGCGACCTGCGTGACGAGTCGGACCGGCGCGGGATGCGCGTCGTTGTCGAGCTGAAACAGGACGCGTCACCGCAAATCATCGAAAACCTACTCTTCAAGCATTCGGCGCTCGAAAGTAGTTTCGCTGTCAATGCAGTGGCACTGGTAAAGGGACAGCCGATACGCCTTCCACTCCAGCAGCAACTGTCTGTTTATCTAGAGCACCGGCGCGAAGTTGTTGAACGACGTAGCCACTTCCGGCTGAAGAAAGCGCAGGAGCGAGCGCACATTGTCGAAGGATTGCTGCTCGCCATTTCGCAGCTGGAGGCGATTATTGGATTCATACGCAAGGCAAACGGTCGCGATGCAGTCGTTGCAGGACTGCAGACACAGTTTCGGTTGAGTGAGCCGCAAGCCAAAGCGATTGCCGAGATGCGGCTTTACCAACTTTCGCAACAGGATGCCAATGCCCGACATGACGAGTTGGAGGTGCTGAAAGTAACCATCACCGACCTACAAGATGTGCTAGCGCGGCCGGAGCGAGTAAGTGAAATTATTCGCGCAGAACTGCTCGAACTGAAAGAGAAGTACGGTGATGAGCGACGTACCGAGATTTCTGACTGGGAAGGTGACATTGACACTGAAGACTTGATACCACGCTCGCAGGTGGTAGTAATGCGGACGCAGGAAGACTACATCAAACGCGTGGAGCTGGATGAATACCGTGCACAGCGGCGTGGTGGTAAAGGCCGCATCGGTATCAAGGCCAAAGAGGGCGACACGCCTGTCGAAATTTACTCGCTCGGCTCGCACGACCATATCCTGTTCTTTACCAGCGACGGATCGATGTACTTCCTGAAGGCATGGCAAATTCCCGACGTCTCGCGCTACGCTAAGGGAACACCACTAGTGCAGCTGCTCCAGAAACTGGATGAGAAACGGCATGAATCAGACGAGAAGGTACTGCGAATGCTGCCAGTCGCCAACCTGGAGGCCGAAGGTCACTTTTTGGTCCTAGCGACACGGAATGGCATGGTCAAGCGCACGAGACTTGAGGAATTCACCCAGCGAATTGCGCGTGGCTGGAAGGTAGACCAGGGCTTTCGGGCGATTACGCTCAAGAAAGATGACGAGTTGATTGATGTCGCTGTCTCGGATGGCACTAGCCAGATCATGTTCACAACCCGCAACGGAATGGCTAACCGCGCCAGCGAAGGCGAAATCCGCGTTATTGGCCGCTCTGGACAAGGAGTGATTGGTATCCGGCTGAAAGAGGGCGATTCGGTGATTGGCATGGCACTAGTCGATGAAGAAGAGACACTACTGACTATCACCGAGCGCGGCTTCGGCAAACGCGCCAGCGTCGCCAACTACCGACTCACCAAGCGCGGTGCGCGCGGTGTACTTAACCTCAAGCCGGACGAAAAGAGCGGCGCAGTCATTGCATGTCTTCCGGTGGGAGACGCGCAACAACTGCTGGCAACGACCAGCAGCGGTAAAGTGATTCGTACTGAAGTTAATTCCATCCGCGAAATCAAGCGCATTGGTCGTGGCGTCAAGGTGATGTCGCTCGAGGAGGACGAAACGCTTGTCGCAGTTGCACTGCACACCGAAGTTGAGAATGGTGATGACGGGCAGGCTGCAGCAGAGCAAATAGCGCCGGTTGGACTTTGCCCCGAGTGTCGCTCGGGGAGGCTGAAACCGGACGGCGACAAACTAATTTGTGGAACTTGTGGACTGATTATCGATGGCTGAAGAGCCAGTACGCGACTTCACCACCGGCCCAGAGACGACGCTGACCGAACTGCTCGAGCGATTCGGTACGGCAGGCGGCTTTACTGCCGCCAAGCTGGCGACCGCAGCAGGAATCATGCGCCGCATGCATGATAGCGACTGCACTGTCTTCCTGAGCTTCCCGGCCGACATCATGGCAACTGGAACGCGGGGGGTGCTAAGGCAGCTGGTCAGCAATGGATTCATTGACGTAATAGTAACGACTTGCGGGACTCTTGACCATGACATCGCGCGCACCTTGGCCAATTACTACCACGGCAACTTCGAGATGAACGATACTGAGCTGCGTGAGCGCGGCATCAACCGGCTCGGGAACGTACTGGTGCCTGACGATTCCTACGGAATTCCCATTGAGAAATGGATGCACCCATTTCTCGAAGACCTATATAAAAAGCAGACACGGTGGATGCCAGGGGAAATCTGGCACGAACTAGGCGCACGGCTGGCGCGCGAGGAGCGTGGCAACGAGTCTCTGCTGGCCGCCTGCACGGCGCACAATGTGCCGGTCTTCGTCCCGGGTTTCAGCGATGGTGCGGTTGGCTCGCAGCTATGGCAGTTCTGGCAATCTCATCGCGATTTCACCCCCGACACGCTGGCGGACGAGCATGCACTTTCGGACATTGTGCACGATGCCAAGGCCACGGGCGCACTGATGATTGGCGGCGGCATTTCGAAACACCATGTCATTTGGTGGAACCAATTCCGTGACGGGCTGGATTACGCCATACAGGTGACAACGGCGCCTGAGTGGGACGGCTCGCTCTCCGGCGCGCGCATCCGTGAAGCGGTATCCTGGGGCAAGGTCAGACCAGAGGCGCAGCGCGTCACCGTGGAGGGAGATGCAACAGTGCTATTGCCGCTGCTGGCAGGAGCACTACGCTAAAGCCATGAGACACTCAGAAGCCATAGCACGCGCTATCGTCCGCGGTGTCCCCAACTCCTACCTACAGGCGACCGCACGCTACTTCGGCAGCGGGCCGACCGACGTGTCGGATGCACGACGACAGCATAGCGCCTATATTGCAGCACTGCGCGGATTCGACATTGACGTCACCGAATTGGTTCCTGACGAGGAACACCCTGACTGCATCTTTGTCGAGGACCTAGCTGTCGTCTTGGACGACCGCGCACTACTCACACGATCAGGGCATGCAGCGCGCCGCGGTGAACAGCCGGCAGTCGCAGCAGCACTGGGGAACGATCTGGATTTAGTGGAAATGGAAATGCCCGGCACTCTCGATGGCGGTGATGTGCTACGCATCGGTGATTGCTTTGTCGTGGGACTCTCGACTCGCACCAACCTGGCTGGCGCGCAGGCACTGCGCGATTTTGTTGCACCCTTGTTGGTACATGAAATCGCAATTCCTGATGACCACCTACATCTGAAATCAATCTGTACCTCTCCTGGTGAAGGACTCCTACTGGCACCTGAACACGCGTTGCTCGATGGGACGCTCGAGAACATTGCCGAAGTCATTCGCGTCCCCGCCGCCGAAACATACGGCTGCAACGTTATTGTATTCGGCAACGAAGTGCTAGTGGCGAAGGGCTACCCCGTAACGCATTCTATACTCGAGCAGCATGGCTTTCAGCTGCACCCACTCGAAATGTCGCAAATCCGTGCCGCTGACGGATCACTTACCTGCCTCTCAATCTTCTATTGAATACGCAGGCGCCTCAGCGCACCCCTCCCCACAGCCGCCACGCGCCGAAGAGCGCCGGCAGCGCCACTGGTAGTGAATACGGCAGTGAGGGAAGTGAAAGCAGTGCCATCAGCAGGCACCACGCACGCGCGCCGGTCGCGTCGCCCCCCTGTAGCCGCCATGCCAGTCGCAACCCTGCTAAGCCACAGATTAGAATGACAACGGCCCAGCTCGTTGGCAACTCGACACCGGCCAGTGAGTCCCCAGGAGGCGCCAGCAGCAGCCCCAACCCGATAAAGAGCAACGCCACCGCGGTGCTGGCGACGGCGGCGACGGCGGCGACGGCGGGGAAATCACCGCTGGCGGAGGGAGGAACGTCATCGGGGGGCATGCTAGGCGAGTTGCGCTAACGTTAATACCCTGCCGTGCGCGTACTGCGGCTCCCTCGCAGAAATGTCGGAAGTCGTTGATATTGCACCGGCCACAGGTCGGCTAGGAGTGCTGCTGCCGGGGTTGGGTGCTGTCTCGACCACCTTCATCGCTGGTGTGCTAGCACTGCGAAAGAGGCTGGCGCAGCCGATTGGCTCACTGACGCAGCTCGGAACGGTGCGGCTCGGCAAGCGCACCGACCACCGCGAAGTCCCTGTCCGCGACTTCGTGCCGCTCGCGCAGCCCGACGGGCTGGTGTTCGGCGGCTGGGACATCTTCCCCGACGATGTTTACGCCGCCGCGCGCAAGGCGGGCGTGCTCGAGCGCGAGCTGCTCGACCAGCTACGGCCAGAGCTCGAGGCGATTGCGCCGATGCAGGCAGTCTTCGAGAAACGCTTCGTCAGGAATCTGGACGGCTCGCATGTCAAGCCCGAAACGGGCCACCGCGCGTGCATCGAGGCACTGTGCGCTGATATTCGTAAATTCCGCAAGGTGCACAAGCTGGAGCGGGCGGTGATGGTCTGGTGCGGCTCGACTGAGATATACCAGGCACCGAAGGGGGACATGTTCGAGTCACTGGAAGCGTTCGAGGCGGCGCTAGACAGCGATCATCCCGCGATTGCACCGTCAGTGCTCTACGCGTATGCCGCCATCTCTGAAGGCGTTCCATATGCCAATGGCGCACCTAACCTATCGGTCGATTTCCCGGCGATGTACGCGCTGGCGCGCGAGGCTGGCGTGCCGATTGCGGGCAAGGACTTCAAGACCGGGCAGACACTGATGAAGACCATCCTGGCGCCGGGACTGAAGGCGCGGCTGCTCGGCATTGACGGCTGGTTCTCGACCAACATCCTCGGCAACCGCGATGGCGAGGTGCTCGATGACCCGGAGAGCTTCAAAACCAAGGAGGTTTCCAAGCTGGGCGTTCTCGAGCAAATGCTCGAGCCAGAGAAATTCCCTGAGCTTTACGGTGACCTGTATCACAAGGTGCGTATCAACTACTACCCGCCGCGCGGCGACAACAAGGAGGGGTGGGACAATATTGACATCCGCGGCTGGCTCGGCTACCCGATGCAGATAAAGGTCGATTTCCTCTGCCGCGACTCAATCCTCGCCGCCCCCATCGTGCTCGACCTGGCGCTCTTCCTCGACCTCGCCCAGCGCGCTAACATGGGTGGCATCCAGGAGTGGCTATCGTTCTACTTCAAGTCCCCTATGACCAAGCCGGGACTGCCACCAATGCACGACCTGTTCGCGCAGAAGGTGAAACTGGAGAATACGCTGCGACACCTGATGGGAGAGACGCTCATAACGCATCTCGGGCTGGACTATTACGAGGACAAATGACCGCCCCTGCTTATCTCACCCGCTGGCGTACCATCTACCAGACCGCCAACCCACTGCCGGGCGCCCCACTCGACCCGGTCAGCCGCTGGATGCTCATCACGCGGGCGTGCGTCTTCAACATGACGCTCTTCTCGGGGCTGGTCGGGGTGATGCTGGCAGCGCAGCTCGGAGCCGGCGTGGTCGACCCTCTCGACGCGATACTCGTTGTGGTTGGGCTACTGCTAGCACACGCCGGTAACAACATGGTTAACGACTTCTTCGATACCGTGCACGGCGTCGACACTGCCGACTATCCGCGCGCCAACTACGCACCGCATCCACTAATGCACGGACTCGTGAGCGAGACACGGTTGCTTGTCGCCATTTCCATCTGTTACCTCGCTGATTTACTGATTGCCGCCTGGTTCGCGCAGAAAATTGGCATAATTATCTGGTATTTCGTGCTGGTGGGGCTCGCGATTTCAATATTCTACGTTGCGAAACCGCTGCGGCTCAAGTCGCTCGGTCTGGGCGAAATTGGCATCTTCCTGGTCTGGGGGCCACTAATGGTTGGCGGCGCCTTCTGGGCGCTCGCTGGTAACGTCGCGACCGAGGCTCAGCTGCAAGAAGCAATGATGGTCTCGGTACCGTACGGCCTGACTGTAATGGCGGTCGTGATGGGAAAGCACATGGACAAACATGATGACGATTCGCGGAAGCACATCCGTACACTGCCGGTGCTGCTCGGTCTGCGCGGCGCGGCGAGGCTGACACAGCTGCTCATCTGGACCTTCTTCCCGGTATGCTTCTGGCTGGCGCTGCCGACAGATGCACCACTGGTCGGCGGCGGTGGGCATCCCTTCATGGCACTGGGTATGCTGGCGCTGGCGCGCGCAATGCTCTGTACGCGCATGCTGGGTCAGCCTGTGCCAGCAACTCCGCAGGAAGCGTTCCGCATTGCGTTCGACGCAATGCCCGATAACCTGAAGGAGGGGCGCACGCCCGATGACCCACCTGAGGAATATCCTATCTGGCCACTCTGGTACGTGGCGTGGGCATTCCACTTTGTCAAGCTGGGTGGCCTGCTCTTCACGCTAGGACTGGTTCTCGACACACTCTGGCAGCGCGGTGCGCTGCCGTTCTAATACCGCCGCCGCTCAGGCCGCGTGGAGGCGATAATCCTTGTTGGTGGCTTCGGCACGCGACTGCGGCCACTGACACTGGCGACGCCAAAGGCGCTACTACCACTCGCCAACGTGCCAATGCTCGAGCGGCTGGTGCGCAGCCTGCCTGCCCGCATCACAAAAGTGGTGCTAGCGGTGCATCACCAAGCTGACGCAATTGAGGCGCATTTCGCCGCAGTCGATTGTGGCCGTAAAGTGCTTACAGTTCCGGAAGCGGAGCCGCTCGGCACTGGCGGTGCGATGCGCAACTGCTGCAATCACATCTCTGGAACGACACTGGTCTTCAATGGCGACATTGTCTCGTCGCTCGATGTAGAAGCGATGCTGAGCCAGCATCATGCGACCGATGCGCTTGCTACACTAGCGCTGTGGAAAGTCTCCGACCCGAGCCGCTACGGTGTGGCGGAGCTAGACGGAAACACTATTGTGGGCTTCCAGGAGAAACCGGAAACGGGCGAGGAGCGGTCGCGGCTGATTAATGCCGGAACATACCTGCTCGAGCCGCAGGTGCTCGAGATGATTCCCAGCGGTCGCAAGGTCTCAGTCGAACGCGAAATCTTTACGCAACTAGCTGGTGCGGGGTTGCATGGCTTTCGATTCACAGGCCACTGGATTGATGCGGGGACACCCGAGAGCTATCTCGCGGCGAACGCGATGTTGCTCGAGCGCGAGGCGACAGCAGCGCATCCCGGCGCCAGCGTGCGTGGCAACGCGCTGATTGCGGCTGATGCGGAAATCACGAGCAGCATCGTTGGCCCCGACACAGTCATCGGTCCCGGCGTGTTGCTCGACAAGTGTGTTGTGCGTCGCTCGGTACTGCTCACTGGCGCCAGCGCGACTGGCGCGGTCATCGAGGACTGTATTCTCGGCGCCGGCGTCACCGTTGAGGGCGACTGTAACCGGATGGTACTGGCGGCGGAAGGCAAAGCACAGGTCTGAGCATGACTCCATTTCTATAAAGGGGCCACAAGTGGCACGGCATGAAGCTAGAGTTCGACGACGGTGAGCTAACAGGGATTGCGGCCGACGCGCTTGCGATACCGGTTTTCAGCGATACGGAGCCAGACGTGGTCGGTGCGCTGGTCGCGCCGCTGCGCGACGCAGGCGAGCTGAAGGGAAAGGCAGGTGAACTGACGCTGCTGCATTCCCCGAATGGCTTCGCGGCGCGACGACTGCTGCTCATAGGCTGCGGCGACGACTGGTCAACCGAAGCATCGTTCGCCTTCGGCGGGCAGGCAGTGCGTGCGGCTGAATCGCGGGGCTACGGCCAGCTGGCGCTGGCACTCGAAGGCGATGCGCGCAGCGCGGTCGCCGGCGCGGTGGCGGGCGGCTTCGGGCTGGAACAGTACCGGCTTAAATCCGATGACAATGCGCTGGAAACTCTGGTCGTTTGCGGGCCGCTAGACGGCGCCAAAGCGGGCTTTGTCGTAGGTGAGTGCACCAACTTGGCGCGCGAGCTGGCGTGCCTGCCGGCCAACGAGCTCGGCCCGGAGGAATTCGCCGCGCGCGCGGTGGCCGACGGACCGGCACATGGCCTGATGGTAAGCGTCATGGGCGAGACGGAGCTACGCGAGATGGGCGCCGGCGCGCTCTGCTCGGTTGCCGACGGATCAGCGCGACCGCCGCAGCTGGTGCGGCTCGACTGGTCGCCTGAGGGGGCCTCGAAAGAGCCGCACCTGTGGCTAGTCGGCAAGGGAATTACCTTCGACACTGGTGGGATTTCAATCAAGCCATCAAAAAACTTGCAGAAGATGAAATACGACATGTCTGGCGCCGCCTGCATGTATGGCGCAATTACTGCCATCGCGCGGCTCGGCGTAGAACTGCGCGTGACGGGGCTGCTGACGCTGGCAGAGAACATGCCGTCGGGAACCGCAACGCGACCGGGCGATATCGTGCGCGCAATGAACGGCAAGCACATCGAGGTCGACAACACCGACGCCGAGGGGCGATTAGTGCTGGCCGATGCACTCTGCTACGCCGTTGCCGAAGGCGCAACGCATATCATCGATTCGGCGACGCTCACTGGCGCCGTCACCTACGCGCTCGGCTCGACCCGCGCGGCGGTGATGACAAACGACGACGTACTCGCAGGGCGCGTGATAGCGGCAGGCGACGTGGCAGGCGAGCGCTACTGGCAGCTGCCTATGGACGCTGAATATGGCAAGCTGATGAAGGGCGAGCTGGCCGACCTGAAGAACGTCTCCGGCACTCCCGAGGCAGGGACCATCACGGCCGCCAAGTTTCTCGAAGAATTTGTCGACGGCACTCCTTGGGTGCATCTCGACATCGCCGGCACCGCCTGGGACAACAAGGGTAAGCCGCACCGACCGAAAGGCCCTACGGGAATCACCGTCCGCACGCTGGTGCAGCTGGCCGAGACGTGGGCCTCCGAAGCGAGCTGAACCGCTGATGGTACTGCGTATCCTCCAGCGCGCGGTGGGCCCACTGCAGATGAACGCGACTCTGGCGGTCGATGGCGACGACGCCATCCTGTTCGACCCCGGCGCCGAGTGGTCGCGCATCCGGGAGATGCTCGACGAAGCCGGGGTCTCCGTCAGGCGACTCATTGCCACGCACGGCCATCTCGACCACGTCGGCGTCGCGGCGCAGGCGGTCGTCGAACTAGGACTGCCGCTGGAGTGCCACCCACTCTGCGCCGACTGGCTTTCCAACCTTGAGGGGCAGGCACGCATGTTCGGGATGTCCGCACCGGAACCGGTCGAGCCGGGTGGTTTCCTCAATGAGGGTGATAGCATCACCGTCGGTGCCAGCAGCTTCGAGGTGCTGCACTGCCCTGGCCACAGCCCCGATTCACTCTGCTTCTACGCGCCCGCCAGTGACGAGGCGGGACCAATACTCGTTGGTGGCGACGTGCTGTTCCGCGACTCGGTCGGGCGCACTGATTTCATCGGCGGTGATGGCGCGCAGCTGATGGCGTCCATCCGCGACAAGCTGATGACACTGGCCGACGAGACTCTCGTCTTCCCGGGCCACGGCCCACAGACAACTATTGGCCGCGAGCGCGAGAAAAACCCGTTCGTGACAGGACGGATGCAGCTCGCCTAATCACGGCGACGCAGCGCAACGGCTGCCAGCACTGTCAGTCCCACTAGCAATGGCGGCCCCGGGGAATCATTCTGTTTCGGTGCAGGCGCATGTTCATTGAGCAGCACCACACTGGCCGAGTCAACCGCCGACATCCGGTCGGAGGCCGCGACGAGGCGCGCCGAGAGCGTCTGGTTGCCCTTAACAGCTTCCGGAGGGACTTGGATTCTCCACAACGACCAATCGCCCGTGCTGGAGACATCAGTAGCGGGATACCAGCCGGAGGCACCGAAGCGCACCTCGACACCGCCCGCTATCGACGCTCCGCCAGCGTTGGCACTGCCAGTGAGCCAGCTTATGTTGTAGATCTCAGGCTTCACCTCAACGGTGGTGTTGTTCACCACTGCGTACTGCGGCGGGATGGTCCAGATGACCTGCAACAGCGGGTCGACCTGCCCAGCCACTTCCACGAAAACACGGGGGTCCGCCTGCCCGTAGCCGTATTCGTTGTCGGGGCGCGTCTCGAGCAGCGAGCAGTCGTTGGTGTAGAGATCACTGTCATCGAGGATTTCGCGTTCGATAGAGTATCCGGCGACAATTGTATCCTTAACTTCGGCCGGCGTCAGGTCAGGGTTCGCTTCGAGCGTCAGCGCGACAATGCCTGCCATCAGTGGCGTCGCCATGCTGGTGCCTGACTTGGAAGTATAGCCTGTACCAGTGCCCTTGTTAGGTGCCATGATATTAGAGCCGATGGCTGCGACGTCTGGTTTGACGCGTCCGTCCGAAGTGTAGCCACGGCTACTATAGGGTGCCAAGCTGAGGTCCTTGTCGAGCGCGGCGACTGTTATGGGGAGGATAGCGTCTCCGGGAGAATCAATAGTATTGCAGCCTGCGACAGTCGCAGCGCCGAACTCGTTGCCCGCTGAGAGTGTCACCACTAGTCCCGACTCGACTGCGGCATTGACCGCTTGGCTCCAAGCGGAATTGCCATCGTTGTCAATGTGGAACTCCACCTGCTGCTCACCCAGGCTGGAGGTCATGACACGGATGCCGAAGCGGTCTTGGTTGGCAATGGTCCACTCGATGCCGCGGATGATATCCTCGATGTCGCCAGCACAACAGGTGAGCACATTGGCCAAGTTCGCTTGCGGTGCGACACCTACGTAAGGAGTTCCATCAGGCGCGGTCTCGCCATCGCCAGTGCCAGCCACTATACCGGCAACGTGGGAGCCGTGGGTGCCACTGTCCTCCGACAGGCGGCCGTCATACTCCTGATCTTCGTAGGCATTGTAGTATACGAGAATTTTCGGGTCATCGGTGAGCGGATTATCATCCTGATCATCCAGTCCGACGTGCATGCCGTCAACACCGGTGTCAACGATCGCAATGGTTATTCCGGCGCCGTCGAAACCCAACTCCCACGCCAAGTCGACCCCCATCGCCGGGACCGCCTCGTGCATCTGCGGCTCCGCCTTGCCGATGTCGTCCAGCATCACGACGCCTTCCCAATAAGCTGCCTGCGGCACAAGCGCACGGGGCATGGTAGTGGCGAGCAGGTCCAGATACTGCGCACGAAGGGTCACGGTTGCACCGGCCGCCTCGAGTCGCGCTATATCTGCCGCAGCGGGGTGGTGGTCGTATCGCACGAAGACACGTGCTTCGCCCGGGCTGAAGAAACGGTCCTCCTGCGCCAGCTTCCACTCCAGCAGGTCACTGATACCATTGCGGTCCCTGTCGCGCGAGTAGGTCTCCCACCAGGGCGGCTCCGGTCCGGCTTCGGGCGGCACTGCGAGTGACGGTAGCGACGCCAGCAACAGCAGCGATACCAGCAGCAGAACCCGAGTTCCCATCGGCCGCGCAGGGTCGCAGAATAATAACGGTTCCTCCCCACCGCTTTAATATCAGCGGAATCTGGCACCGCCCGATGGATTGGGACGTCATTATCGTGGGTGCTGGACCAGGAGGTTCGACCGCGGCGCGATTCGCCGCCGAGGGAGGGGCGCGGACGCTACTGCTCGAAAAACGGACTGAAATCGGTGTCCCTGTGCGGTGCGGTGAGGGCATCGCCCCGCGCTGGCTGGAAATAGTCGGTGTCGAAGTTGAGGGTGACTGGGTCGTCAACCGCGTTCGCGGCGCACGTATCTACTCACCCAACGGGACCTGCCTCACCGTTGATGACGACAACCTCGGCACCGAAGTGGGCGCGGTCATCTCGCGGGCCGGACTCGACCAGCATCTCGCCGACCTAGCAGCCGACGCGGGCGCCGAGGTCCGGACAGGGACGACCGTTACTGAGCTGTTGCGCGACGGCGATGCCGTAACGGGCGTATGCATCCGCAACCTCAATGGCTCCAAGGAGGAGCTGCGCTGCGGGGTGGTTGTTGGCGCCGACGGCTTCGAGTCGCAAGTAGGGCGCTGGGCGGGGCTGCCGACACACCGCAAGCCGGCCGACATGTGCGGCGCGCTGCAATATACAATGGTCGACTTAGACATCGATCCGCAATATTGCGAATTCTACTTGGCTAAGGGTTCGAAAGGCGCCTACATCTGGAGCTTTCCAAAAACCGCCAGCGAATCCAACGTTGGCATCGGCTGTATGCTCTCACGGGTGAAACAGCCGGGTGAAATCAAGGACCTGCTCGACTCGTTCATCGCCGACCATCCTAACTTCGCCGACGGAAGGATAATCGATACCATCGCTGGCGGCGTTTCGCTCTCGGAACCGCTCGAAAAGACTGCTGCGGCAGGGGTGATGCTGGTCGGTGACGCGGCGCGACAGATCGATTCGATTACTGGCGGCGGTGTTGCCAATGCCTGCCTCTCGGGCCGGGAAGCAGGACGCGTCGCTGCTGCCGCCACGGTGGCGAGCGACTTCAGCGAGGAGTTTCTGCAGGCATACGAGCGGAGCTGGCGCGAGGAGATGGAAGACCGGCTATACCATTCATACCTGGCGAAGACCAAGCTGACTGAGATTGAGCCGGGGATGATTGATGCCGTCGTCGCGACCATGGTCAAGGTGGGTGTTGACGAGCCGACGGTCCAAGGTATCCTCGAGGTACTCGAGGAGCACCACCCAGAAATCCTGGCCAAGGTCGGCGCGATGCTGTGAGGGCGCTCGTCGCAGGTGACAGGCCGCTGCCCGCTACCGTGGGAGACCTGACGAACGACGCACTGATCATTGGTGCTGATGGTGGCGGCGAGCGACTGCTTGCCGCCGGCATTGAGCCGGACGCAGTGGTGGGTGACCTGGACTCGCTCTCCGCCGCGGCACAGAAACAGTTCTCTGACCGGCTAGTGCGTGACACCGGCCCTAACAGCTCCGACCTGGAGAAGGCAGTAGCCTGGGCCCGGGCAGAGGGCGCCGACGCAATCACGGTCGTCGGCTGGAGCGGCGGCCGGCTGGATCACACGCTGGCGGCACTGGCGCTGGCGTTCGAGGGCATCCAGCTGCACGATGACCGCTTCCTCGTAACTGCGGTCGCTGGCAGCGCAGAGATTACCGCGCTGCCGGGAACTCTATTCTCGCTGATGGCGCTGCCGGAGGCAGTCGTAAGTGTGGGCGGCGCGCGCTGGAATCTGGAGCAAGAGCCGCTGACAATGGGCGCGCGCGGGATGCACAATGAAGTGGCCGCAGGTGGCCGCGTACGGATCGAATGCCACTCCGGAAAATTGCTGCTGTTTGAGGGCAATTTCCAGGCATTGCATGACTGAAATATTTTATTTACTAGTCGTCGGAGCCGAGCGCCAGCGAACCACCGACCGTGACAACGCCCGAACCGATCAGCGCCGAGAGGAATACGCCCAGATTGGCGAGCCCCCATTCATTGGTCGGTGACGTGAGGTATCCTACACCAGTTTCCAAATCAGCGGTTACAGCACCATATGCTACAACTGATAGCAAACCGACAATGGCGCCCGCCAGCGCCGCCTGCGGGACGATACGTTCCCAGAGTGAGAGTAGCACCGGCAGCACAGTCGCAGTCGCCAGCAGGTCAGCGAACAGGAATATTGCAAAAACAGAAGCGGCCTGCATCTCAAGCGCCAGCCAGATGGCCGGGAAAATCAGCAGCAGCGACACCTGCCGAGCCTGCGCCAGTGTCAGTCGTTGGTCGGAGAGGTCCTGCGAAATCGAGGCGACAATCGCGTTCTGCAAGGTGTCAACGCTGGAACAGACCAGCGCCACTCCCAGCACGACGAAGAATGCCAGCAGCAGTACTGGATAACCAGCGAGCAGGTAGAAGAACGCCGCCGGCGGGTCTGCGACGGCGCCATCGCCCGCGACGACGGTGCCGAGAAATCCCATCACCAGTACCGCCACGAAACAGAGTGCCGCCGCAAGGAAGGCGCCGCGCCGCAGCGCGTCGTCGTCACGTGAAGCCCAGGTGCGCTGCCAGTTCCCCTGCGAGAACAGCTCAGCGGCGGTAATCGCGATGAGCAGCGCCAGCCCGCTCTTCAGCGTCTCAGTGCTAGTGAAGGTAAAACTGCCAATGCTCCAGTCGTCTTCCGGGTTGAATGCCACTGCACGGTCCCACAAGTTGCGCGGCCCTTCACCCAGCATCAACAGCGTCACCACCAGTAGCAGCCAGATGATGAACCAGGCCTGGATGCGGTCAGTCCCCAGCGATGCCGGCAGCCCGCCGTAGGCGGTGTAAGCCGCCGTTACGGCAGCAACGGCAACTATCGGGATAATTGGCTCGACGTCGGCCAGAACGTGCATCGCCTTACCGATAGCGGTAAACTCCGCAAAAAGGAAGGTGAACATGTAGAGTACGGCGATGCAGCCGACATAGCCCTGCATCTCTCGCCCCAGCCGTGTGCGAACGTAGTCACCAAGCGTGATGCCGTCGGGCAGCCGTTCGCGCACTATCGGGCCAAGATATGCCAGTAGCAGAAACGGCGTCGCCGCCGAGAGAGCGTAGGCAAAGATGTCGTAGAAGCCTGCGTAATAGCCCACTTCCGACGGCGCAAAGAGAATCCAGATGCCCATCCCTGACGCAAAAAGTGAGAGGCCAATGACCTGCCACGACTGCGTTCCACGCGCCGAGAGGTAGTAGTCTCGGTCGATTTGCCGCTCGCGGCCCGCCTGCCATCCTATCCAGCCGAAGAAGCCAAGCGTGGCCAGCATCAGCAACAGTGCGAGGAACTGGCTCACGCTGTCAGCTCCGCCGCGACAGCCAGCGCCTCGACTTGCGTCGCCACTTCCTCCAGCGAGTCGCCATGCAGATAGAGCGCCGGTTCCCAGCCGACGCTGCCCTCGTCAACCAGAGCCGGCGCGAGCCCGCCACCTGGCAGTTCCAGCCGGTCGCCCTTGCGAACCAGCTTCGCCAGCCGGATTCCAGCGTGCGGCAGCGCATCCGCGACCACCGCGTCCCAGCGCAGGTTGACTATCGCTCTGCGGGCGGGCATGCGCTGACGCAGCTGCAACAGCAGCTTGGCAAGGTGGTGCGACGCACCGAACTCCGGGGGAGCCAGAGGTCGTGCCTCGCCAGAGACCGGTGTCAACCGGCCGGGGAAGGCGGCGATGGCATCGACTGCCTTGGCATCGGGCAGCGCGAACGCTAGGTTGCAACGCACCTCGGGTGAGAGGCGCGCCAGCAGCTGCGAGAGCCGCTTGCGTGCCTGCGCCAGGTCGGCCAGCACTGCTTCTCGCGCGCCGCCAGAAGGAAGTCGCACTGTCAGTGGCTCGCCATCGAGCATCAGTGCCAGCGCCCACTCGCGCGGCGCGCCGTCACGAAGCGCCTCCGCTAGACGATGCGCTACCTGCTGTAGGTCACTCTCAGTTGGCTCTGGCAGAGGCGTGGATATGCACGCCAGATAGTTACCCGCCATGACTTGCGAGACTCCCAGTGCGCGCCCTAACTGAACCTGCGTCCACTCTTCGCGAGCGAGTAACCGGCAAGTGCGGCCGCGTAGTTCCTTGAGCAAATTTCCGTTCAATTCAGTCGGTATCATAATAACCGCTTATCAGATTCCAGAAACGATTTTTAGGTGTGTCGGTGGTGCAACAGTTATTAGCTGACGCCAGTTCTGCCGCGCAAAGCATGGACAGTATACCAATTCCTAGACAGACACTCGAATCGCTGCTCGTGCAGACCGGCTTCGACAGCGAGCGGCTTGCCATCCGCGAGGTGAACCGGCTGACGACGCTGCTCGAGGAAGAGACAGGCATCCAGTTCGTGCGCATGGAATTCGGTGTCCCCAATATTCC
>Ga0208129_1000136_pt1 | contig 31166 bp, 19 predicted proteins | sample ETNtaG_13_FD_185759 | JGI IMG/M metagenome (GOLD analysis project Ga0208129, IMG submission 185759) | Marine microbial and viral communities from oxygen minimum zone, Eastern Pacific Ocean - ETNP201306PF47B (SPAdes) (version 2) | ecosystem: Environmental > Aquatic > Marine > Oceanic ...
TTGACCAGGTTGTAACTGCGCGGCGAGTTCCACGAATCCCAAACCCATGTGGCCCAGTACGGATTGTTGAGCTGGCCTGTGCCTCGTGTGCCCATTAGGTGTTTCTCGATGTAGATCTCATCCGGTGAAAGGTTGCGGATGTAGTGGTACTCGCCGTCGTTCACGGAGCGTATAGGATAAGGCGGGCCTTCCGGGATGTTGTTGTGCACACCGTAAGTGAATTGCCGATGCGTGCCGGTTTTGCCGTGCAGCACCGAGAGAAAACTCGAGCCATCGTAGGGACGCAGTAACGGCTTGCCTCCAGCTGCATCGACGAGCGTCGGCAGAATGTCGGCGTACTGCACGAGTGCGTCGGTGCGTTTGCCGGCTGGCACTTGGCCCGGCCAGCGGGCGACCAGCGCGGTGTGCAAGCCGGTGTTCCAGTTCGTCCATTTGTTTCCGGGAAACTGCGAGCCCTGCTCGGAGGTGAACAGCACGCCGGTTTCCTGCTCCTCGCCGCTGGCCTTGAGGGTGTCGAGGATCTGGCCGACCTGGCCGTCCATGTAGGTGATCTCAGCGAGGTATTTGGCGAAGTCCTGTCTGGTGCGGAGTGTGTCTGCGATGTTCGGCGGCAGCTTGAGTTTGGCCGGCGGGTACTGCGACGGGTCGCCCATCACCCACGGCACATGCGGTTCGACCAATGCAACGACAAGGCAGAACGGTTGCTTGCTATCGCGCTCCATAAATTCGCTAATGCCGTTGAGCTCGTGAGGCTGGGTGGGATTGCGAACACAACTTGGATCGAAGCCGCCGACATTTTCGAACGGAAACGCCGCCGCCGGTTTCACGTGCACCTTGCCGGCGATGCCCACGCGGTAGCCCAGCGCGCCAAGGTGGTGCGGCATGCTTTTCACGCTGGGCTGGCTGGCGGAGTGGTTCCATGCGCAACCGTTGTGCAGCGGGTATTGGCCGGTCATCAACTCGGCGCGGCACGGCTGGCACATCGCCTCGGCGAGATAGGCGCGGTTAAACGTGAGCCCCTGGCTGGCCAAGCGATCGATATTCGGGGTCCGGGCGTTTTGGCCGCCGTACAACGGGAGGTCGTTGTACGTGCAGTCGTCGGCCATGATGATCAGGAAGTTGGGCCGCTTGGCCAGGGTGTCATCCGCTTGGCCAAGCGCAACGAAAAGGAGCAACGGCAAAATGCGCTTCATGGGCCAAGGAGAGTCCCGCCGGGCGGCCGCGGGGTCAATTCATTCCCAAATGAGGCTTCGGAGCGATGGTGGCTCACTTTACGGCGTCCACGTAATCGCGGCCCCTGGTTCGCTTGGTTTCAAAACGTGGGCTGGTGCAAAATAGCTTTACCTCATGGGCCTGCATCCGGGTGACAATACCTCCACTTCGAACAACCGTTTTTTCGTCGCCGTACAGCAGATGAAGCGTACGGCCGTTCAATGCCTCCAGTTGGGTGACATCTACCCCGAGATGTCGGTGATCGTCTTCGTTGACCAGGATCAGGAGATAGTCGGTTTGGTTCCCCTTGAGCGTGCCTCGGACACCGATCCCCGGTGGGTCAAAAAGATCGTCGATGACTGCCACTTCAACCGTATTATCGGCATCCACCAGGAATGGTTCCAGTTGGCTTAACTCGGAGGTCAGGGTGTAGAGGGATTCCCGAAACAGCGGATCGTCGATGGTCTGTGTTCCCCAATAGAGGATGCCTCGTGCGCCGTGCGCAATGGCGTCATAGGCCATGAATCGTGACTGGTGATAGCTAGGATAAAGGCGCTTGCGCCCGGCTTTGGCCTTGTGCCATGAAAATCCTTGGAGAACCATCCAGACAGGTTTGCCGCGACTGATGGCATCCCAACGATTCACCAGTCGTCCTATGCTCCGCAGATCCGTGCCCGTGCTGCGCACTGCATAGTAGTCGCAACCAGTGATGTCGATGGAGTCGATGTAATCCCGAACGTATTTCACGTCGCTGTCAGCAGCTTCGTTTACCCAGAAGGGTAGGTTGCGTTGGTCCAACTCCTGGACGAGTCGAATGCCTTCATTCATCTTCGTGATGACTTTCTCTCCCTCTTTTTTTGCATAATTTACCGCCTTGGGTATCTGGTTGTTCCAGTCTTCCCGGGTGAAGCCGGCTCGCTCCTTCAGGAAGCTGTACGCGGTAAATGTCCAGACAATTTCGTCCGGACCCTCCCATACGGCCAAGGCAGGGTGGTTCCGCAGTGTCTCGATCTGTTTCCGCAACCCCGGGGTGGCCCCCTGCTGGACGCTGAGCGATACCCAGCCCATCATTCCCTGCTCGTGTGCCAAGTCGAGAGCGTCCCGGTTACCGCATCGGACAAGGTTGATGCCACTCTCAGCCATTCTTTGAAGCTTTTCCTTGTCGCCAGGGAACTCATAGAAACCAATCGGGAAACGCAGCCTGCCGTTGTGGTCTGTGAGGATACCGGGATGTTCCGGCGTCTGTTCAACGGTGAGAATCTGCAACCCTCGCTTGGCGGCGACGGAGACTTCACCCCCACCAGCCACAGGCAAAGTTTCGTTGCCCGTCTCCGATCCGAAATCGGTTCGCCGCGCCAGCACACGGTTGCCTAGGCGCAGGCCGGACACGACCGGACCGGGCGTTGAAGGCACGCGAAACTCGATGGGCACTCCACGATCGATGAAGCCGCTGTACTGCAAACTTTCACGGTATACTTCATGAACCAGCTGGATTTCTGTTGCCAACTCCGGGCCGGTGCACCAGAGGAAAAACGTGTCGTGCCCGCGCAACAGCATGTGCCAGAGCAGTTCCTGATAGTTTTGCCTGCTGAACTGTTCCACGGACGGGTCGGGGTTGTCCGGGGGCGCAGTAGTGTGCCAGTGGACAAAGGGAATGATCGGCGTTTGCCGTGAAGTGTGTTGGCCCGCGTTCGAGGCAACCAGCATCATGTTGTAAAACCAGCGGTAATCCTTGGGCTCAAAGTCGTACCAGCCAAACGTGGGATACCATGTGTAAACCACCGGCATCGCAAAGGTGTATCCGCACGGTTCAAACTCGTGGGCCCACTCGCGGTATCGGGCGCGTTGATCCGTCAACGCCGGGGCGTCGGGGGTCTCGCGTTCAAAGTAGTCGTACCAGTACCGGTGGCCGTTGTGCGGATAGACGGCATAGTTGCCGACAAGCGCTTCCGGGAAATAACGGGTGACATTGTCGCCAAACGCTTCGCGTTGCAGATCGCTTCGGATTGCCCGCAGCTTGGCTTGGAATTTGCGGAAAACATCGATGTCCGACACGTGTTCGCGGCAACGGCTGCAGCGCTTGGAACTGGCCCAGGCGCCGTTCCACTCGATGGGTCCGTCGATCTCCCAGTCTGCAAAGATGAAATCGACATCAATGCCGGCAGACTTGTATTGCTTCAGGAACGACTCAACGCGTTGCCGGATTACCGGGATTCGATGCTCCAGCGTGAACGGGCAACCCATCGTGCCGCCAAACGAGGTCTCGGCAAAAGGCTTGCCGTCGGCATCGATGTGCTGGGTTGTGTCGGTACCGTCAAAAAAGGAATACAGGCATCCCGTGGCATGAACGGAAACCATCCTGCCCAAGCGCTGCTGCATCTTGCCGATTCGCAACCCTTCTTTCAGCGACGCCTCAAAGGATCCATGGTTCCAGTTTACCGAATAGCCGATGCCCCGCTTGGCCAAGTTGTTGAGCACCGTTTCCGCTTGGCCATCCGGCAGGGAGGAGAGCGATCCGCTGATGGGCAGCACGAAGAGTGGCAGACGTTCGTTTATCGGCGTCGCAAGCGGCTTTGTGTTTTTCAGTACGGCTCGAAGGTTGCCGGGCAACTCCTTCACAGATTGCGCGATAGCCGCTTGGCCAAGAGCGAAAAAAACAGGCAAAAGAAAAAGCCGGGTCATCGGCGGGGAGCATCTCGTGCACCCTCGAATTGGTCAACCTTTTCGCCCGGATTTCCCTACTCGTCAACTTGGCCAAAAGGCGTGGCAAATGGCTGTGTGGATACAGGGTGGCAACCATGAAAAAAACTACAACTTTTTGCGTGCATTTGGGGTGTGGCATGGTATGACGCCCCCGACCAATGAGCAACCTAATCGCCCGAATCAATGGCGAATTCCCCGCAATCGGTCGCTTTGCTTTGTCCGCAATTGCCGCGGCGGCAGTGACGACTCAGGCGGTGGAGTTCGAGAACGACGTCATCGAGGGCAACTTCGACACGACGCTAAGTTACGGAGGATCCTTTCGCACCACAGGTCCGGATCCCGACAACATAGGCATCGCCAATGGCGGTAGGCGTTATTCCGTCAACGGGGACGATGCCAACCTGAACTACGGCACAGGACTCTTCTCCCACGTGGCCAAGGGCACGCACGACCTGGAGCTGGGCTTCAAGAAGCTGGAGGACGTGAGCTTGTTCCTGCGCGGCACCTACTTTGTAGACTTCGAGAACATCCGCGGCGACAGCCCGTTGTCCGACTCGGCCAAGCGCGAGGTGGGCCGCGAAATGGAACTGCTCGACGCCTACATCTCCTACGATCTGCCGACCTCCATTCCGGTGAACATCCGCCTGGGCAACCAGGTGCTGAGCTGGGGTGAGAGCACGTTCATCCAGAACGGCATCAACATCATCAACCCGATCGACGTGAAAAAGTTTCGCGTGCCGGGCTCGGAATTGCGCGAAGCGCTCATGCCCGTGCCGATGCTTTCGTTTTCCGTCCAAGCAACCGACAATCTGACGCTGGAGGGTTTTTACCAGTTCAAGCAGGAGGAGATGGAGGTCGATCCGGCGGGAAGTTATTTCAGCACGAAGGATTTTGTCGGGACAGGCGGGCAGTATGCCATGATCGGTTTCGGCAGCTTTGGCCAGCCCAACATGGAGAGTTGGATGGACAATCCGCTTTACGGGCTGCTCGAGGGCGAACCAGCTCGGGTGCCCACTATCTCGAATCCAGGGTTCAACCCGGCGCTGCCGCCGAGCGCGGCCAACGCGCCATTCCTGCCGTCGCACGCGGCAGCGATCCCGCGCGGCAAGAGCAACCGCGCTAGCGACAGCGGACAGTTTGGCCTGGCGGCGCGTTATTTTGCCGAGGGGCTCAACGATACGGAGTTCGGTTTTTACTTTATCAACTATCACAGCCGCCTGCCGTTGGTCAGCGCGATGACTGGGCGCGATATCCTTGGCGAATTGGAGCCAACAATTAATATGATCAAGGGTGGAATTGGCCAGATTGACGGTTTGTTAACCCAGGTCACCGGCGGCTTGGCTCAGGTGGACGGCGGGCTGGCGCAGGCTGAGGCCGGTTTGGCCCAAGTAAACGGGGCTATTGCCCAACTCGAGGCGGCGGATCCCAACAGCCCGGATTTGGCTGCGCTAAGAACGCAACAGACAACTATCGTTGGCCAGAAGGAAGGGCTCTTGGCCCAGCAGACAGAACTGATGGCCAATCAGGCTGTCCTAAACGCTGAACGCGCCGGTTACGCAGGGCAGTTGAACGGTCTTCAGACCCAGCTTCCTCAGCTTTATGCCGGCACGGCGCGGTACATTTTCGAGTATCCGGAGGACATCCAGCTTTACGGCGTCAGCTTCAACACCGAGATTGGAGCAACCGGCATCTCGCTGCAGGGTGAGGTGTCGTACCGGCGTGATGTGCCGCTGCAGGCGGACGACGTCGAGCTGCTGCTCGCCGGCCTCACGCCGGCCCGGCCGGTGCTTGGCAACATCGGCCTGATCCCGGTGGTGGACACCAACGGCGACGGCGTGCCGGACATGGGCAACCCTGCCTGGCAGGGCCGCAGCATGACGCAGCTTGGCCAGCAGACTTTCAACAGCTACGTGCGGGGTTACCGCGAGTTAGAGGTGTGGCAGCCGCAGTTTACCCTGACCAAGCTGTTTGGTCCGACGCTTGGTGCCTCACAGTGGGTGCTCGTGGGTGAGGCGGCCGCGACGGCGGTTCCGGATTTGCCGAGCAAGGATGTGCTGCGCTTCGACGGTCCCGGCACGGCGCTCAGCGGGGATCCGTTGGCCCCGGCGATACTCGCCTCGGTGGGCCATGCACCGGACCGTTACGAACTGTCCAGTGCCTTTGCGGATGACTTCTCATGGGGCTACCGCCTGGCTGCGCGCATCGACTACATGGACGTGATCGGCGGCGTGAATCTCTCGCCTGCGATTGCGTTTGCGCACGACGTTGACGGCAATACCCCATTGCCGCTGGGCAATTTCCACGAGGATCGCAAGAGCGTGACCGTGGGAGTGACCGCCACGTACCAAAACTCATGGCAGGGCGCCATCAAGTACACCGAGTTCTTCGGTAACGAGGATTACAACCTCATGTACGACCGGGACTTTCTGCAGGCGATGATTCAATATTCCTTCTAACCCAAAATTAATTTAACAATGAAACGCAACACTGGTTTTAATCTGATCACAGCCACCGCACTGGCCGCGGGTCTGGCCACAGCGGCTGCCCAAAGCGCCTCGGACTTGGGCGGCAAACTGACCCCGCTCGGCGCCGAGAAGGCCGGCAACACCGCCGGCACCATCCCCGTCTGGGAGGGGGGCATCACACAGCCGCCGGCCGGTTACAAGTTGGGCGATCATCATCCCGATCCGTTCGCAGGCGACAAATTAAGCGCGACCATCACATCAGCCAATGCAGACCAATACGCCGCCAATCTTTCCGAAGGACACAAGGCGCTCCTAGCCAGATACGCCGACACCTACAAGATGCCGGTGTACCCCACCCGCCGCAGTGCCTCCGCGCCGCAGGATATTTATGACGCCACCAAGGCCAACGTCGGGTCAGCCAAGCTGGTGGACGGCGACAACGGTGTGTCCGGTGCTTCCCGTGGAATTCCGTTTCCGCTTCCGAAAACCGGGCAGGAAGTGATCTGGAATCATTTGCTGCGTTACCGTGGCATGGGTGGCCTTCGCAAGGTGGGGCAGGTCGCCCCGACCCGCTCCGGCAACTACACGTTGGTGCAACTTGAAGAGCAGTTCCTGTGGAACTATCACCAAACGGGTGCCAACGCGGACAGCATCAAAAATGTGTTGGCGTACTTTGAACAAAAAGTCACTTCGCCGGCTCGCCTGGCCGGGACGATCCTGATGGTGCACGAGACGCTCGATCAAGTGAAAGATCCTCGCCGCGCATGGGTATACAACACCGGCCAGCGCCGTGTGCGTCGTGCGCCGAATGTTGCCTACGATAATCCCGGCACCGCGTCCGACAGCATGCGCACCAGCGACCAGTTGGACATGTTCAACGGCGCGATCGACCGCTACGACTGGCAGCTTATCGGCAAACAGGAACTCTATGTACCGTACAATTCCTACAAGCTGCACAGCGACCAGCTGAAAGTGGAGGATATTGTCACACCGATGCACATCAACCAGGAGCATACCCGCTACGAGTTGCACCGCGTGTGGGTGGTCGAGGCCACTCTCAAGGAGGGCAAGCGCCACATCTATGCCAAACGCCGGTTTTATGTAGACGAAGACAGTTGGGGTGTGCTGGTCGTGGATCAGTACGACAACCAGGGCCGCCTATGGCGCGTGTCCGAGGGGCACGGCATCAACTATTATGACATCCTCAGTTTCTGGTCCACGCTCGAGGTGCACATGGACCTGTTGTCCGGGCGTTATCTGGCGCATGGTCTGGACAATGAAAACAAGATGTACGATTTCTCGTATCGGTCCAAGGCTGGTGACTACACGCCGGCGGCGTTGCGTCGGCGGGGCCGCCGTTGATACATCCGTTATTCATTGGTGAGTTTACTCCCCAACCAACCCAACCAACCCAACGACGGGCCGGGGTTCGCCCCGGCCCGTTCCTTTTTTGGCCACCGCAATCTAAACGGATTCCCGGCTTGGCCAAGCAGCCGGGTTGCGGTGCTCCTCCTGTGCGCCTGCTTGGCCGAGCCGGCCGCGCAGCCGGTCGACGGTGACGCCGTCATCGCGCGCCTGGCCAAGCGCTCCCTGTTGCTTGATGTGCACGGCCGGGGCGAACGCGCGCTGGCTGTCGGTGAACGCGGCCACATCCTGCTCACGACCGACAGCGGCCACAACTGGCGGCAGGTCCCCGCTCCGACCCGTCGCATGCTCACGGGTGTGTTCCTCGTTGACGACCAAACTGCCTGGGCGGTGGGCCATCAGTCGGTGATTCTGAAATCCGACGATGGCGGTGAGACGTGGGCCAAGGCCAACGCCGAAAACGATCCCGAGACCGGCTATCTCGACGTACTTTTTCAAGATGCCAGGACCGGGTTCATCGTCGGCTCGTACGGCAAATTCCTCTCGACGAGCGACGGTGGCAACAATTGGACCGAGGCGAAACAGGACGACGACCCGCACTTCAGTCACATTATCGCCACGCCGGACGGCGGCCTTTGGTTGACGGGTGAGTTCGGCACCGTGCGGCGCAGCGGCGACCGGGCCAAGCGCTGGGAACCGCTGGCGACGCCGTACGAGGGCACGTTCTTCGGCGCGCTGCCTTTGGCCAAGGGCGGTGCGGTGGTGTTCGGCTTGCGCGGTAACATCTTCCGCAGCGGGGACGGCGGCGAGTGGCTCAAAATCGAGTCGCCGACGAAGGCGCTGCTGCACGGCGGCCTGGCCCTGGCCGATGGCCGGCTGGTGTTGACGGCTGCTCCGGGCCAACTGCTGGTCAGCGCTGACGATGGGCGCACGTTCCGCTGGGCCGCCATCGTGGCGGATGAGACCGCCACGGCGACCAGCCTGTGGCAGGCCGCTGACGGAGGCGTGCTGCTGACGAGTGACAAGGGCGTGCATCGGCTCGAGTTGGTCGGCCTGAAAACGGAGGCGGGGAAATGAGCGGCACCGGATTCGCGGCTCGGGTGGAGCAGTGGGTGTTTGGTCGTCGCAAACTGATGCTGGTCATATTTCTGCTGGCCACGGTGGTGTTGTTTGGGTTTGCCACGCAGACACGAATTGACGCCGGCTTCGAGAAGCAACTTCCACATGGACACCCCCACATCAAGACGTTCACAGAATATCAGTCGCAGTTCGGTGGGGCCAACCGCGTGATGGTGGCGTTGATGGCTAAGGAAGGGGACATCTTCACGCCGGAATATTTTAAGAAACTCGAGGCTGTGACCGACGCGATGTACGCCATGCCGGGCGTGGACCAGTCGAGTATCACGTCGTTGTTCACGCCGAACGTCCGGTTTACCGAGGTCGTCGAGGACGGCTTTACCGGCGGGAACGTCGTCCCGGCTGACTTTCCAGTGGGTAGGGCTAATCCAACTCATGAGGATCTGGCCCGCGTGCGGGAGAATGTGCTCAAGTCGAACTACATGGGCCGGCTTGTGACCGACTCGTTCAACGGCGCGATGGTGATGGCCAACCTGCTCGACATCGACCCTAAATCAAAGAAGCCGCTGGACACCTTCGCCGTGGCGCGCGAACTGGAGGCGCTGCGCGGGAAGTACGAGGACGAGCAAACCAGTGTGCACATCATCGGCTTTGCCAAGGTGATGGGTGACATTCGGGACGGAGCGCTCAACGTGGTGACCTTTTTTGGCATTACCGTGCTGCTGACCGCGCTGCTGGTCTGGTTTTACGCGCAGTCGTTCCGGTTCGCGGCCCTGCCGCTTGGCTGCTCGATCGCGGCGGTGACGTGGCAGCTTGGCCTGTTGAACCTCCTCGGCTACGGCATCGACCCGATGTCGATCCTCGTGCCGTTCCTCGTCTTTGCGATCGGCGTGAGCCACGGCGTGCAGATGGTGCGCGCGTTTCGCGCCGAGCTGTTCGCGGGCGGCGACCCGCTCAAGTCGGGGCGCGCAGCGTTCCGGCAGCTGCTCGTGCCGGGAGGCGTGGCGCTGATCACCGACACGATCGGGTTTGTCACCATTCTGCTCATCCCGGTGCCGACGATCCGCGAGTTGGCCATTGCGGCCAGCATCGGCGTGGCGGTGATCATCCTGACGAACCTGCTGCTGCTGCCGCTGCTGTTGTCGTACCAGAAACCGCGCACTGGTTACCGCGAGAGCGTGGCCCGGCGCAAGGTGCGGACGATCAAAATCTGGCACGCGGTCGCGCGGTTGTCGGGTCCCAAGGTGGCGGCCCCGCTGGTTGCCGTCTGCACGGTGTTGTTCGGGCTTGGCTTTTCGAAGGCCATGCGCGTGGAGGTTGGCGACCTGCACCAGGGCGTGCCGGAGTTGCGGCCCGATTCGCGCTACAATCGCGACAGCGCCACGATCACCGGCAACTTCAATCTTGGTGTGGACATCCTCATCGCGTTCACCGAGACGGTGAAGGACGGCTCGGTGGACTACGGGGTGATGGAACTACTCGACCGATTCGAGTGGCATCTGGCCAACGTCGAGGGGGTGAAAAATGTCATGGGCCTCGCCGGTATCGCGCGTACGATCAATTCCGGCTACAGCGAGGGCAGCCTCAAGTGGCGCGTGCTGCCGTTCAACCGCGACATGCTGGCACAGGCGGTCGGGCACGTGGAGACATCGACCGGGTTGACCAACCTTGATGGCAGTGTGTTGCCGGTGATGGTGTTTCTCGAGGATCACAAGGCGGAAACGTTGCGACGCGTCGTCGCCGCGGTGAAGGCGTTCAACGAAAAACACGGAACTAAAAAAACACGATTCCGCCTGGCCGGCGGTAACGCCGGCGTGATGGCGGCGACCAATGAGGTCGTTGAGGCGGCGCAGTTTCCGATCCTGATCTACGTGTACGCCGCCGTGGCGCTGTTGTGCCTTGCCAGCTACCGCTCATTCCGGGCGGTGGTGTGCATCGTGCTGCCGCTGGCTTTGGTCTCCGTGTTGGCGCACAGCCTGATGCACGCAATGGAGATCGGTCTGAAGACCTCGACGCTGCCGGTCGTGGCGCTGGGGGTCGGTGAGGGGGTGGACTATGGAATTTATCTGTTTAGCTGCTTCATCGCGCATCGGCGCAAGGGGCTCCCGTTTGCCGAGTCGATGGACGCCACGATGACACAGGTCGGCAGCGCGGTGGTGTTCACCGGCCTGACGCTTTCCGTCGGCGTCGGCACGTGGGCCTTCTCAGAGCTCCAGTTTCAGGCCGACATGGGCATCCTGTTGATGTTCATGTTCCTGATGAACATGGTCTTCGCCATCCTCCTGCTCCCGGCGATCGCGCGGCTGCTCTTCCGCTCATAGCGGCGGCATCCGATCCTCGACAAACTTCCGGATCACCGCCACTTCAGCTTCGCCCTGGATGGTGTGCTCCTTCTCGAACACCTCCCACTGCATCCGAATGCCGCCGGCCTGTAGCTGCTCCATCTGCGTCTTGGTCTGGGTCAGCGGCAGCAGGGGATCCGCCGTGCCATGCGTGATGAGGAACGACTGCTCTGCTGCGACCGGCGACTGCTCCGCGACGAGTTTGTCCGGCTCGTGCGCGTAGCCGCTGATGCCGATCAGGCCGGCGAACTTATATGGGTAACGCAGGCCCACCTCGAGCGTCATCAGGCAGCCCTGCGAAAAACCGAACAGGAACGTCTGCTCCGAGGCAAAGCCGTCGGCGCGTTGCTGGTCGAGCAGGTCGAACAACAAGTCGCGGCTGCGCTCCACGCCGGGCGCCGTGTTGTTGTAAATATCGTACCACGAAAAACCGCCGTAATAGTCGTCCGGCGCGTTGACGAGCAGGGTGTTGAGAGCAGGGATGCGCAACGCCCCGGGCAGCCAGCGGTAACCCTCCATGCTGTCGCCCAGCCCGTGCAGCACCACCATCAGCCACTCTGAGTCCGGCTCTGCGGCGGGGATCAGTTCCGTGTCCAGCACGGCGGCAGTGTATCGGGTGGTCAACACAAGCCAAGGCGCGAAAAAAACTAAAGTTTCTCCAGTTCAAGTCGACAACTGGAGTGATTATGCAGGTAGCTGCTGTACAGTATTCCGCGCAGAAGTTGTTCCAGTCGGCTTGGAGCGATTTGAGGCAGTCATTGACGGCTGACCCGGCGGAGGCGATGAAATTGCGCATGAAATCACGGGAGCAGTCGGCTGTTGCGGCCAAGCTGCTTCAGGTGGCTGACGAGAACGACAAGCATGTTCTCGATATGGTGGCTTGAGCCGTGGTTGCGGCTTAACCAATACCGTCTTCGTAGTTTGCGTTCGTCAAGGCCGCTTGGCCAAGCGCTTGGCCAAGCGGGTCGATCTCCCCGACGCTGAAGCCAAGGTGCGAGTGCCGACGCCAGCCTTCGGCATGCTGAAACTCCTCCGATGCCTGACCAAGCGCCAGCGACATCTCTTCCATCGTCTGCAGGTACGAGTCCAGCCCTTGGCTGACATCGAGCCATTCCTTCTGGCTGCGATGCGCGGCGAGCGCCCGCCGCTTGGTTTCGAGCACACTGGTCGTATTGACGAACAGCCCGGGCACGATCCGCTGCCGCAGGGCGTCACGCAGGCCGTGAGGCATCCCGTGGTACACTGCCACCTCGCCGTTTATCGGCGGGCGCGCGGGTGAAACCTCAAAGTTGGGCATGCCGCGCGAGAAGGTGGCCGTCACCGCCAGGCGCGAGGTGTTGGTGTGGTCCTCCATGTAATCCTCCGGCGAATGCGTTAGCACGATCGCCGGATTGACCTCGCGGATGATCGAGGCCAGGCGCCGCAGATGCCGGAGGTCGTACAGAATCTCGAGGTCGCGCGAGAAGGGCGGATGAAATGTGGCGCCGAGAATGGCGGCCGCCTCTTGCGCTTCGGCCAGGCGTTTGGCTTCCGTTTCCTCCGCGCGAAGGCGGACGCTGCCGCAGTTGCCGCTCGAGAGATTGAGGCAATGAATCTCCCAACCGGCCTCCCGCAGCAGCAGCAGCGTGCCAGCCATCATGAACTCAATGTCGTCCGGGTGTGCGGCGATGGCGATGGCGACTTGCCGCCGTTGGTTGGTCGGGTCAGGCACGCAACTCGGAGAGTTTTACCGGCCGGTTTTTCTTTGCGGACAAGTCGGCGGCGAAGATCACCTCGTGCGTCTTGGCCGCGGTGGCGAGGTCGGTTAGCGTCATCTCCTTGCCCTTGGCCAGGGTCGCGAAGAACGCCTCGAACTGCGTCTGGAACGGGTGATCGCTTACGTCGCCGGAGTCGACCAGTTTCATCGACAACTCGCTCCACTTGTTTTTGTCGAGGCCGCTTGCCCCACCGAGTTTGTTCGAGTGAAACTTGTTGTCCAGCAGGCTGCCTTCACTCCCGACGAGGTGCGTGTGAAAATAGTACGGCTGAATGCAGTCGATGACCGACGCAGTCTTGCCGACGCGGCCGTCCTTAAACTTAAGGATTGTCACGCTGCTGCTGTCGTACTCGTATTTTTTGAAATCCTTGTTGGCCGAGCCGGTGGAGTAGCTGCTGACACTCTCAACCTCATCGCCCATGCAGAGCAACAGCGCATCGAGTGCGTGGCAACCGGCCGAGAGCAAACTGCTGCCACCGGCGTTGCGCTTGGTGTTCCAGCGGAACTGGGCGTACCACGGGCCGATGCCATGGTAGTAGTCCACCTCGCCGTAGTGGATTTGTCCCAGTAATCCGCGATCAATCACCGCCTTGGTGGCAAGGAACTGGCTTGAGAAGCGGCACTCGAAACAGACGCAAGTTTGCACGCCAGCCTTGTCCACCGCCTTCTGCATGGCGCGGAGATCTTTCAGGTTCAGCGTGAGAGGCTTCTCGATGATCAGGTGTTTGCCTGCCTCGGCGGCGGCGATGACTTGGCGGGCATGCTGATACGGGTAGCTGCATACCGAGACCACGTTGATCGCCGGATCGGCAAGCATTTTTTTGAGGCTGGTGTGGCACTGGATCTCACTGCCGTGCGTCTTGCTGAGTTCCGCCGGGTCGAGCCTGCGCGACGAGCAGACCGCCGTGACCTGTCCCCGGCCGGTGGCGTTGATCGCGTCGATGTGCGCGCCGGCCACCCACCCGTAGCCAATCACGCCGACGTTGAATTTTTTCATGAGTTCCGAATTTCCAGAGCCCCGATGCCACAACGAACCCGCCCAATTGTCAACTGTTGCGTGGCGACAGGAATCGTGCGACTATCCCGCTTTGTCATGCTTCGCGGTGTAACCGGTTTGCCGGTTGCGCCGTCTTGGCCTGCTTACGCGGAAAGAACGAATCAAGCTTATGTCAAAATCCAGAACAGACGCCTCTCCCGACTGCGGTTGCTCCACCGGCGACTGCCAGCCCAAACCCTCGCGTCGCCAGTTTTTCAGCCGGGGCGCCCAGTCCATCGCCGCCATTGGCGTGGCGGTGCAATCCGGAGCGGCGGCCCCGGCGGCCCGTCCCAGGCCGGACGGCTGGCTGCCGACCGGTCTAGGGCAGACGCGTGACATGACCGTGGCCGATGGCCTGGTGTATGTCGCCGGCGACTCGGCGGTGGCCGTGTTCAAGCCAGGTGGCGTGTTGGTGCGAAAGATTCAGTTCGCCGAGACACCGCGCTGCATCGTGGTGGCCAAACGCCGGCTGATTGTCGGCCTTCGCGACCGGGTGTTGCTCTGCGATCTCGACGGCAACACGCAGGCCGAAACCAAGCGCTTGGCCAAGGACGCCGCGCTGACCAGCCTGGCTGTGGCCGGGGATGGCTCGATCTACGCGGCGGATGGCGGCAGCAGTTCTATTTGGCGCATCAGCCCAAGCGGCGAGTTGCTCGATCGGTTGGCTGGCGGCAAGGGCGGACGCTTTGCCGTGCCCAAGTCATTTTTCCCGATCACATGGGCAAACGACTCTCTCGTTGTGGCGCACCCTGGGCGGCACCGTGTTGAGCGTTACGATGCTGATGGAGAGCTGAAGTCGCGCTGGGGTAAACGCTCCCGCGGGCTCGACGGCTTTTCCGGTTGCTGCAACCCGGTAAGCGTGGCGGTGACCGGCGGCGGCGAGTTCGTGACCGCTGAGCGCGGGCAGCCGCGCATCAAGCTGTTCGGCAAGGACGGCCAGTTCCGCACCGTGATCGCCGGCCCGGAGGCATTCGATGTGACCGAACACGAGCAAGTGGACACCGGCGCCGAACTGGCCACCTGCCAAAACGGCGGCATCGAGGTGGCGCTGCTCGGCGACCGGGTCGTCGCGCTGGACCACACCACAGCGTCATTCCGGCTGTTCGACTTGGCGTGAACACTCTCACAAAAACACCCGCATGCTTCGCTGCGCTTTGCCTCGGCATCGTGCTTGGCCAGGCGGCGGAGGAGGAAGCCAAGCCGGAGGGAACGCACGCCGAGATCGAGCCGATCCAATTCGGCACACACCCCAGCGGAAAGCCAATCACCATCAAGACCATCGCGATGAGCTGCGACGGCGACCTGCTCGTCGGCATCTCGTGGGGCGAAGGCGAGATGGAGTTCGCACAGCCGCGCGGTGAGGACGATGCCGGCAGCCGGGACGGCCGGGACCGGCGTTCGCGTGATTCCGGTGGTGAACGCCGTTTCGGAGGGTTGATGCGGGCGTTGCCGGTCCTGGTGGCACTGGACGAAAACGGGGACAGCGAGATTTCAGCCGACGAAATCGAGAAAGCCGAGGCGGCTCTGGCCAAGCTCGACAAAAACAGTGACGGCAAGTTGAGCGGCGACGAAGTGCGGCCCTCCCGTGGCGGCAATCAACGTGAACGCCGGCCAGTCGGCCGGCCGCTTGACCAGGCGCAGGGCACCGACAAGTCGAGTGAAGAGATTGTGCGCATTCTGGAGTTTGGCACCGAGGACGACATCGCCGACTTGGCTCGCGAGGCCGATCCCCGCCAGTTTTTTGAGGCAATGCGCGAAATGGATTCGGATGATCGTCGCAAGGTGATGACTGCCCTGCCGGAGGAGATTCGCAGGCGCTTCCGCAGCCGTTTTGGTGGTCGGCGGCCCGGTGAACGCGGCGGCGAACGTGGCCAGAGCCGGGATCGGGCCGGTCGCGGGGGAGGGGCCGGTGACCGGCCGGAGCGCCGGGGCAACCGCGGGCCGCTCGCGGTGGACGACCTGTTCAAACACACCTACGGCATCCGCGTCATCAGCACGGACGGCAGCGTGAAGGCTGAGTGGCCAATGCCGGATGACGGCCCGCACCCGAAAATGATCCACGCCTGCGATGACGGCACGGTGTACGTCGCCGGCCACGGCAAAATTGCCTCGTACGACAAAAGTGGCCAACGCCTCGCGATGGCCGACATAGACAAGCTCAGTGGCGAAAAGGCGCTCGCGGCTGGGATGTTCGTCAGCGGTGAGCATGTGTTCCTCGCCGTTGGCATGGGCAACAGCATGCGGGCAACGGAGGACATTTACCGGTTCAATCGCGACCTAACCGGCGCCAGAAAAATCATTGAGCAACAGTACGGCTGCTGCAGCCACATAGACATGCAGGTGATGAATGGTGAACTTCTGGTCGCCGAGAACGCGCGACACCGCGTCAACCGTTTCGACTTCGACGGCAAACCTCTTGGCAAGTGGGGTAAACGTGACCGCACCGGCATCGAGGGCTTCGCCGCCTGCTGCAACCCGGTCAACATCGACATCGGCCCGGACAACGTCCTCTACACTGCTGAGTCCGGCATCGGCCGCATCAAGACGTACACCCCCGGCGGCAAGTTTCTCGGTGTAGTCGGCCATGTGGACACCACCGAGTACGACCGGGGCAGCCGTCTGGCCTCACAGACCTGCTACATCCCCATCGAGGTCAACCACGACGCCAGCCGCGTATACGTAGTGGATGTCCGCGCCAACCTCATCCGCGTGCTGGCCCCGAGGGGAAAATGATCCGGCACGCCGGTTTTTTTCTCGCGCTCGCGCTTGGCCAGGCGACTGAAACGCCGGTACAAGTGGTGGTGATGGATCCGCTCGCGCTGCCGCTCTCCTGTTCCTGCGTTGAGAGTGTCGGCCAACGCCGCTACGACCAACTCGCCGCCCATCTCGAGCAGACGACCGGCCGCCGCTTCAAGCTGACGTTTGAGGAAAGTCTCGATCTGGCGTTGCGCCGCATCCGCTCCAAGCCAGACTTCATCATCGGCAAGAACGCAATGGTGCGCTTCGACGCCGAGCGGCTCAAGGTGCTGGTCACGCCACTCGCTCACCTCACCGATCGCAATGGGCTCACAACGCAAAGCGGCGTGTTCCTCGTCCGCACCAGCGACCCCGCCAGGCGCCTCGCCGATCTCTCTGGACGCGTCGTCATGCTCGGCCCGGAAGAGGAGACCGAGACGCATCAAGCCGCCAGGGCCGCGTTGCAGCAGGCCCGCCTGGCCAAGCCGGCCAAGCTTGACTCGGCCGGGGCGATCGATTCCGGCGCGTTGGCATTGACCGACGGCGAGGTGGCCGCCGCCGTGGTGCCCGACTACCTGCCGCCGCTGCTCGTCGGCTGCGGCAAGGTGGAGCCCGGCGCGGTGCGCGTGCTGGCCAAGACGCTGCCCGTGCCCGGCGTGCGGCTGTTTCGCACCGGCAGCACCGACGATGCTTTGGCCAAGCGCGTGGCGGCAGAGGTCACCGCCTTGGCCAAGCGGAAGGATTTGCTCGCCGCGCTCGAATCGGCCAACGGCTTCGTCAAGCCGCCTGGCCAAGCGGCGGCGTGGGTGGACTGGCGCGGGTCGGGCCGCCTTGGCCAGGCGTCCAGTTTGCCAAAAAAATTGCCCGAGGCGCTGCGCAAAATCTGGTCTGCCAAGCTCACCGGCCCGGCCGTCGCCGGCCCGGCGGCCACGGCGACGCATGTCATCATCCCCGACAAAAACGAGGACGCCACACGCGACCTGTTCCGCTGCCTCGACGCTGCTGACGGCAGCGAAGTCTGGCGGCTGGACTATGCTGCCGCCGGCGACATGGATTACAGCAACTCACCCCGCGCGACGCCGGTTGTTCACGACGGCTTGGTTTATCTGCACGGCGCGCTGGGCGACCTGCACGGCGTTCGCCTCGACACCGGCGCCGTTGTTTGGCGGACGAACTACTACCGCGATCACGGGGCCAAGCGGCTGACGTGGGGCTCGAGTTCGCCGCCGCTGATCGTGGATGACATGCTGATCATAAACCCCGGCGCCCGCGACGCCTCGGTGGTCGCGCTCGACCGGAAAACCGGCAGGCTGATTTGGAAAACACCCGGCCATGCCGCCGCCTACTCGGCGTTCGTTGTAGGGGAACTCGGCGGCCGCCGGCAACTCATCGGCTACGACTCGGCAAGCCTTGGCGGCTGGGATCCGGCCACCGGCGGACGGCTTTGGGAGCACGTGCCGCGCGAGGGCTCGGATTTCAACGTCACCACGCCGCTCATCCACGCCGGCCAGCTGCTGCTCGCCACCGAGAACAACGCCACGCGGCTGCACGGCTTTTTGCCCGATGGAAAAATCGATCCCAAGCCGGTCTTGGCCAACAACAGCCTCGCGCCGGACACCTGCTCGCCGGTCATCGTCGGCGACCGTGTGTTCGCCACCGCCTACGGAGAAATGTACTGCCTCGACTTGAAAGACGGCATGAAAACCGTGTGGGTGGCGGAGGGCGATATGTTTTACGATCACTCAAACATGATCGGCGGCAACGGCCGGGTGCTGGTCTGGACGAACAGCGGCGACCTGCTCCTGCTCGACGCCGCTGCAAACGAGTACAAGCCGCTCAGCCGCCTGCGCCCCTTCGGCACCGAAAGTGCCAACTCCATGTCCCACCCCGCCATCGTCGGCAACCGCCTCTACCTCCGAGGCCCCAACGAACTCGCCTGCTTTGGGTTGGGGGGGGATAATTAGCCCAATGACTCGAGCACATCGGGGTCGCGGATGTCGATCCAGCGGCCTTCGATTTTTGCGCCGGCGATGGGTTCGTTGGCGTCGATCATGGTGGCAATTGCGTCGGTCAGCTCGTACTCGCCGCGTGGGGATTTTTGCAGCCTGGCCGTGTGCTCGAACACGATGGGGTGAAAGATGTAAATGCCGGCGTTGTACCACATCGGTTCGCCTTCCTTTAGCCAACCGTCGGCGCGGAGTTGGTCGAGTTGATCGACGCTCGGTTTCTCGACGATCTTGCGGAGGCAAAACTGATCGTCGAAAAAGTTGATCGCCCCCTTGGTCACGTCCTCGCCCGGCGTCACCGTGATGAGGCCGGAAAACTCCCCTTGGTCAAAGCGCTCGACCATGGTCGCGTACGTCTTCGGACGCACGAGGATGTCGCCGTAGGTCAGCAGGAACGGGTCGTCGTCGACGAAGCATTTGGCCAATTCCGGCGCCTTGCCGGTGCCGTCCTGCACTTCCTGCCGCGCGTAGGTGATCGAGAGGCCAAGCGCTGAGCCGTCGCCGAAATGTTGCTCGATGAATTCCGCTTTCCAGCCGGTTATGAGGCAAAACTCGCGCACGCCTTGCGCGGCGATGCCGCTGATGATGTGATCGAGGATTGGCCTGCCCTCGACCGGCAGCATCGGCTTGGGCAACTCGTCGGTGAGTGCCCCCATTCGGGTGCCTTTCCCGGCGGCAAGGATGACGGCCTTCATGCGCCGAACTTGTCGAACATCAACGCGTTGGCCTGCATCAGGCGGATGAGGTGCCTGGCCTCGATGATGCCGAGCGAGCCGCGGTTGCAGTTCGTCTCGGTGAAGCGATCTAGTTTGTCCGACCCACTGGCGTTCGAGTGCAGCAGCACCGGCTGCGGATGCCACGAGTGCCCCTTGAGCGCGCACGGTGTCGAGTGGTCGCCGGTGATAGCGATGACGTCCGGTTTTTTCTCGAGCAGGATCGGCAGTGCCTTGTCGAACTCCTCGATCGCCCTGGTCTTGGCCTCGAAGTTACCGTCCTCGCCGTACATGTCGGTGTACTTGTAGTGGACGAAGAAAAACTCGTACTCATCGTACAGCTCAGTGTACCGAGCAAACTGCTCCTCGATCGTCTGCGGCCCCTCGTGCTTGGTCATGCCGACGAGTTGGGCGAGGCCCTTGTACATCGGGTAAACCGCAAGGCACGCCGGACGCATCGCGTAGCGCTCGGCGAACATCGGGATGTCCGGCTGATGCGCAATGCCGCGCATGAGGAAGCCGTTGGCCGGCTCCGAACCGGCGAGCAGCGGCAGGGCGACCTCGTAAAAATGGCCGATTAGCTTGGCAGCTTTTTGTGCCTTGGGGCAGTCGGGATTGTTGGGCTGCGACTGGGCGATCGGCAGGCCTTCGCGGTGCGGATCGGTGTCGCTCAATGGCCCGGCCAGGTCGGCCCCGCGAAAGATGATGACGAATCGGTGGCCCTTGCCCGGCGTGACGATGACCTCCGCGTCGCCGATCTGCCTTATGTTCTCGGAAAGCTTGGCGCAGCGCTCCTCGCAAAGTTCGGTCTCGATGCGGCCGGCGCGTCGGTCGGTGACCAAGCCGCCGGTGTCGAGGGTGCAGAAGTTGGCGCGCGCGGCGACATCACCTGATTGCAGTTCCAGGCCAAGGCCAAGCGCTTCGATCACGCCGCGGCCGACCTCGTATTTCAGTGGATCATAGCCGAACAGCCCGAGGTGGCCGGGGCCGCTGCCGGGTGTGATGCCGTGCGCGGCCGGGATCAGCCGCCCCTGCGCCGAGTCTTTGGCCAAGGCGTCGAGATTGGGGGTAGTCGCTGCCTCGAGCGGGGTCTTGTAATCCGTGGCGGCGATGGCGATATCGCCGAGGCCGTCCATCACCAGCAGTGCCATCTTGGCCCCGTTCTTCAAGGTCAGGTCCGAGTAAACCGAATCGATGCTCATAGAATAACTACGCTTGGCCAAGCGCGGGCGGATTGTGCTGGCCCCGGGGCCGAGGGTCAACCAGTTCAGGGCCTGTGGGTTAGCAAAGCGGTTAATAACTTGAATCAGAATGGCCCATGAAAAAACACAACCCATTGTGGTTTAGCGAATAAGATGCTGCCTTATCTTGTGTTTTAGACTTTACTCGTTGGGCTGAATTGGCTCTGATTCGCCGCGGCGTGTATTTAAAGAACCTCACGGCCCTTGGATTCAAGTCGTTTGCGGACAAGACATCACTCGACTTTCAGCCGGGCATGACGGCGATTGTTGGACCCAACGGCTGCGGAAAGTCCAATGTTTCCGATGCTGTTCGATGGGTTTTGGGGGAGCAATCGGCCAAGGCGCTCCGGGGCTCAGGGATGGCGGACGTGATTTTCAACGGCACCGACAATCGCAAGGCGCTTGGCATGGCGGAGGTGTCGCTGACGCTTGGCGGCATTGATACTGATCAACTCAAGGCGGCAGGGGTCGATTTGCCTTATAACGAGGTCACGGTAACGCGCCGGATTTTCCGGGACGGGGCCAGCGAGTTTTTCATCAACAAGGTGGCGTGCCGGCTCAAGGACATCCAGCAGTTGTTCATGGGCACTGGCATGGGGCGGGCCAGCTACGGCATCATGGCCCAGGGCAACATCACCCAACTCATCTCCAGTAAACCGGATGACCGGCGGACGGTGTTCGAGGAGGCCGCCGGCATTACGCGGTTCAAGTCGCAGAAGAAAGAGGCGCTGCGCAAGCTCGACTACACTGAGCAGAATCTGCTGCGCGCGTCTGACACCATACGCGAAGTCAAGCGGCAGATCGGCTCGCTCCAGCGCCAGGCCGGCAAGGCGCGGCGCTACAAGGCGGCGATGGACGAACTCCAGAGTCTGGAGAGCCAGTTTGCCCGGCATCAGCTCGGGGAGATTCAGGAAACCATTCGGCAATGCGAACAGGCCATCAGCAAGTTCAAGGACAAGTCGGATGACTTCACCGGCACGATCGAGAGCGAAGAGGCGCTGATCAATCAGTCACGGCAACAGCGCGGTGCAATCGAGAAACAGGTGAGCGAGGCGCAGGAAAACGACGCCAACCTTCAGGCCGAACTCGAGCGACTCGAGAGCCGAATTCAGTTTAGCCACGAGCGCATCTGCGAACTGGACGAACAGGTGGCCAAGGCCTACGACGACATTGCTCAGGCCGAACAGCGGCGCAGCGATGCCGAGCAGGAATTGGCCGAGATGCAGGGCAAACTCGGCAACGCGGACAACGCCGTCGGCGACAAGCGCCGCGCGGTGGATGAAAAGCAGGCTGCCTGCGATGCCCTCGAGGAGGAGCTCGGCCAGCGGCAGGAGGCGCTGCGCCAGGCGCAGTCTGAGTCGTACAGCGTCGCACAGGAACTGACCCGCGTGCGCAACGAGATCAACTCGATCGATTTGCAGAAGCGCGGCAACACTGTCCGGCTCGAGAAACTTACGTCGGAGAAAACCCAGCTCGAGGAGGAGTCGGCGAAACTTCGGGAGCAGCTTGGCCAATTTTCCAGCGACGTCGAGAGCCGCCGATCCACCGCCCAAAGCCATCGCGGCACCGTCGAGGAACGCCAGCAGCGCCTGGTCGAACTACAGGAGCACTTGGCCAAGTTGACTGTCGAATTGAACGATTTACTGAGAGTTCAAGCCGAAAAACGCTCGCGCCTAAACGTGCTCAAGCAGTTGAAGGCTTCCAACGAGGGCGTCAGTGCCGGGGCGCAGGCGGCCATCAGCGAGTCCGAGGCCGCGCTTGGTCTGTTGGCCGATCAAATCCGTGTGCCGGGAGAACACGTCGCCGCCGTCGAGGCTGCGCTTGGCCGGCACCTGCAGTTGGTCATCACCCGGCAGGCCACCGATGCCCAGTCGATTTTGGCATCGCTGAACGAAGGCAAAAAGGGGCGGGCGGACATCGTCGCGCTCAACCTGATTTCCGGCGGCGCACCGCCTGCGATCGACACGGCCAAGCTGGGTGAGTTTGGCGGCGTGGCTGCGCTTGGCCAAGTGGGATGTGACGCCGCAGTTCAGCCGTTGCTCGACCGGCTGCTTGGCCGCCTGGTCATCGTGCCCGATCTCGACGCTGCGATGCGCGGTCGTGAGCGGCACAGCGATCTGGATTTCGTGACGAGCGCCGGCGAACTGCTCTCACGGCATGGCGTGTTCAGCGGCGGCCGCGGCAACGGCAACACGTCCGCCTCGCTGCTTGCGCGGAAAAATGAAATTGCCGGGCTGGAAAAAGAACTCGAGGGGCTCGGTGGAAACGTCGACGAACTCAGCTGCGAAAAGGGGGACATGCAGGGAGAGCAAACCTCGTTGCAGGCCGGCTTGCAGCAGGAGCAAAACGAGCTGCGACAGCAGGAGGTGTCCATTGCGTCGAGCGAGGGTGAGCTGAAGGCGCTGGAAAATTCGCAGCGCGTGCTGGCGCAGAAAATCGAGGGCGTCACGTTCGAGTTGGAGAGTCTCGCCGGCCAGGAGTCGGAGGGCAGCGGCAAGCGCGATCAGTTGGCAGCCGAGCTGGTTTCACTCGAGGAAAGGGAGGTCGCCAACAGCACACTTTTGGGCGAGGTGACCGGAGTCGTCGAGGGACTGCGCGGCAGGCGCGACGCCGCCAATGCGGAGCTGACGGAGGCCAAGGTCGGGCTGGCCTCAGAGGAGCAGCTGCTGGCGTCGTTCCGGCGGCAGCTCGAGCCGCTCAACGTCCGCATCGGAGAACTTGGGCAGCTTGTCACCCAGCGCCGAGGCGACATTGAGGCGGCTGGGAATAAAAAAACGCAGACCGAAAAAGAGATCGCCGACTCAACGCAGCGCATCGGGGCGGTGCGTGTCGAGCGCGAACAGTCCAGCGGCAACATCGCGGGTTTGCTTTTGCAAAAGGCCGAGGCCGACCAAAAAGTGGAGGAGCGTGAGGAGGCGCTGCGGGCCGTGCGCGAGGAGTTGAGCTCCTCGCAGGAGCGCCGCTCGAAGCTCGAGGTGGAGTTGGCGCAGAACAACATGATGGCCGAGAACCTCTGCGAGCGGATCCAGGAGAAATATCAGGTTGTGTTGCAGGACGTGGAGCCGGAGTGCCTCAAGGTGACCGGAGACGAAGCGGGCAGCCTCGAGGTGGAAACGGTCGCCGACGGGGGAGTGGAGACCGACTGGGAGCGGGTTGGGGAAAAGGTTGCCGAGTTGCAGGACCGGATTGACCGCATGGGACCGGTGAACCTGGTTGCCATCGAGGAATACAAGGAAATCGAGCAGCGCTACGCGGAACTGACCCGCCATCACGACGATCTGGTTCAGGCCAAGGAGCGGCTGCTGGAGATCATCGAGAAGATCAACACAGAGACCACGGAGATGTTTCGCACAACCTTCGAGCAGATTCGTGAAAACTTCCGTGACCTGTTCACCGAGGTGTTCGAGGGAGGCAAGGCCGACCTGGTGCTGGTGGACGAGGAGGACGTGCTCAACAGCGGCATCGAGATCGTGGCACGGCCCCCGGGCAAGAAACTCCAGAGCATCACCCTGCTTTCCGGCGGCGAGCAGACGATGACTGCTGTGTCGCTGCTGTTTTCAATTTATCAGGTCAGTCCGAGCCCGTTTTGCCTGCTGGACGAGTTGGATGCGCCGCTGGACGAGTCGAACATCAACCGTTTCATCCGTGTACTCAAGCGGTTTCTCGACCAGTCCCAGTTTCTCATCATCACGCACAACAAACGCACCATCAGCATGGCGGACACGTTATACGGGGTGACGATGCAGGAGCAGGGGGTCAGCAAGATCGTGTCGGTGAAATTCCAGGAGACCGAGCGGGGTGAAGACGCCGCCCGGGGGCGCACGGTCAAGCCGGCCGACTCGCGCAGGCGTGCGACTAAGTCGAAAGCGGCCGTGGAGCCCGGTGGCGAGAGCGACGTCATCTCGATGGGCAAATAGCCAAGCGCTTGGCCAAGCAGCGGGAAACCTTGGTCAAGCGGTGCGGAGCCTTGGCCAAGAGAGGGATTAGACCGTGCCGAAGATGGTCTTGCCGGTGCTCTCGAGGTCGTTGCAGGCCTCGATGAGGCGGTCCGCCGTGGCCTGCTCGGCTTTCTTGAGGTAGGAGCGCGGGTCGTACACTTTCTTGATGCCGACCTCGCCGTCGATCTTCAGTACGCCCTCGTAGTTCGTCATCATGTGATCTGCGATGGGGCGGGTGAAGGAGTACTGCGTGTCGGTGTCGATGTTCATTTTGATCACGCCGTACTCTAGGGTTTCCTTGATCTCGTGCTTGGCGGAGCCGCTGCCGCCGTGGAAGACGAGGTCGAACTTGGCCTCCTCGCCGTGCCTGGCGATGACGGTGTCCTGGCCCTGCTTGAGGATGTCCGGCTGCAGCTTGACGGCACCTGGCTTGTACGCTCCGTGCACGTTGCCGAAGGTGGCGGCGAACATGTAGCGGCCGATGCCATCAAGACTCTCGTAAACCGTGAGCATGTCCTCCGGGGTGGTGTAGAGTTTCTCCGCCGGGGTGTCCTCGTTTCCGGCCGCGCCGTCCTCCTCGCCACCGACGACGCCGGCCTCGACCTCGAGGATGATTTCGTTGGCGGCACACAACTCGAGGTACTCCTTCGAGATGGCCATGTTCTCCTCGAGCGGCAGAATGGACGCATCGAGCATGTGGCTCTGGAACAGGTTGGCCTGTCCGTTGGCGCGCCGCCGGGCCGTCTCCTCGATGAGCGGCTTGAGGAAGCCGGCCGCCTTCTCCGGCTGGCAATGGTCGGTGTGCAGGCCAATGAGGATGTCGTACCGCTCGGCCAGTCGGTGGGCGGCCTCGGCGAGCACGATGCAGCCGAGTACTGGATCGTTGTTGCTCAGCCCGGAGGCGAACTGCCCGCCGCCTGTGGACATCTGGATGATGCCGTCGGACTTCGCGTCGGCGAACGCCTTGAGCGCGGCGTTGATCGTGGTGATGGAGGTGATGTTGACCGCCGGGTAGGCGTAGTCGCCCTGTTGGGCGGCGTCCAGCATCGCGGCGTACTGCTTCGGTGATGCGATTGGCATGATTAAATTGTGGTCTGGTTTCTCCGGTAAACCAAAACAGCCCGATTGGGCTACAAGGGGCCGCGCATTATACCGTGATTCCGCCCTTTTGCAAGGTCATAGAAAAAACCTGTTTTCGCCGGTTTTACGCTTTGCCTAGCAGCAAAACTCAAGCCGGCCTTGACAGGCCAAGCCGGCCTCCGCAAAAACGGTGGTTCATGAAAGTGCGTTTTATTGGCCTGAATCTGCTGCTGTCGCTTGGCCTGGCCGGTTGCAGCTCCGAAACCTCCGAACAGGATGCTGCCTCCGGCAGCTCCGCTGACAACAGCAACGCCTCATCCGTTGTCTTGGCTCCACCCGCTAAGCCGGAGGCGGCCGTGACGCCCGAGCCGGAGCCGGCTCCCAAGCCGGCCCTCAAGCCGTTGACCGATGCGACCCCCAAGCCGGTGGCAGTGGTGACTCCCAAGCCGGCGGCAGTGGTGACTCCCAAGCCGGCCCCAGCCGTCGAGCCGGCTGTCAATCCGAAGCCGGAAGACACGACGCCCAAGAGAGACATCTTCCGCAGTGCTGGGAGCGGCGACATCGATGCCGTGAAATACCACCTGGCCAACGGCATCAAGGTTAACTCGCAGGACAAGAGCGGCAAAACGGCGTTGCTGTGGGCCATGCGCACCAAGAAAAACGCTGTTGTCTCCCATCTGCTCGCCCGGGGCGCGAACCCGAACCTCGCTGACAGTTCTGGCGTGACGCCTCTTTTTTGGGCCGTTCGAGGTCGGCGCCCTGAACTAGTGAGCCAGTTGCTCAGCCGTGGTGCCGATATCGAGCACAAGGACAAGCGTGGCAAGACCGTCCTTGACTACGCCAGGGACGAAACAGTCATCGCAATCCTGCGCCGACACGCCAGCGAGAAGGAATAGCCTTCCGGCTGAAACAAATACATAGACTGCCAATTTCACGATGAGTGACGTGCGCGTGGGGATTGTTGGTGCGGGAGCCAACACGACGAGCAAGCACATTCCGCTGCTGCAGGCAATTGATGGCGTGGAGATCGTCGGCGTGGCCAACCGCAGCGAGGCGTCGTCGGCCGCCGTGGCCAAGCGCTTTGGTATCCCGAAAACTTACGGGCATTGGGAGAAGGCGGTCGCCGATCCGGACACGAACGCCATCGTTATTGGCACCTGGCCGTACCTACACTGCCCGGTGACGCTGGCCGCGCTCGACGCCGGCAAACACGTGCTCACCGAGGCGCGCATGGCGATGAACGCCGGCGAGGCCCGACGCATGCTCGACGCCAGCTTGGCCAAGCCGGGGTTGGTGGCGCAGGTTGTGCCGTCGCCGATCACGCTGTTCGCCGACGCGACCATCCAGCGGCTCATCGCCGAGGGTTACCTTGGCCAACTACTCGCCGTTGAGAGCCGTATTCGCGGTGGCTTTCTCGACAGCGATTCGCCGATGCACTGGCGGCAGAGCAGCGAACTGAGCGGCAACAACATTTTGGCGATGGGCATTTACTACGAGGCCGTTATGCGTTGGGTGAGCCGTGCGACGAACGTGATGGCCCGGGCAAAGACCTTCACCACGCAACGACCTAATGAAACGGGCGAGCCCCAACCGGTCGAAGTGCCGGAGCATCTCGATGTCGTCGCTGATCTCGAGTGCGGCGCACAACTGCATCTGCAGCAGTCCGCCGTCACCGCGTTGCTTGAGGACGATGCGGTTTACCTGTTCGGCAGCGGAGGCATGCTGCGACTCACCGGCGACCGGCTGTTTGGCGGCCGCAGAGGCGACCGGCTGCAAACAGAAATTTCCATCGCTGACGGAGAACAGGGCGAATGGCAAGTCGAGGCCGATTTCGTCGCTGCCATCCGGGGCGAACGCAGCGTAACACACACGACGTTTGCCGATGGAGTGCACTACATGGAGTTCACCGACGCGGTCGCGCGGAGTATCCGCAGCGGGCGGCTCGAGGCGGTCTGAAGCTGGATGCACTGCCAAGCACAATGTAGCGTTTGATTTCAGCTCGCCAGTTCGTTTTCTTGACCGCACGCGCTGCAGTAGACGAATAGGGTCTGGGTGACCTCGCTGCAGCCACCGCATGGATCGAATAATCCCCCGCCGTAGAAGGGGCAGGTGTAGCGGGATGACTGCGCCTAGCCAAGCGCTTGGCCAAGTGGCGGGCGGCTTGCAATCTCGGTGTTACTGGCGGATGTTGAGCGCGGTTCAACTCTCAGGTTTCATGACTCGCGTTTTTGTTTCCGCTCTTTTGTTTTCGATTGCCGCCTTGACCTTGGCAAAGCCGGCCGCCGTTGCTGCGGTGAAGAAGCCCAACATCGTTATCATTGTCGCCGACGATCTTGGCTGGGCGGATGTTGGCTTCCACTCGGACCGCATCCCAACACCGCACCTCGACCGGATCGCCCGCGAGGGTGTCGAGTTGGATCACTTTTACGTGTTCCCGATGTGCAGCCCGACGCGTGCCGGGCTGATGACCGGCCGCTACCCGATCCGATTTGGGATGGCGCGCGCGGTCATTCCGCCGTGGCGGCATTTTGGCCTGGATCCCGGCGAGGTCATGCTGCCGGAGGCCTTGGCCAAGGCGGGTTACCGGCACCGCGGCGTTTTCGGCAAATGGCATCTGGGTCACAACGACGCAAAATGGCACCCGAACAGCCGGGGTTTCACGCATTTTCACGGCCATTACAATGGGGCGATCGATTATTTCGACCTGACCCGCGAGGGCGAGCGTGACTGGCACCTCAACGAAAAGGCCAGCGGCGAGCAGGGCTACTCGACTGACCTGATCGCCGGTGCGGCCAGCCGGTTCATCGCTCAAAACGCAAAAGGCGCCGCTCCGTATCTTTGCTACGTTCCGTTCAATGCGCCGCACTCGCCGTTTCAGGCACCGGAAAAATACCTAAAAAAATTCGCCCACTTGGCTGAGGGAAATGCGAGCGGCAAAAAAAGAAACCTGCGGCAGAAGGTGGCGGCGATGGTGTCGTGCATGGATGACGGTATAGGGCAGATTCTCCGCGCGATCGACGACTCGGGCGAGGCGGACGACACGCTGGTTTGGTTTTTCAGCGACAACGGCGGCGTGTCAGCGATCGCCGACAACAACCTGCCGTTGCGCGGCAACAAGCTCGATGTGTGGGAGGGCGGCGTGCGCGTGCCGGCAGCCGTGCGTTGGGCAAGCGGCGGGATTCGCGGCGGCGAAAAGGTCAGTGTGCCACTGTCGTGCAACGACGTGATGCCGACCTTGGCCAAGCTCACAGCCGCCGGGTCATCAGCCGGCCTTGGCAACAAGCCGTTCGACGGGCGGGATGTGCTGGAACTGTTGCAGGCCAAGCGCAGGCGGCTTGATCGCGAGTTGTATTTCTACCACGGCCAAGCCGGCGAAGACAGGGAAAAGATCGCGATTCGCACGGCCAAGTGGAAGCTGCTGATCAATGGGCCGAACATTGCCAGCGGCGAGTGGCAAACAGCGAAGCACGAGCGGTTTTTGTTCCGGATCGACCGCGACCCGAACGAGACGACCGATCTCTTGTCGAGGCACCCCGAGGTGGCCGCTCAGCTCGCGAGAAAGTTGGTGGCGCATCGCAAACTGCAACCACCAGACGGCGTGGGTGTTTACAACGCAGGCAGAAAAAAGTTCAAGGCACCCACGGACTGGGTGGTCAAGTGAGTGACCTTTTCGCACGAATTTAACCTTGTTTTCAGTTTGTTCGAGGTTCACTTTCTTCCACCGGTCATCAGCCGCAACCAACCCGATATCACGGATATCCATCCGCAATGAGTGAAGCCAAAGACACCGATCCGCTGAAGGAGCTGGATCTGGACCTGGAGTTTCTCCCCGCTTGGGCGCAGAAACCGAATGACACAAAACCGTATGCCGACTACGCCGGCGAAGAGAGGCCCCGTTCGCGCGGACGCGGCGACTGGGGCGACCGGCCACCCCGACGGCGCGACGACAACCGCGGCCGCGACCGGGATCGCAACCGCGATGGCGACCGGCGTCCAAAATTTCAAAAGCACGACGGCAAACGGCCCTTCGACAAAAGGAAGGACTTTCGGCGCAGCGAGGTGCCGCAGCGCCCGCCGTTGGAATTGGACGTGGCCGTTCAGCCGGAGAAAAACGGCGTCGAGTCGATCGCCCGGCAGATTAAGCACACCGGCCGGGCCTATCCGCTGTTCGACATCGCGCGGCTGATTCTCGCCAAGCCGGAGCGCTACTTCGTCGTTCTCAAGACCCAAAAGAAGGAGGACGGCTCCGTCGCCCAGCCGCTGTTTTTCTGCCAGGTGGACGAGACGGTTTGGCTCTCTCAGGATCAGGCAGTGGACCATGTGCTGAGCCGGCATTTCGACACGTTTTACAAGACCGATAAAATCGAGATCGAGCCGCCCAAGGGCACCTACACCTTCGTGGCGCAGTGCGGCATGAGCGACGAGATTCTCGGGCCGCCGAACTATCACGGCTATCAGGACAAGCTTCGTGCCCTGCACGCGGACCGTTTTTCCCGGCTGCCGTTCGACGTTTTCAAGTCGCGCGTGAAAATCGTTCATGACGAGGAGGTCGTGAAGCAGTGGCTCGACGAGCAAAGCTGGAAGACCGAGTACATCGCTATCAACCTGCCGGAGGAGACCAGGCTCGAGTCGCGCGCGGCGGTCCGCGAACATTTCTGGCAGCACCATCTGGCCAACGTGATCGCCAGCGTGGACGATGTCGCTCTTAAGGCGGCTGTTTTTAGCAAAAAAACCCCGCCGCGAATGCAGAACCTCGTCCGCTACGAACTCGATGACCAGCGGCGCTTTCCGCTGAAAGTCGTCAATATGCTCAGCCGGGAGTTCAGCAGCCACGGCCTGCAATTCTTCAAGCGAAAAAAAAGCGTCACCCACGTTTCAGTGTCGCGCCCGCATCATTTAAACCTCGAACAAACCCCGGTGAGCGACAGCATCCGCGACATCGTCACGTTCGTTGTCGAGAACCGGGACTGCACCCGCCGGATGATCCTCGACCAGTTTGCCCCCGAGCCGGAGAAACCGGAAAAGGCCGAGGCACCCGCTGGGGAGGATGCCCCGAACGCGGAGCCCCCGCTCTCCCCCGAGCGCACCGCTGTGCTCAGTGACCTGCATTGGCTCGTGCACCAGGGCCATGTCATCGAGTACGCCAACGGCCAGATGGAGATCGCCCCCAAGCCGCAGCCGCCGCAGCCGAAAAAGAAAAAACCGAAGCCGGACAAGAAGCCGAAGGTCGACGCACCGGCAGAGCCCGCTACCACTGCCGCAGTTGACGCTCCCGTTGCCGGGGAAGCCAAGCCGGCCGAAACGCCGGAGCCAAGCGCAGTCGGGGTACCGGCCAGCGAAGCCAGCGACACGACCAAGCCTCCAGAGCCAGACCAAGCGCTTGGCCAGGCAACCGAACCAACCGAATCAACCGAATCAACCGAATCAACCGAATCAACCGAATCAACCGAATCAACCGAATCAACCGAATCAACCGAATCAACCGAATCAACCGAA
>Ga0208129_1000145_pt1 | contig 30442 bp, 22 predicted proteins | sample ETNtaG_13_FD_185759 | JGI IMG/M metagenome (GOLD analysis project Ga0208129, IMG submission 185759) | Marine microbial and viral communities from oxygen minimum zone, Eastern Pacific Ocean - ETNP201306PF47B (SPAdes) (version 2) | ecosystem: Environmental > Aquatic > Marine > Oceanic ...
GCAACACGGCGGGAAGAGTGGAGTCGGATGTGATAACGGTAGTTGTGGCGCAGCCTGCGAGCATCGTGGCGCAGCCCGAGGGCGGGAGTGCAAATTTGGGTGACACTTTTATTTTGATGGTGGCGGCTACAGGAACCGAGCCTTTAGGTTACCAGTGGTATCAAGATGGTTTTATTGTTAATGGTGCAATTGAAGATTCATTAGTCCTGTCTAATCTGTCTGCTGTGGATGCCGGAGAATATTCAGTTCAGATCTCCAATCCTGCGAGTGAAGTGGTCAGTGAAATTGCAGTCATTTCAGTTGATTCGCCACCAGAAATAATTGAACTTACTGGTGATCAGTTGGCTCCCGTTGGTGGTAATGTAGAATTGAAGGTGGTTGCCGCAGGCAATGAACCATTGGCTTATCAATGGGTGAAGGATGGTGTTTTGATGGATGGCGAGACTGGCGCAAGTTTATTACTGGATGAACTTGATACAACAGACTCAGGTTCATACACTGTTGTGATCAACAACTCTGCTGGCCGTTTGGAAAGTGAACCGATAGAGGTAAGCGTGATCCAGCCGGTTTCCATTGTGTCTCAACCTTTGGCTGTAACGGCATCAATAGGCGGCAAGGCGGTATTTGAGGTGGCTGTGACTGGATCTGAACCAATTACTTATCAGTGGAAACTTAATGGTGTCGCACTTGAGAATCAGACTGAATCGAAATTGATTGTTGACGATGTCACGGCCTTTGATGGTGGGATTTATGTAGTAACAGCTACCAATGCCTCCAACAGTGTGACGAGTGATGAGGCTGAGTTTACCATTGAAACCCCGCCGATTATCACGGGTCTTTCCGGTCATCAGCAACTTGCAATAGGTGACAACGTGAATCTTACGGTAGTAGCTGTGGGTACTCCTCCTTTAACTTATCAATGGAAACGAGAAGGAGTCGTTGTTACTGGAGGAACAGCGGAAACTTTAGCCTTGAGTAATGTCGATGGTAATGATGCCGGACAATATACGGTTGAGATTAGTAACTCTGCTGGTAACACAATTAGTGATCCGATTGAGGTTGGTGTGGCTGCAGCACCTCAAATCGTAAGTCATCCATCATCAAAAAACATTGGTCTTAATGCGCGTTTGATTTTGACGGTTTCTGCTACCGGTAGCGAGTTGCAATACCAGTGGTATCAAGATAATGAGACTATCCCTGAGGAGAATGATGCGGTATTGGTGGTGGAGGATGCAGGAGCGAGCAATGCGGGCTTGTATCATGCAACTGTGTCAAACACAGCAGGGAGCGCCACAAGTGATGTTGCTGAAGTAGTGGTGGTTGCAGCACCAGATATCTTGACCCAGCCTAATGGCGGCTTTGCGGCGCTTAATGGGGATTTTATCCTAAGTGTTGAGGCTAAGGGGGCTGGTAAGCTTGCGTATCAGTGGCGTTTGGACGGTGTAGTTTTGGATGATCAAACCCAAAAGGATTTGAATCTGAGTAATCTGAAGGTTTCCAATGCGGGAATCTATACGGTGGAAGTTGCTAATGAGGCGGGAATTACTATGAGTCAAGAAGTAGAGGTTCAGGTGCTGGTACCTTTATCTGTGATTGAAAACCCAGAGAGCCAATCGGTTGTTGCTGGCCGTCTAGTTCTTTTTGAGGTGGTCGTTAGTGGGTCGAGTCCAATTAACTACCAATGGTATTTCAACGGGACCCCGATCGAAGGAGCCATTGAGGCATCTTATAAGGTAGAGAATTCAGGTGATGAGAATCAGGGCGGTTATTACGCGGTGGCCAGTAATCCTGTTAGTACTGTTACTAGTGAAGTTGGAGAACTTGATATCAATCTTCCACCTGTAGTTTCTAGACATCCTACATCAGGTGTAGTGGTTAATGGCGGGGAGCTTACATTCGATGTGGAGGTTGCAGGTACGAGTCCATTTACCTTCCGGTGGTTGAGGGATGAGATAGAAATTGAGGGTGCTACCGAGTCAAGCTTGACGTTGACAGATGTGGGAGTGGAGGACGATGCAAGTTATAAGGTATTAATTGAGAACTCCTACGGTATAGTGATAAGTAACCCAGCAAATCTGGAAGTAATAATGCCGGTCAGCATTAGTGTGCAACCAGATGATACCCATGTAGCTCAGGATGGGTCTCTTGCCTTAAGTGTCACCGCCACAGGCACAGGACCATTTGAGTATCAGTGGTATTGGGATGATCAGAAGATTGAAGGAGCAGTTGGTGCTGAGTTTAAACTAGACAATATGACCCGTGACAATGATGGTTTCTATCAAGTAGAAGTCAAAAACATACTTGGTGCCATGTTTAGCCGGAAGGCAGAGGTGGCCGTCGATGAACCGGTATCGATCACGGTTCAGCCAAATGGAGCAACGTTGTTGCAAGGGGAAGAAGTCACGTTATGGGTGTTAGCGACAGGTAGCGAACCATTGGGCTATCAGTGGCAAAAGGACGGCGTTATCCTTGAAGGACAAACAGGCACTTCTCTAATCTTGGAAAGTGCGCAGGAGTCAGATGAAGGTAATTACGCAGTGATCATCTCTAACCCGGTAGGCTTTGAAGTCAGTCAAGAGACGTTGGTGAGGGTGAACTCTCCGCCCACCATCGAGCCGGTCGATTCGGTGGTGGTTTCGGTGGGTGACACCTTGAAGATACAAGTTGTCGCCGACGATGTTGACGGCGATATATCCAAACTCAGATATTTGATGCCAAAGAAGCCGGTAGGGATGTCAATTTCTGAAACCGGTTTGATCGAGTGGAGCGTGGGCAGCGAAGTTGAAGCGAAAAATTATGATGTTAGCATTGTCGTGATCGACCAAAGCCTGTTGGCGGCGAGTGGAAAGATTACCGTGACGGTGCTGCCGCCGAACGTGGAGCCGGAGGTGGTGATTATGACACCGAGTGATGGTCATGGAGTGAATGTTGGGACGACAGTCAAGGTCCGGGCCAGTGTGACCGATAGTGATGGGGAAGTGACGCAGGTTGAGATATTGGGTGGAGACGAGAGTTTGGCCAGTCTGAGCGAAGCGCCGTATGAGGCTGACTGGACCCCGGCCAAGTCGGGGATGCAGACATTGACCGTGCGTGCGACAGACAACGACGGAGCCACGAGCGAAGCAACAGTAAGTGTGGCGGTTTACAGCGAAACACCGGTGCCGGTGAATGGCCTGCGCCTTTGGCTGGATGCGGGTGAGGGCTTGACGGCCGGGGATGACGGTATGGTGAGTGCCTGGGCAGATCGCAGTCTCTTTGGGCACGATGTCAGTCAGGCGGAAGCCGCGCAGCAACCCAGGCTCGTTGCCGATGCAGTCAACAGCCGGGAGGCGGTACTATTTGACGGCGAAGACGACATGCTGGCACGGGAGGATGTGGCGGGCGAAGCCCTGTTGTCGTCTGACTCCGTGAGTGTGTATGCCGTTGTGCGGCAGAAATCGCAGAGCGATGTGAACACCGCGCTAGCGTGGGAGGGGCCGGACTACAGCAACCACCTGGCGTTGCTGACGAGTTACAACAACCAGTTCCTGGTCGACCACGGGCATGCGTCGGAGGGGGGCCGTGTCAGTGCGGCGCAGCCGGAAGGCTGGGATGATGCGTGGCACGTGCTGGAGTTCGTGAGGGACGGGAACCAGGCTGTGGTGGTGGTGGACAGCGAGGCACTGGAGATGGGAGAGTTTGAGGATGCGCTGGAGGTGGATGTGGCCGGGAGGCTTATCGTTGGCGCGGTGCCGGAGTTGGCTTTTGGAGGTGAGATTGCCGAGGTGCTCATCTACAACCGGGCGCTCAGCGAGCCCGAGCGGGGCGCAGTACGCGGATACCTTGGAGCAAGTTACGGGCTGTTTGTGACCGACAACCAAGCACCGGTCGTGACGTTTACGGCACCCAATTTGGGGGCGACGGTCAAGCAGGGAGACAGTCTTTTGCTGAAGGCTGAAGCGGTGGATGCCGATGGTAATGTGGTCAAGGTATTGTTTTTCAGCGGCGGAACAGAGCTTGGTTTGGATGAGAGCGCGCCATATGAGTTGGAGTGGACACCGACGGCCGAGGGTGAGCATTTGCTGACAGCAGTGGCGCTGGACAACCGTGGCGGGGAGACTATTTCGGATGTTGTTACCGTGACGGTGCTGCCGCCGACCGATCCGATTGCACCCACGCTGCTCTCCTCGGCCACGGTCAACGGTGAGTACACCGCGGAACCGGAAGCAGCGCTGGATGAGGACAACAAAACCTTCACGGTGAAACGGTCCGGCGACATGCGCTTTTACAGGCTGCGCTCGGCCGACGAGGCCAAGCTGAAGGTGACTTTCATCCGGGTGCAGGACGGCGACGCCGTGATCGCCTACGAAATCGTCGAGGAGTAGAGTGAATGCAGCACCCGCTTGGCCAGGCGCCAGGTTTGGTACGGCTAAACTTTCCGCCAACCATGAAAAACACATCTCGCCACCTGCTCGGAGCCGCCCTGCTGCTTGGCCTGACGACCTCCGCCGCCTTGGCCAAGCGGCCCAATATTGTCCTCATTCTCACGGACGACCAGGGCTGGAACAACACCGAGGTGCCGATGATCCCGTCGCGTGCCGACACCCGATCCGACTACTACCTCACGCCCAATTTCAAGCGGCTTGCTGACTCGGGGATGATCTTCTCGCAGGCGTATGCGCCCCACCCGGTTTGCTCGCCGTCGCGCCATGCCATCCAGTTCGGCATGACACCGGCCAAGCTCAAGAAAACCACCAACCGCGCCGTCAACTACCCAGAGCCGTTCCCGACTCGCGCCATCCCGCAGGTGCTCAAGTCGATCGACTCCGCGTACCGGGCGGCGCACTTCGGCAAATGGCACATGCACCGCCATCCCGCGGAACTGGGCTACGACGCCTCCGACGGCCGCACCGGCAACCACACCGCCCGGCAGTTGACCACCGACCAGACCAAGCATTTCCCGCACGACGACCCCAAGCGCACCGTCTCCCTCACCGACAACGCCGTGCAGTTCATCCGGCACCAGGCCCATGCCGGCGTGCCGTTTTATCTGCAGGTATCGCACTACGCCATCCACCTCTCGGCCGAGGCCAAGCCGGCCACGCTGGCCAGACACAAGGCCCGCACGCCGGGCAAGGTGCACACCGCCTACTGGTATGCGGCGATGATCGACGACCTCGACCAGGCGGTCGGCCGCATTCTCGACGTGCTCGACGAGCTCAAGCTGACCGACAACACCTACGTGTTTCTCACCTCGGACAACGGCGGCCTCGCGAGGCAGTATCCGCATTTCAACAAGCCGCTTCGCGCCGGCAAGGGCTCCTACTACGAGGGCGGCCTGCGCGTGCCGTTCTTCGCCGCTGGCCCCGGCATCAAGGCGGGCACGTACTCGGCCGTGCCGGTCGTCGGCTACGATCTGCTCTCGACCTTTGCCGACCTGGCCGGCTCGGCGGAAAAACTGCCCAAGGGCATTGAAGGCGGTACCGTCAAGCCGGTTCTGTTTAACGGCGGCAAGGGCGACATCAAGCGGCCCCGGCCCGGCATGCATTTCTTCCGCAAGTTGGATTCAGTCTACATTCAGGGTGACCACAAGATCCGACGCACCAACAACACCGGCAAAATCGAGTTGTACAACCTGGCCGAAGACCTCTCCGAGACGAGCGATCTCGCCACCGCTCAGCCTCGCTTGGCCAAGCGCATGCAGACTGAGCTTGAGGACTGGATACAGGATATAGATGCCACCACCCCGTCGCCGCTCAATCGTCGGCCTAGGCGCAGCCCCGGTGCCGGTAACAGGCGTCAACCTTAACGCAGCGACACCGTCGCACCCGGCTTGAGCGCGTGCTTGGGCATGTCCGCGAGCGTGTTGAAGGTGCGCATTGCGGCCGTCTTCTCGATGGTGTTTTGGCCCTCGTCGAACTTCCCGGTTTTTTTGTCCAGCACGCCGGCCGTGTCGAGGCCGAGGTGCTTGGCCATGAAGGGGTACATCGCCTGGCGCTTTGAGGCCTGGTAGCCGTGTTCCTCCTCGGGGAAGTGCGTGTTCTCCGCCTTGGCCTCTGCGCCGTAGTATTTGTAGATCGAGCGGATGAACGGGTATTCGACCTCCGGCGTGTTCTTCGTCCAGTCGCCCCCCACGGAGATGAGCTTGAGAGGGCGCGGCGCGGCCAGCGCGGCAAACTCGGCGTTGTTCGTCTCCAGCTTGGGCGTCTTGTGGATCGGCAGCCCGCTTTCGCAATTGCAGCCGCCGAAGAAGTGCGCCGACACCATCACCACCGGCACGCTCACTGCCACACGCTCATCCACCATCGTCAGCAGAAACGTCTGCGTGCCGCCGCCGGAACAGCCGGTGACACCGATGTGCCTGGCGTCCACCTCCGGCAGGGTTTCGAGAAAATCCAGCGCACGGATGCTGCTCCACGTCTGCAGCGTGAGCGCCTGCGGGTGGTTGTGATTCCAGCCAAGATGCTGCGAGTCGCCAAAGCCGATCATGTCGTACGAGAACACCACCGCGCCCATCCGCGCCAGCGTGGCGCAGCGGTGTTGCTGGTCGGGCCGCTGCCGCCCGCCTTCCGGGCCGCGGTAATGGCCGTGCGGACAGAGCACGCCCGGGCGTTTGCCTTCGCGGCCAAGCGGCCGGTACAGGTTGCCGTAAACAAAAAAACCAGGCCGCGCCTCGAACGCCGCCGACTCGACCGTGTAGCCGTCGTAACGGCGCTTGTTCTTGATGATCGGATTGAGCGGCGTGCGCTTGGGCAGCGGACTGAGCCTGGCTCCGGTCAAAAACTGCTGCCGTACCGCCGCAGCACGCGCCTTCCACTCGGCGAGATTCGAGTGCGTCGCGGCCAACCGCTTGAGCTGCGCCACGGCATCGGCCTCAGAGTGGTAGTTGCCCTGGCAGAGGGTTGGCTTGTCGTTGGCTTCCGCTTGGCCGGATGGGGCAGACAAAACGGTAATACAAAGGAAAAAGGAGAGGCGTTTCACGGGGCGACACTCTCAGATCGCGCCGTCTCTCGCAACCCCAATAAAACCAAAACGGTTGCTTGGCCAAGGTGCAATACTCTGCATTGCCTGAAACGAATCTTTGGGCTAAGTAGGTGGTCAAGTGAACGGTTTTTCTCCAGCCATTCCGCATCGGCAGGCGCACTTTCCGCAACGATATGATCGGCGGCGGTTTTTGCTCAAGGCTGGCGGCGGAATCGGCGGCTTGGCCCTGGCCGGGCTGATGCAGGGGGAGTTGCTGGCTGCGAGGTCGGGCGCGGCCGATCCGCTCGCGCCGCGGCAACCGCACTTTGTCCCTCGGGCCAAGCGTGTCATTTGGCTGTTCATGCACGGCGGGCCGAGTCACATGGATTTGTTCGACCCCAAGCCGGACCTGGCCAAGTACGCCGGCCATCCGTTGCCGGGCAGTTTTGGTGAAGTGATGACGCGCCGCAAAGTCGGGAGCAACCCGCTGCTTGGCCCGATCAAACCGTTCCGCCCACGCGGTCAATCCGGCCTCGAGATTAGCGATTTTCTCCCGTACATCGCCGGGCACGCGGATGACATTTGCGTGCTGCGCAGTTGCCACGGCGACAGTGTGAACCATCCGCAGTCGATCTATCAAATGAACACCGGCTCAATTCTCATGGGTAAGCCGAGCCTTGGCGCCTGGGCGGCTTACGGCTTGGGCACGGAGAACCGCGACATGCCGGCGTTCATTGTGTTGCCCGATCCGGGTGGCGGACTCAAGGGCGGCCCGCCGGCATGGGGCAGTGGTTTTCTGCCCGGCAGTTGCCAGGGCACAACGCTGCGCCCCGGAGCGAAGCCGATTCTGAATCTCCAGCTGCAGCCCGGCATCAGCGCCGGGGGCCAGCGACGTATGCTTGACCTGATCGGCCGGCTCAACCGCGGGCACTTGGCCAGGCGCGACTTTGACGACCGGCTCGCCGCCCGAGTCAACGCCTACGAGCTGGCGTTTCGCATGCAGTCGGCTGCGCCGGAGATTGTCGATATCTCTCGCGAAACCGAGGCGACCCGGCGGCTGTACGGCATTGGCCAAAAGGAAACAAACGAGTTTGGCATGCGCTGTCTGCTGGCGCGGCGAATGGTCGAGAAAGGTGTGCGCTTCGTGCAGCTTTACTCCGGCGATACCGGTGGCTGGGACGCTCACAAGGACGTGCTTAACAACCACACGAAGTATTGTCGCCGAACCGATCTGCCGATTGCGGGTTTGCTCAAGGATCTGAAGACGCGCGGCATGCTGAATGACACGCTGGTGATTTGGGGCGGCGAGTTCGGTCGCATGCCGATGAGCGAGCAGGGCACCGGCCGCGACCACAACCCGTGGGGCTACTCGGTCTGGCTGGCCGGCGCCGGCGTGCGCGGCGGCATCGCCCATGGCGCGACTGACGCCGTGGGCCTGCGCGCCGAGCAGGACAGGGTGCACGTGAACGACCTGCACGCGACAATCCTGCATCTGCTTGGCTTCGATCACGAACAATTGACCGTCTTCCACAACGGCCGCGATGAGCGCCTCACCAACGTGGCCGGAAAAGTCGTCACCGACATTCTCGCGTGATGTTTCTTCGCTGCGCCAGTCTGCTGCTGTTGAGCCTGGCGCTTGGCCGGGCGGCGGAACCGGCGGTCGTTGTCGAGCCGCCGATCACCGATGCGGATCGCGACCACTGGGCGTGGCGTCCGCTTGGCCAAGCGACAGTGCCGAGCGTCAAGGCTGCCGGGCGGCTGGCCAACCCGGTCGATCATTTCATCGCCGAGAAACTGGAGAGCAATAGCTTGTCGCTGGCGCCGGAGGCCGATCGCCGTACGCTGATTCGCCGGCTTTACTTCGACCTGCTTGGCCTGCCACCGAGCCCGAGGGCCGTCGCGGCGTTCGAAGCGGACATCCGGCCCGGTGCCTACGTGCGGCTGCTCGACTCGTTACTCGCCTCGCCGGTGTACGGAGAGCGTTGGGCGCAGCATTGGCTCGATCTCGCGCGTTTTGCCGAGACGGACGGCTTCGAGCACGACAAGGTGCGTCCCAACGCGTGGCGCTACCGCGACTGGCTCATCGACGCGCTGAATGCCGACCAGCCGTACGACCAGTTTGTCCTTCACCAGCTCGCCGGCGACGCCGTGTCGTCAACCGCTGCGCTGGGCACCGGTTTTTTGCTGGCCGGGCAGGATATGCCGGACATCAACCTGGCCGTCGAGCGGCGTCACATGGTGCTCAACGAAATGACCGCAACCGTTGGATCGGTTTTTCTCGGGTTGAACGTCGGCTGCGCACAGTGCCACGAGCACAAGTCGGATCCGCTCAGCCAGGCCGATTTTTATCGACTGCGCGCATTCTTCGAGAGCGCACTGCAATTCAAGGAACAGAAGCTTGCCCTTGCCGGTGGCGAGGTCAGCGGACGCGTGATGCGCATCTCGAGCAAGCCGGCGCCTACCCGGTTTGCGGTGCGGGGCGACTTCCGGCGGCTTGGCCAAGTGATGAAACCGGCCGTGCCGAGAATCGCGCTTGGTTCGGTCGAGCACGGCCCCACGTCCAGCCGGGCCGGCTTGGCCAGGTGGATGTCCGGCTCGCGCAACCCGCTGTTTCTCCGGGCTGCGGTGAACCGGCTCTGGCAGTTTCACTTCGGCCAACCGCTCGCAGGGACGCCGAACGACATGGGCCACGATGGCGAGCCGCCAACCCATCCGGAACTGCTCGACTGGCTCGCGGCGGAATTGCCTCGGCGCGACTGGAGCATCAAGTCGATGCATCGGTTGCTGCTGGCATCCACGACGTACCGGCAGGCGAGTCGGGGGCAGGGCGATCGCTGGGCTAGGCGCTTAACGGGCGATCCCGGCAACCGGCTTTACTCGCGGATGCACCGGTGGCGGCTCGACGGCGAGTCGCTGCGCGACACGCTGCTCACGCTCAGTGGCCGGGCCACACAGCGCGCCGGCGGTCCCGGCGTGCGGCCGCCGCTGCCCCGGGAAATCACCAGCACGCTGCTTAAAAACCAGTGGCCGGTCAGCACGGACACGGAGGATCACCACCGGCGCAGTGTCTACCTGTTCGCCCGGAGGAATCTGCGCTACCCGCTGTTCGAGTTGTTCGACCGCCCCGATGGCACGGCGTCGTGCGCCCGCCGCAAGGAATCCACCACCGCGCCGCAGTCGCTGATCCTGCTCAACTCCGGTTTCTCGCTGACGATGGCCAAGGCCCTGGCCAAGCGTTGCAAAGATGGCGAAACGCCGGTTGGACGGTCCATCCGGCGGATGTACGGCCTGCTGTTCCAGCGCGAGCCAAGCAGGGAGGAGTTGCACCTGGCCAAGCGGTTCCTCGCCGAGCCAAGCGATGGCGAAGTCGATCCTCTCACACAGTTTGCGCTCGCATTGATCAACCTCAACGAGTTCCTGTTTGTGGATTGACGGGAGCAGTTCGTTTGGAATCCGTAAACCAGCCTCGGCCAGCATTGTCGTAGGGCCGGTTTTTCAGTACAGTTCGCCTCCCACACGAATAAAAAAATGGATCGAAGTTTTTGTTTTTGTCTTGGCTGGCTGGATGAATTCCCGGGCCGCGGTTCGACTTAAAAAAGTATAAGAAGAAATAACAAACCGTGAACCCGGTTCCTTGCTTCATTTTGTATTGCCTGACTGGCGTGGTGCTTGGCCAAGCGCAGGGTCTCCAGCAAGGCGGTGATCCGTACAGCGGGCCGGATTTTCAGGTGCTGGTGCGCAAGGCGGATCCGCTCTCCACGCGGGAAAGCCTCAAGGCGTTCGCTGTCCCGGATGGTTTCCGGATGGAGCTGGTCGCGGCCAGCCCGGACATTGGCCAGCCGATGAACCTCGCCTTTGACGAGCGCGGCAGGTTGTGGGTCACAAGCACGCTGGAGTATCCGTACCCCGCGCCGCTTGGCCAACCCGGTCGCGACACGATCAAGGTGCTCGAGGACACCAGCGGCGATGGCGCGTACGACAAGATCAGCCTGTTCGCAGACGGCCTCAACATCCCGACCGGTCTTTACCCGTACAAGGATGGCGTGATCGCCTGGAGCATCCCGAACATCTGGTTTCTGCGCGACACCGACGGCGACGGCCGGGCCGACAAGCGCGAGAAACTGTACGGGCCGCTTGGGTACGAGCGGGACACGCACGGCATGCACTCGTCGTTTACTCGCGGGCTCGACGGCTGGCTGCACCTCACGCACGGCTTCAACAACAACACAACCGTCACTGCCGCAGACGGCTTGAGCATCACGATGAATTCCGGCAACACGTACCGACTGCAGACGGACGGTTCGAGCGTTGAGCAGTTCACCTTCGGGCAGGTGAATCCGTTCGGCATGTGCCTCGACTCGTTCGGCAACTTTTACACCGCCGACTGCCACAGCTCGCCAATTTATCAGCTCATCCGCGACGCCTACTACCCGAGCTTCGGCAAGCCGCACGACGGCATGGGCTTCGCGCCGCTGGTCATCCGGCACAACCACGACTCCACCGGCCTGTGCGGCATCGTGTTCAATCAGGACAACCACTGGCCGCCGGAATTTCGCGACAACATTTTCATCGGCAACGTCATCACCAGCCGCGTCAACCGTGACCGAGTCGATTGGCGCGGCAGTAGTCCGAAAGGCACCGAGCTGCCGGACCTAATCCGCACCCGCGACCCGTGGTTCCGGCCGGTCGATCTGCAGTTCGGCCCCGACGGCGCGCTGTACATCGCCGATTTTTACAACCGCATCATCGGCCACTACGAGGTGCGCCTCGACCACCCCGGGCGCGATCGCGAGACGGGCCGGATTTGGCGCTTGGTTTACAACGGCCCAAAGGGCGAGCGCCTGGCCAAGCCGGTCAACCTCCCTGCCGCGTCGCTTGGCCAAGCGATCGGCGAGCTGGCCAGCCCGTTGCTTGCCCGCCGAATGACCGCCACCGACTATCTCGCCGATGACGTCGGCCAACGCGCCGCCGAGCCGCTTGGCCAGGCGATGGCCCGGCCCGTTGCCAAGCCGGAACTGAAGGCGCACGGCGCCTGGGTGCTCCATCGCCTTGGCCAATTGGACGAAGCCACTCAGCTTCGCTTGGCCAGTGACGAGTCGGAACTGGTCCGAGTGCACGCCCGGCGCATTGCTGCCGCGCAAAAAAACTGGACGCCAAAAAAATCGGAGATGGTGCTCGCCGGGCTGCGCGACCGCTCGCTGCAGGTTCGACGCGCTGCGGCCGATGCCCTGGCACGGCGTTCGAGCGCCGGCCATGTTCGGCATCTGCTGGCCGCCCTGCGTCAGGTGCCTGCCAATGACGAACACCTTCGGCACGCGTTGCGGATTGCGCTTCGCAACAACCTCCATGCCGTGGCCGATCCGGCAAAATTCGCCGACCTCAGGAATGACCCAGCAAATCTGCGCGAGCTGATGAGCGTGGCGCTTGGTGTCAACTCGCCGTTTGTCGGTTCGCTGCTGCTGGACAGCCTTGATGATGCCAATCTCGAGCCCGGACAGCTAACCGTTTACCTCCGCCACATCGCCCGCAACGCGCCGCCGGTGGGGCTGGATCGCCTGGCTGCCGTGGTGCAAAAACAGTTTCCCGGCAACCTCGATTTTCAGGCGGAACTGCTGCTTGCCATTAATGAGGGGATTCTCCAGCGCGGTCTCACTCCCGAACAGGGTGTGCTCGGTTGGGCCGGGGATCTCGCCGCCCAGTTGCTCGCTGCCGTCGGGGCGGTCGAGCTGCACTGGGTTGCCGGGCAGGCGAAGGGTGTGCCCCCGTCGGACATCCCGTGGGTCGTCCAGACGCGCAACATCCAGAGCCAGACACCCAACTGGAAAAACCATCCGCATCCCGATCACCCGACCGCCAGCCCGTGGATTCCGCAACGGCGCGCCTCAAGCGACGGCGTCACCGGCACCCGCTACATCACCAGCCTGCCGCCCGGCGGCGAGTCGCTCACCGGCGTGCTGCGCTCGGTGGCGTTTGCGATGCCGGATGAACTGACGTTTTTCATCAACGGCCATCGCGGATTCCCCAATGACCCCGCCCACGACAAGAATTTTGTGCGCCTCGTTGATGCCAAGACCGGCGACGAACTGCGCCGGGTGTATCCGCCGCGCCACGACACCGGCGTGCCGGTGCGCTGGCAACTCGACCGGCCACGCGAGGTGTATCTCGAGGTCGTTGACGGCGACACCGGTGCCGCCTTTGCTTGGCTTGGCGTGGCGCGGTTCAGCATCGGTCTCGAAATGTTCCGGCAGGCCGAATTTCTCAGCAGCGCCGCGTCCGGTGGTGACCGGCTGAGCGGCGTGCTGCGCTCACGGGAGTTTGTTGCGCCATCGCGGTTGCGATTTCTGCTGGCCGGCTACAGCGGCCGGCCGGGCAAGCCCCCGAACCGGAAGAAGTATGTGCAGCTCGTCGAGGTTGGGAGCGGTCGCATCCTAAAAAAAATCGAGTGCTCCAGCGGCGAGACCGCGCGGGAGGTCGTGTGGGACTTGTCGGCGTTTGCCGGACGGCGCGCGCGCTTTGAGATCGTCGATCGCGACACCTCGGGCGCGTTTGCCTGGGTGGCGGCGGGTGGCTTCGATCCGCCCTTTGCGCCGCTGCCAGCGATGGCGCCTCGACTCTTGTCCAAGCGCCAGATTGCCGCCGCGCAGATCGTCCGCGACCTGAAGTTGACGACGGTGCTCGATGCTGTCGCGCGCCTGGCCAACGATCCGTTTGCTGCCACTGAGGCGCGTGAGGTGGCGGTGTCCGCCATCCTTGGCCACGGCAACGCAAGCCAGCAATCCGGCGTCGCCCCGCTCCTTGAGGACGGGCGGCAGCCGGAGTCGCTGCGCCTGGCCGTGGCCAACGGCGGGGCGCATTTGCCGGTCGTTCGTGCCCGCTTGGCCAAGGCGCTTGTCCAAGCGCCGGCCGATCTGCAACTGCAGTTTGCCCGTGCGCTCGCCCGGAACCGGCCCGGGGCCAAGGCGTTGCTCGACGCGGTGGAGAGCGGCCAGGCCCCGGCCGGGTTGCTGCTCGATTCTCAGGTCAAAGGCAGTTTCCCGAAAGACGCCTCCGGGCGCGTGGCGGCACTCACCACTGATCTGCCCAAGCCGAACGCTGATCGCGAACGGCTCATCGCCGATCGCGTGGCAGCGTTTCGCGAAACGGGCGGTGACGCAGCGAACGGGCGGGTGATCTTTGCCACCTACTGCGCGGCCTGCCACCAAAAAGGAGGGCAGGGTGGCAACATTGGCCCGCAACTCGACGACGCCGGCAACCGCGGTGTCGAGCGGCTGGTGGAGGACATCCTCGACCCGAACCGCAATGTTGATGTGGCGTTCCGCTACTCGATCGTGAAACTGAAAAACGGACAGACCGTGCTGGGCCTCAAGCGCCGCGAGGTCGGCGAGTCGATCGTGTTCGCCGACCTGGTCGGCACGGAGATCAGCATCGCCAAGGCCGACATCGCGTCACGGGAACAAACAACCCTCTCCCTCATGCCCGAGCCGCTTGGCGTGGCGATTCCTCCCGCCGATTTCAGCCACCTGCTGGAGTTTTTATTCGAGAAGTAACCCGCGAGTTTTATTTCGGGGGTGGTATTAGAAACCGAGGCCGGTGATTTGGGTGTAGGCTTCGATGTATTTCTCGCTGGTTTTTTGCACAATGTCGTTCGGCAGCTTGGGGCCGGGCGGGGTTTTGTCCCAGTCGAGGGTCTCGAGGTAATCGCGGACGAATTGCTTGTCGAAGCTGGGCTGGCTTTTGCCGGGGGCATAGAGATCGGCCGGCCAGAAGCGGGAGGAGTCGGGCGTGAGTACCTCGTCGATCAGGATGAGTTTGCCATCGAATAGGCCGAACTCGAACTTGGTGTCGGCGATGATGATGTTCTTTTCGGCGGCGTGGTCGCGGCCGCGTTGGTACAGCTCGATGCTTAGTTCGCGGGCCTGCTCGGCGATGTCGTTGCCGACGATTTCGACGGCCTGTTCGAAACTGATGTTTTCGTCGTGGCCTTCCTCGGCCTTGGTTGCGGGGGTGAAGATCGGCTCCGGCAGTTGCGAGGAATTCTCGAGGCCGTCCGGCAGCGCGATGCCGCAGACGGTTTTCTGTTTTTGGTATTCCTTCCAGCCTGAGCCGGCGAGGTAGCCGCGAACGACGCACTCGATGGCGAGTGGCTGGGCCTTTTTCACGACCATGGCTCGTCGGCCGATCTGGTCGGCGTAGTCGCGGACGGCCTCGGGAAGCGGCTCGTCAGCCCCGGCGAGGAGGTGGTTGGGGACGATGCCGGCGAATTGGCCAAACCAAAAATGGGAGAACAGGGTCAGCACTTCGCCCTTGCGCGGGATGCCGTTGGGCATCACGACATCGTAGGCGCTGATGCGGTCGCTGGCGACCATCAGGAGGCGGTCGCCGAGGTCGAACATTTCGCGAACCTTGCCGCTGCGAACCTTGGGGACACCGGGAAGATCGAGTTGAAGCAGGGTATTGCCTGACATGGGCGCGGATGATGCGGGTGCGCGGCTGGTTTTCAAGCCGATGTTATTCACAGCCGGCGCGGGTGCGCTTGGCCAAGCGGCGTCAGGCTTGGGCGGCGGCGGGCGAGGGTTCCGGCTGGAAGGCGACCCGCTTGGCATCCCCCCAGAGGCCTTCGAGATCGTAGAGTTCGCGGAATTTGTCGTTCATCACGTGGACGAGGATGTCGATGAAATCGAGCACGATCCACGGGGTCACCCGCGCGCCCTCGGTGGAAAAGGGGCGGATGCTGTGTTGTTCCCTCATTTTCTCGGTGATCTCATCGACGATGGCCCGCAGGTGCGGTTCGTTCGTGCCGGTGACAATGACAAAATAGTCGGCGACAGAGGAGAGTTCCCGGAGATCCAGCAGGGTGATGTTCTCGGCTTTTTTGTTGTCGGCCAGCCGGGCGCAGGTGAGTGCGAGCTCTTTGGATTCCATAAACGCGGGGTGGCGGAACCAAGCGCTTGTCCAAGGACCGCCACACGGGCGGAGGCTAAACCAAGGCTGGTTTTTGTAAACCGCAAACTGGCCAAGCGGCAACGTTGCCGGGCATCCCTGGCTTAATTGCCCTCGGCTTTCAACTCTTGACCCGTTTTGCCGCCGTGTTTGCGGAGGATGTTGGCGATGTTGTCATTAAGTGTGACATCCAGAGGTGTGTTGCCAAACTTGTCCCTAATGTTGACATCGGCTCCTTTGCTCAGAAGTAATGACACAGTTTCTTTTTGATCATTGTGTGCAGCACGATACAAGGCAGTCAGCCCCTCCTTGTCTGTTACATCGACGTCCATTCCATCCGCCAGCAGTTGTTTGATTAGTTCGGTGTTACCGCGCGTCGCCACGTCCCAATTTCCCCGTGTTGCCGTTTCCCATTCGGCTGGCTTGTTTTTTGGGACGACAGGTTCAACAGGTTTAACCTCCGGCGCTGGTTGTGCCGGTGCCTGGGCGGTGGGTTTTGAGGGTATTACCTCAGGCCCCGGTTGCACAGGCGCTAGGGTGACGGCTTCGGGGGGGGGCACCGGTGTTTTGGCAGCCGACTCGACAGGCTTGGCCGACTCCTGCGTGGGTTGCGCGCCGCATCCCACCATTAGCACGGTTGCGACTGCTGTGATGACTGCTGGTTTCACGGCGCGGCTACGGTTGTCACATTGCGGGCTGGCATCAAGATGTTTTTGGTGCGGAGGTTGCGGCGCGAAGGGCATTGGCAGGCCTAGTGGATCTCATCCGGCTCGACGGCGCGATGTTCCGCGGCGCTCCGGTAGGCGGCCTCGACCAGGGCCATGGTCTTGAGGTTGTCGCGCCCTCCGATGGCCGGTTCCTCGCCGGTCTCGAGGGCGATGAGAAGCTGGGCCATGGTGCCGATGAAGGCGTCGGGAAACCAGCTCTCCTCCCAGGTAGGTGAGTGAAAGCCGGTGTCGCCCTTGGCTGCGTAAGTAATCGTCGACGGCGTGGTGTAGGGGTCCTGACACCAGCCGATGTTTCCCTTGGCCAAGCCGTCCAGTCCCTCGATGCGCCACTCGATGCCGATGTCGGCCGGGGCGCCTTCGCGGGCGGGTCCGGTCCAGGTATCGTCGACGGAGATGGCGCGGAGACCGCTGGCGTATTCGAGAATGTAACTGGCGATGCCGTCGGTGTGAGGGAAAGTCGTGCGCGGATCGGTGCGGACGGTGCAGTAGATGCGCTCCGGATCACCAAACCAGTAGCGGAAGGTGTCCATGTGGTGGATGGACATGATGCGCAACGTGACCCAGCCTTGGCGTTCCTGCCACGGCATCCAGTGCGGGATGCCGCGCATGTCGATGGTGGCCAACACGGGCTCGCCGAGGGTTCCGTTGGTCAGGAGCGTTTTACCGGCGCGCACCGACTGGTCGTAGCGCATGTTTTGGTTCACGGCCAACACGATGCCGGCCTGTTCGCAGGCCTTGACAGCGGCGACAGCCTCCGCGTAATTCGCGCCCAGCGGCTTCTGCGTGAGGATGCCCTTGGCGGTGCCGCGTTCGCAGGCGGCCTTGATGACGGAGAGTTGATTGTCCGGCGGCACGGCAATGTCGAGCACCTCGATCGACTCGTCATCGAGCAACTGGTCGATCGAGTCGTGAACGGTCGGGATGTCGTGCTGCGCGGCGCACTTGGCGGCGTTGGTCTGTGTGCGCGAGGCGATGGCGACCGGGTTGAAGCCGACTTTCCGGTAGGCGGCCAGGTGGCAGTCGTTCATGATAAACCCGCTGCCGATGCAGCCGATGCGCCAATCCAACCGGGCGGGAAGCGGTGAATGGATGTTTAGTTCCATAGGCTCACCCTGTTTTAGTCCTTGCCCGCACCGACCGTCTCGTCCTTAGCGGGATCCCAAAAGTCCGTTTCGACTTCAAACATTTTCGAGCCCATTTCCCTGATCGCACTGTCGGGGAGTTTTTCCAGTGGTTCGTAGAAGGGATGGTGCGATGCCTTGTAGGGATTGTTGTGCCTAGTGTTGTAGCAGCAAATGAGCGACCAGCGCGAAACCTCGGAGGTGTTTTGGTCTGAGCGGTGCAGGGTGTTGCTGTGGAAGAAAAGCGTGTCGCCTGGCTCGAGTTCGACATAAACAAGGTCCATCACTTTCATCGCAGGTTTGACGCGCTCAGGGTCGGCACCAGTCTGATCGCCGAATCGGCCGTGCTCGATGCGGCCCATCTTGTGTGAACCATTGAGTACCTGCATGCAGCCGTTGTCCCGAGTGTTCGGATCGATCGCGATGAAGGCCGATGCCATGTCGGGATAGAGACAGCCGTTCTGGTACCAGTAGCCGTAATCCTGATGCCAGCTCCACGCGCCGCCTGTGTGCGGTCGTTTGATGCTCATCTTGCTATGGTAATGATACACCTCATCCCCGAGCATTGCCTCCATGGCGTTGACGACGCGCTCGCAGCGGGCGATGGAGCCCCAGAGATTCTCGCCTGCCTTGTTCCAGAGAACTAGTTGCGCCTTTCCTCCCTCGCCGTCGGCAAGGTTGTAGGCGTGTTCGTCGAACGCCTTGTCGGCCTTGGCTGCGGTCTGGAGAATCCCGGCTTCCTTGGCGTCAAACAGGCCGGGCACGATGAGGTAGCCGTCCTCGTGAAACGCGTTGATTTGTTCAGTTGAAAGATGGGCAGACATGGGGAATTCGGTTGCGGGGAGTGTTGCAACCGAGGCCCTGCAAGTCAAAGCGGGAATGCGTGGATGTTTGGCCGGCGGTTTGCCGGTGGCACGTCAATGGTGGGGCTTTGTGGAGACAGGCTTGCTGCCGCCCTGCTGGTAGGTCGCGGAGCTGCCGCTTGGCTTGGCCGGGGGAGAAGCCGGCTTGGTGTACAGGTACTGCAGCAGGTTCGTGACCGACTGCGGGCCGCGGTCCACGTGCACCTCAATGACCGGCCGGGGCAGTTGACCCGTGCTCATGGCGTTCTCGTGAAGGGCGTCGGCCTGTGAGCTACGCCGGGTGGCATCCAGCGATTTGCGCATGTAATTCTCGAAGAACATTTGCAGCGGATCGGGCTCCTTCGGCTCGACGGGCGTGTGTTCCTCCTCGGGAGGCTTCACATAGTCCGGGAGCCGTACTGTGTCTGCAGCCACGGCCTTGTTGAAGTCCGGCTCGGGGTCGCCGGTGATGGAGATGGGCGGCAGCGGGCGTATCCTCGGCTTGTGCGGCCGCGTGATACGAAAGGCCGTGTTTCGGCTGTCCGCCATCTTGCGGATGTACTGTGTCGCATCCGCGATCTCCCCGACGGATGCCGCCGCCGCGGCCTGGTCGAGTTGAAGAACGGAGCGGTGAATGTCCCGCATTTCGGATTTGCTTCCCGTCACCAGGATGATGTTGGCTTGTTTCACCGGCACGATACGCACATCGGTATCGCCATAGAGCGCCTGCATCTGGGTGGCCAACTCGGTGGCATCGGCGTGGGCCAACTTGATGGCAGTGTTCTCCTGCCCGGCGGAGATCGGCTTGCGTTCGGTGTTTCGTGGCTTCGCTGGCGTCATCAATCGTTGGCCGTGGGTTTGTCGCGCAGGAAAGGAGCGTCGGTTATACGTTTTTTTGCGGCTCGTTTTTCCGTCAAACCAATTCAGCGGGTTGATTCGCTGACGCCAGGTGCGTTGTCGTGAGACAGGTTCTTTTCGGTTAAACCAGTTTTTGGGATTTGCTTTTTCGCGCCAGGTGGATTCGGTTGCGTCTTCCCCCGCCAATTGTTTCTCGACGTTTTTTCTGGCCTCGGCGTAAAAGTCATCCGGCAAGTCTGCCTCGAGTTCCTCCTCACTCACGACCCCCTTCGGCAGGCTCGTCATGTTGGCGGTCAAATAATCGCGATCGTTCGGGTCGGCTTGGGCGAGCAGCTCCCGGATGCCATCGATCTCGCTCCTTGGCCCGATAACGACCACCCCCTTGGCCAAGCGGCTTGGCTCCACGATGCTGAATTCATTGTCGCGGCCGTAGGCATCGTCCAGCATCTGTTGCACATCGCCTGCAGTGAGGCGGTTAAGCGGCACCACCACGCGCCCCATCAGGGTCGGGGCTGGTGCCTCTGCCGCCGGTTCGGTGTTTGCCGTCCTGCTGCGCTTAAAAAGGCGGGGGAGATACCCCTTGCGGGCCTGTACCTCGGCGGCTGTGCCAAGGATCAGCAGCCCGGCTAGAGCAGCCCGGATGGATTTGTGCCTGTTGATCAGCTTCATTTCGTGCCTGTGCTTTAAAACGGTTTCAGTCTATGCCCCTGTTTCCGGTTGTCAAACCGTAGGGAAAGTTTGCTTAGTCTGTTTTCGGCCATAAAAAACCGGTGTTTCCTGAGCAAACACCATGCCAATGGAGGGGCAAGCCGGGATGTGCCAAGGACAAGTGGAAGTGTGACACATTTCTGTTTTTTTGGCAGATTCGCCGCCGCGCAAATGAACGACTTGACCTGCAGACGGCTCCTTGGACCTGGCACAACGCTGGTTTTCGCTGCCACTGCCTGGATGGCACAGGCAGCTGAGATTCAGTTCAACCGCGACATCCGCCCAATCCTGTCCGACAACTGTTTCGTCTGTCACGGGCCAGATGCCAACCGCCGCGAGGGAGATCTGCGCTTGGACACTCCCGAGGGCGCACTGGCAGATCTTGGTGAATACGCGGCAGTGGTGCCTGGTGCCCCGGACAAGAGCGAGTTGATCGCCCGCATCATGACTGATGATGACGACGACTTGATGCCGCCGCCGGACACCGGCAAAGAGTTAAGCGATGACGAAAAAAAACGGCTTCGCGACTGGATCGCCCAAGGCGGGAAGTACGAGGCCCACTGGGCTTACATCCCGCCCAAGCGCCCGGCGTTGCCCGAGGTCAGTAACGGCGCTTGGCCAAGCGGCGCGATTGACCACTTCATTCTCGCACGAGTCGAGAGTGCCAACCTCTCGCCGTCTCCCCAAGCCGCCGCCGCCACGTTGGCGCGCAGGCTGCATTTCGACCTCACCGGCCTGCCGCCATCACCCCGCTTGGCCAAGCGCCTGGCCTCGGCACCGGAGCATTTCGAGCAAGTGGTGGATGAGTTGCTGGCATCGCCCCGGTTTGGCGAACGCCTGGCCAGTTACTGGCTTGATCTCGTGCGTTACGCAGACACCGTTGGCTATCACGGTGATCAGGATCACGCGATCACGCCGTACCGCGACTGGGTCATCAAGGCGCTCAATGACAATCTGCCGTTCGATCAGTTCACCACCGAACAACTCGCTGGCGACCTGTTGCCCGAGGCTACGGTGAACCAAAAAATTGCCAGCGGCTACAATCGCCTGCTGCAGACCTCGCACGAGGGTGGCGTGCAAAAAAAAGAATACCTTGCCAAGTACTCTGCTGACCGTGTGCGCAACTTCTCCAACGTCTGGCTTGGCACGACGATGGTCTGCGGCGAGTGTCACGATCACAAATATGACCCGTTTACACAGCGCGATTTCTATAGTTTGGCGGCGTTTTTCGCCGATGTGGATGACGACAAGACGTTCAGCGGCACCAACACGCTCCCCACCAAGCGTGAGCCGGAGATGCAGGTTCTCTCTCCGTTGGCTGTGTCGCAGGCCAAGCCTACTCGGACGATGGTCACCGGCCGCATTGAGCCGCGTCCGATCCGAATTTTACCGCGCGGCAACTGGATGGACGACTCGGGCAAAATCGTTGTGCCAGCTGTACCAGCTGTCCTGCTGGAGCTCAAAACCAAGGGCCGCGCGACTCGACTCGACTTGGCCCGGTGGCTCGCATCCCCCAATAATCCGCTGACTGCACGCGTGTTTGTCAACCGGCTTTGGTATTTGTTTTTTGGCGCCGGCCTTTCTCGCTCGCTCGATGACATCGGCTCGCAGGGAGATTGGCCGACTCATCCGGCTTTGCTTGATTGGCTAGCCGTCGAGTTCGTAGAGAGCGGCTGGGACATCAAGCACATTGTCCGTCTCATCGTCACCTCGAGCGCCTATCGGCAGTCATCCCTCGTCGGTCCGGAATTGCACCAGCACGATCCGGATAACCGCCTGGTCGCGAGGCAGGGCCGATTCCGGTTTCCGGCTGAGACCATCCGCGACAACGCGCTTGAGATCGGTGGCCTGCTGAACTATCAAATGGGTGGCCAAGTCACCAAGCCATACCAGCCGGCCGGTTACTACGCGCCGCTTAATTTCCCCAAGCGCACCTACAAGGCTGATATGAACCCCAATCAGTATCGTCGCGGTGTGTACGTTCATTGGCAGCGGCAGTTCCTACACCCGATGTTTCGCGCATTTGACGCCCCGACGCGCGAGGAGTGCACTGCACAACGGCCCGTCAGCAACACGCCGCTGGCTGCGCTCACACTGATGAACGATCCCACGTTCATCGAGGCAGCCAGAGGACTCGCACTCCGGATCCTGAACGAAAGCGGCTCCTCCGATCGGCATCGTCTGGCTTGGGCATGGCAAACAGCACTGGGCCGTGAGCCGAACCGCGAAGAGTTCGCCGTGGCGAAGGCGTTGCTCGGCGAAACACGCAAACGCTACCAAGCCGACGCCAAGGCGGCCGACGAGTTACTTGCCGTCGGCATGTTGAAACTGCCGGGCGGCTTGGCTAGTTCGGAGGCCGCTGCGTGGACGGTGCTTGGCCAAGCGTTGTTGAACCTCAGCGAAACTATTACCCGAAACTGACATGCAACCATCAGAGCTGCAATTAGATACGCTTATAAACCGCCGCTCCTTTTTAAGCTGCACTTCGCTTGGTCTCGGTGCCACTGCCCTGGCCACCTTAGCCAATTCGAGCCCGCTCAACGCCGCCACTGGCCGGGATGCCACCAGCGGTTTGCCGGGGCTGCCGCATCATGCGCCCAAGGCCAAGCGGGTGATTTTTCTCTGCATGGCAGGTGGCCCGTCGCACTTGGAGACGTTTGACTACAAACCGGAGCTTGCTCGACTCGATGGACAACCGATGCCGGAGTCATTCACCAGCGGCCAACCGATTGCCCAGTTACAGAATCAAAAACTCAAGTGCCTTGGCCCGTTGTTTCCGTTTAATCTACACGGCCAATCTGGGCAGATGATTTCGGACATCCTGCCCGGCACTGCCACCATCGCCGATGACATCGCGATTGTGCGCTCAATGCACACCGACCAGATCAACCATGATCCGGCCCATACGGTGATGAACACCGGCACGTCGATTTCAGGCTTTCCCAGCATGGGCGCCTGGGTGACCTATGGCTTGGGCCTAATGAGCGAGGATCTGCCGGGATTTGTGGTGCTGACCAGTGAGGGCGGCCGCAATCCGCAGCCGATCTCTTCGCGCCAGTGGGGGGCCGGCTTCTTGCCGAGCCGCCATCAGGGCGTCCAGTTTTTCTCCCAGGGCGATCCGGTTCATTACGTCCGATCCGCGCCCGGCGTGAACCGCGAGCAGGCGCGCGGCTTTGTCGAGACGGTCGGCAAACTCAACCGCCTGCGCAACGAGCAGGTCGCCAACCCGGAGATCGATACGCGCATTGCCCAGTACGAGCTGGCGTTTCGTATGCAGGCCAGCGTGCCGGAGCTGATGGACTTCTCCGGCGAGCCGCGGCACGTGCTCGACGCCTACGGTGTCAAGGGCATGGACGGTTCGTTCGCTGCCAACTGCCTGCTTGCCCGGCGCTTGGCCGAGCGCGGCACGAGGTTCATTCATCTCTACCACCGGGGCTGGGATCACCACGGCGACCTGAAGCGGTACATGGGAACTTGCTGCGGGCTTTGCGATCAACCCGGCGCAACGCTGGTGAAGGACCTGAAAGAACGAGGCATGCTTGACGACACACTCGTGATCTGGGGCGGTGAGTTTGGCCGGACACCGATGTTTCAGGGCAAAGGTTCCACAGCCGGTCGCGATCACCATATCCGAGGGTTTTCCATGTGGCTGGCTGGCGGGGGCATCAAGGGGGGTGTCACCCACGGCGCGACCGATGAGTTGGGGTACCATGCCGTGCGGGATCGGGTTCACATACGTGATTTTCACGCCACGATGCTTCATTTGTTGGGCATTGACCATCAAAGACTTACGTACAGTTTTCAAGGTTTGGATGCCCGTTTGTCCGGGGTGGCGGAGGAGGCCAAAATGATACAAAAAATCATCGCCTGAATCGCTTTCACTTGGCCAAGCGGTTGCCCTGCTAAGGGTTAGCTCCTTCCTTGTGGGCCCAGTTTTTACTAAAAAGCGGCTTGACTCATCGCTGGCGAGGGCGTAGGTATGGCTGTTCAGCGAATCACCGGCTTAACCCACCGAGTAATGAATGCGGCCAACAAAGAGAAGAGCACCGTAACGAAGAGGGACTTGGCCACCCGGGTGCGTCTTACCCTAAAGCCGGATGTCAAGATGCATCAGGCCCTGGTCGCGGATGTCATCACCCACACGCTCGATGCCATTCGCGATGCCCTCGTCAATGGCAACACGGTGGAGTTGCGCAATTTCGGTGTCTTCAAAATTGAGATTCGGAAAGAACGCATCGGCCGCAACCCTAAGGATCCAAGTGTTGACATTCGGATTCCAGCGCGAAAAGTGGTGAAGTTCCGCTCCGGCAAGGAAATGAAAAATCAGCTGGACGCTGCCGCCTCTGCCGAGGCCCAAGCGTCTGCGGCCCCAGAGCCGGGTGGTGCTGGCTTCGATTCAGAATAGGATTCAGGGCTTTTCGCTCGCGGCCCGTATCCCCTCAAGTTCCTCCCAGCGAGCATAAAGCGAGGCGGCTTGTATCCTTGCAGCCTCCAGTTCGCTGGTCAGTTGGTTGGTTCGTGCACCGTGTCTTGAGTGAAACTTTGGGTCGGCGAACAGGCCCTCAATTCGGGCCACTTCCTCCTCGGCGTTGAGGATTACCGCCTCCATGCCTTCGAGTTCGTTCTTTTCCTTCCAGGTCAATTTGCGCGGTTTGGCCCTGCCGGCCTGGCTTGGCTTGACCCTGGTCTGGACGGCTCCGGGTCGCTTGGCCAGGCGCGTCGTCCGCTCGGCGAGTTTTTCGCGGTAATAATCGTAGTCGCCCTCGTTGTAGACGACACGCCCACTGCCCTCGAATGCGATGATGCCGGTGCAGACCCGGTTGAGAAAATAACGGTCGTGACTGACCACCAGCACGCAGCCGGTGAAGGCCAGCAGTGCCTCCTCCAGCAGCCGCAATGTTGGCAGGTCGAGGTCGTTGGTTGGCTCGTCCATGACCAGGAAGTTGCCGCCATGCTTGAGAATGCGCGCCAGCAGCAGGCGACTCTTCTCGCCGCCGGACAGGCTCTTGACTCTCATGTTAATCCGCTTGGGATCAAACCCAAACCGCTGCAGATAGGCGCGAATGGCGAGCTTGCCGTTTCCGAACGGGATCGAATCGGCACCTTCGGCGACTTCTTCTAGCAATGTCTTTTCCGGATCAAGCTGCACACGCTCCTGATCCACATAATTGAACTGGGTCAGCACGCCGGCCTTGCGGCTGCCGACGGATGGGGCCAGTTGGCCCAGCACGATTTTGAGCAGGCTGGTTTTGCCAAGGCCGTTGCGTCCGCAGATGCCGATCCGCATGCCGGACTCGAACTTGAAATCGAATCCTTCGATCAACTCGTTGCCGCCCAACTCGAGCCCAACGTTGATCAGGTCCACCACGCGATTGGCCAACTGGCCTGGCGGCGGGATGATCAGGTCCATCGACAGCTCCCTGTCGGGGCTCTGCGTGTTTTTGATGGAGTGAAATTTCTCCACGCGAAACCTGGCCTTGGTCGTGCGCGCTTTGGGCCCGCGACGAATCCAGTCCAGCTCGCGCCGCAGAAAACGCTTCCGCTTCAGTTCGAGCGCCTGCTCGTTTTCCATCCGGGCGAGGCTGGATTCGAGGTAGTCGGAGTAGTTGCCCTTGTGCGTGAAAAACCGGCCGGCCTGGAGCTCAACGATGTGGTTGCAGGTTTCGTCGAGGAAATATCGGTCGTGCGTGGCGACAAGGAACGCTCCGCGAAATTTTTTCAGGTACGCCGCCATCCACTCGATCGAGTCGGTGTCGAGATGGTTGGTAGGCTCGTCGAGGATCAGCAAATCGGGGTTGGAGACGATCGCGCGGCAAAGTTCGACCCGCCGTTTTTCGCCGCCCGACAGCGTGCCCATCAACCGGTCCGCGGCAGGCGTGTTCAGGTGTGTCATCGCCGTCTTGATGCGCGTCTCGATGTGCCACGCGTCAGAGGCGGCGATTTGTTGTTCCAGCTCGGTCTGCCGGTTCGAGTCGGCGGACAGCGACTCGTATTCGTCGAGCAGCTTCTGTTGGTGGATCGCGCCTTCGCGGATTGCCTCGATCACGGGGACGTCGGCCGGTGTGTCACTGTCCTGCGGCAGAAAACCCACCACCAAGCCGCTGCGCCGGATGACTTCACCGTCGTCGGGCTGAGTCCAGCCGGCCAGGATTTTCAGGAACGTTGACTTGCCACAGCCGTTGCGCCCGACCATGCCCAGGTGATGCCCGTCGTGAATCGTCAACGACGCGGCCTGGAGCACTTCATGGTCGTTGAACCGAACCTTGAGGTCAGCGGCGTTTAGCAGCGTGATGTGCGGAATCTGGGGCACAGCGGTCAGTCAGTGGCGCTTGGCCAAGCGCAAAGTGGCGGATCAGCTCCCGTTCCAGCGGGGCGGCCTTTTGGCAAGTTTCAGCGACTCGTTGTTTTGCTGAAAATAACCGGCGGCCCATTCACTCGCGAAGAGCAGCACCGGGTTGCCATCGGAATCCCACCCGAATCGCGAGCCGGTCGGAGGCGAAAGCTTGTCCATCTCCTCCTCACTGAACTTGTCGGGCAGCCAGCGCACCACCTGCCACGAGGCGGGTTCTAGCCGGGAGACGGCGTTGTATTCGCTCTCGAGCCGGAATTGCACCACGTCGAACTGCAACGGCCCCACCGCCGCCAACACTGGTACGGCCACCGCGCTACCCTTCAGGCTCAAGCACTGGATCGCTCCCTCCTGCAACAACTGTTCCAATCCCTGCCGGAATTGCTTGAACTTGCCGGTGTCCGCATTGTGCAGGTACGAGAAACTCTCCGGCGTGAAACGCGGGATTTCATGAAACTCGACGCCTTTGTTCGTGGTAAGCGTGTCGCCGATCCCAAAGTCGGCATGGCCCACCAAGCCGATGATGTCACCAGCGTACGCCTTGTTGACCGTCTCGCGCTCCTTGCCGAACAAACGATGCGAGCTGGCCAGGCGCACTTTTTTTCCCGTGCGCGAATGGTACACCGTCATGTCGCGCTCAAACTTGCCGGAGCAAATGCGAATGTACGCGATTCGATCGCGGTGCTTCGGGTCCATGTTCGCCTGGATCTTGAAAATAAAACCGGAGAACGCCTCGTCGCTTGGCTTGATGAATTCGCCATTGGACGGACGGCCCTGCGGCGGCGGCGCGTGTTGCAGGAAACCATTGAGAATCAGCTCGATACCGAAATTGTTCATCGCGCTGCCGAAGAACACCGGCGTCGTGTGCCCGGCGAGAATCTCCCCGCTATCAAACTCCGCGCCGGCCATGTCGAGCATCTCGAGTTCCTCGGTGATCTTGGCCAGGGTTCCCTCTGGCACGCGCTCCCTCACGAAATTGTCCGAGATGCCGCCTACCTCGACCGGTGCTATGTACGCGCCGCCGGTCGTGCGCTCGAACAAATGTACCTGCTTGGCCAAGCGATCGAACAGGCCCTTGAAATCCGCGCCGTCGCCGATCGGCCAGTTCACCGGGAACGGCTTGAGTTGGAGCACATTCTCGATTTCGTCCAGCAACTCGATCGCGCCCTTTGCCGGTCGATCGCACTTGTTGATGAATGTGAAGATTGGCACACCGCGTTGGCGGCAGACCTCGAACAGCTTTTGCGTCTGCGCCTCGATCCCCTTGGCGGCATCGAGCACCATCACGACTGCATCGACAGCCGTGAGCACGCGGTACGTGTCCTCGGAGAAATCCTTGTGTCCCGGGGTGTCCAGCAGGTTGATCTGATACCCCTGATAATCAAATTGAAGCACCGTCGAACTGACCGAGATGCCGCGCTTGCGCTCCAGTTCCATCCAGTCCGATGTCGTCGTTCGCTGGTTTTTGCGCGAACGCACCGATCCGGCCAACTGCACCGCCCCACCGTAGAGGAGCATCTTCTCTGTGAGGGTGGTCTTGCCGGCGTCCGGATGCGAAATGATGGCGAACGTGCGCCGTCGGCTGATTTCGTTCTGCATGGTTAGAAAACCAAAAGGGCGCGGACTGTACCAAAAGCCAAAAGAGCAACAAGAACAATGCACACGCACACAAAAGGTCATATAGACACAAAAGGAAGCAACAAAAAGTATTTTAATGTATTTTAATGTATTTTATTGACATTAAAAGCTGTTTTATTGTCTCTTTTCTGCGTTGAGTTATGATTGAAGTGGATGATTTCAAGGCGTTTGATGCGCATGAAGTGGCTGAGATGCTTTGCCTCAAGTACCGGACGGTGACACGGTATATTCAAGCTGGAAAAATCCGTGCCCGGAAAATAGGCAAAAAGTATTTTGTCACTGAACAGGATGTCAAAGCCTTCATCTTGGCCCAGGAAACCAACGTTAAGTCAGCCGAAACGGCAGAAATCGACTCGTATAGCGGTGTGATTCGAGAAGATTAACGTTAAAGTTATTCTGCTTCCGTATTGTCTTTGAGCCAAGTGAGATATTTTCGGCTGCCGGCGGTTAGGGGGAGGGCGACGAATTCCGGGGTGTCGTAGGGGTGGATTTCCCGGACGGCCCGCTCCAACTTGGGCAGCAGTGCCTGCCGCGTCTTGAGAATGAGCAGCACCTCTTCGCTGCTTTCGAGGTTTCCCTCCCACCAGTAGTGAGACTCGACCGCCGGGACGATGTTGGCGCAGGCGGCGAGTTTGGCCTCCAATCCGGCCTTGGCCAGGCGGCGTGCCAGGGCCATGTCCGGCGCGGTGACCATTACGACGGCAAAATCATCCGGAACACTCATGCGCACCAGCTAACTTGGCCAAGCGCAGAAGGTCAATTTCCTTGACCGGCCAAGCACTTGGCCCAAATCTACCGGCGGATTCATCCGCATGAAAAATCACCTATCTTTCTTGGCGCTTGGTGTTGCGTTCTATGCTGCATTTGGCCAAGCGATGGCGGAGGAGAACTGGCCGGCGTTTCGTGGGCCGAAATCCCTTGGCATCTCCGACAATCCCAGCCTCCCGCTAGAGTGGAGTGACAAGAAAAACGTCGAGTGGAAGGCCGCCGTGCCGGGGTTGGGCTGGTCCGGTCCTGTCGTGCACAGCGGGCGCGTTTATCTGACCACGGCTGTCAGCGACGGCGAATTTGAGAAGCGCAAGCCGGGCCTCTACTTTGGCGGTGACCGGAAGGAGCCTATCAAGCATATGCACCACTTTCTGGTGTTGTGCATTGAGTTGAAGACCGGCGACTATCTTTGGCAGAAGGAGGTGCTGGCGGCTCGGCCGCTGACGCCGATCCACGTCAAGAACAGTTACGCTGCCGAGACCCCGGTGACAGATGGCGAGCGGGTGTACGCCTATTTCGGCAGCCACGGGCTCTACTGCCTCGACAATACCGGCGAGGTGCTTTGGAGGAAAAGGTTCAAGCCATACAAGATGCGCAACGGATGGGGCACCGGTGCGTCGCCGATTCTTGACGGGGACAAGTTGATCATTGTGAACGACAACATGGAGGAGAGCTGGGTGGCCGCATACAACAAGGTGACCGGCGATGAGATCTGGAAAATCAAGCGCGAAGAGCCGAGCAACTGGTCGACGCCCTACGTGTGGAAACATGGCGGAACCGAAGAGCTTGTTCTGACTGGCCGTAATCGCACGCGGTCGTACGACCTTTCAGGCAAAGAGCTTTGGAGTCTCAAGTGGAAAACACGCACGTCGATCGTGATCCCGACGCCGTTCGAGGCGCACGGGCTGCTTTATATTGCCTCCGGTTACGTGGGCGATCGCGAGAAACATGTCTACGCCATCCGCCCCGGGGCCAAGGGCGACATCTCGCTCAAGTCTGGCGAACAAAGCAACAAGTACATCGCGTGGTACGACAAGCGAGCCGCGCCGTACAATCCGTCGACACTCGTTTACGGCGATGAATTCTACACGCTGTTCGACTTTGGTTTTCTCGCCTGCCGCGATGCCCGGACGGGCAAACTGCACTACGACAAGCAGCGCATCAACGAGGACAAGCCGGCCGGGTTCACCGCATCGCCCTGGGCGTATCGCGGCCATGTCTTTGTGTTGAGCGAATCCGGTGACACGTACGTTTTTGCGGCTGGTAAAAAGTACGAGTTGGTTCGCGTGAACTCAACCGGTGGCATGAGCATGGCCAACCCGGCCTTGGCCGGCGATCGGCTCCTCATCCGCAACCAAACCCACCTCTTCAGCATCCGCGAAAAGAAATAGCGCCTGGCCAAGCGCTGGGTTTGTTCCGATCAGCACTAAGCCAAGTTGGTTGACTAAAGGGATTTAGCGGGGTATCATGTTCGGTTCTCGCCAAGTTCTATTGAGAGCCGCCTTAAATGTTAAAAGTCCATTTCTGCTTAAGTTTTTTGGGTTTTTG
>Ga0208129_1000160_pt1 | contig 29308 bp, 17 predicted proteins | sample ETNtaG_13_FD_185759 | JGI IMG/M metagenome (GOLD analysis project Ga0208129, IMG submission 185759) | Marine microbial and viral communities from oxygen minimum zone, Eastern Pacific Ocean - ETNP201306PF47B (SPAdes) (version 2) | ecosystem: Environmental > Aquatic > Marine > Oceanic ...
ATGGCCTTGGCCGCCTCGTCTTCGCCGAGGATCTCGAGCATGAGTGCTCCGGAGCAGATGGCGGCCAGCGGGTTGATCACATTCTGGCCGGTGTACTTCGGAGCGCTGCCGCCGATCGGCTCGAACATGCTGGTGCCCTCGGGATTGAGGTTGCCACCGGCGGCGATGCCCATGCCGCCCTGCACCATCGCACCGAGATCGGTGATGATGTCGCCGAACATGTTGTCGGTGACGATGACATCGAACCATTCCGGATTCTTCACGAACCACATCGTGGTCGCATCGACGTGGGCGTAATCCCGCTTAATGTCGGCGTAGTCGGCGTTGCCGATCTCGTTGAAGGCCCGCTCCCATAGATCGAACGCGTACGTCAACACGTTGGTCTTGCCGCAGAGCGTGAGCTTGTTGTCCTTGTTGCGTTTGCGCGTGTACTCGAAGGCGTAGCGCAGGCAGCGCTCGACTCCGCGGCGGGTGTTGACGCTTTCTTGGATGGCGATCTCGTTTGGCGTGCCCTTGAACACAAACCCGCCGGAGCCGGTGTAGAGCCCCTCGTTGTTTTCGCGTACGACGACAAAATCGACATCCTCCGGCTTCTTGTCCTTCAGCGGGCAGAAGCGCTCGTCGAACAGCTTGACCGGCCGAAGGTTGATATACTGCTCCAGTTCAAAACGAAGCCTGAGCAGGATACCCTTCTCGAGAATGCCCGGCTTGACGTCGGGATGCCCGATCGCGCCAAGCAGGATGGCCGGGAACTGACGTAAGTCGTCCGCCGCGCTGTCCGGCAACGCCTCGTTGGTTCGCTGGTAGCGCTCGCCGCCGAAGTCGAACTCGGTGTAATTGAGCTTGAAGCCAAACTTCTGCCCGGCGGCATCGAGCACCTTGATGTTTTCCCGGGTGACCTCCGGGCCTGTGCCGTCGCCGCCAATAACGGCTATGTCATAACTGTTCATTTACAAGGGAATTCCTCGCGAATCGCGGGGAGGGGGAACCTATGGCATTCCCCTTCCCTGTGGAAGCGTTATTTCGGGATGCTGAGCAACGCCTCCGCGTGCTGACGGGCGGCCGCGCCTCCGCCACCGAGCATCCGGGTCAACTCCTTGATGCGGGCTTCGCCATCGAGCCTTGTGAGCCGTGTCAGCGTCCGGCCCTCCACGATCTCCTTGGACACGAGGTAGTGCCGGTGCCCCGCTGCCGCGACCGGGGCGAGGTGCGTGATGCAGAGCACCTGGCGCTTCGCGCCGATTTGTTTCATTTTCTCGCCAACCACCCCCGCGGTTTCGCCGCCGACGTTCGAGTCGACCTCGTCGAACACCAGCACTGGAATGCTGTCCTGCACCGCGAGCACGGTTTTGAGGGCGAGCATCACACGCGCCATCTCACCCGACGACGCGATGACCTTGAGGGGCTTGAACGGCTCACCAGGATTCGGCGCAAATAGAAACTCGATCTGGTCAAAGCCGGTTCGTGACAAGGCGGCCTCCGCTTGGCCAAGCTCGCTTGGGTCGACGATCTCCACATCGAATCGCGACTGCAAAAACCCCAGGTCGTTCAACTGCCGTTCCGCCTCCTTGACGAGCTTGGGTGCGATGGCTTTTCGCTCGGCGCTCAGCGCCTGGCCAAGCGATCGGATTTGCTCGGTGAGCTTGGCCGTCTCGGCGTTGAGCCGGGCCAGTTCCTCGTCGCGCCCCTCGATTGCGGCCAAGCGCTTGGCCGCCTTCTCGCCGAACGCAATTACTTCGGCCAGGGTTGAGCCGTATTTTCGCTTGAGCGTCTGAACAAGGTTGTACCGTTCCTCGACCTGCTTCATTCGTTCCGGGTCGAGGCTCAACCGCTCGGCATAGTCGGCCACCGCGCCGCTCAAATCGGCCAACTGTTCGTTGATAGCACGTTGCTCGGCGAGCAGCGGCTCCGCCCCAGGATCGATCCCGGCCATCTCCTGCAATGTGCGGCCAAGCGCGGCGCTCAAGTCAGATACGCTCGGCTCGCCGTCGTCGATGAGACCCCGCGCCTCGATGGCCAGTTCGGCCAAGCGCGCGGAGTGGGTCGCCCGCTGAAACGCCTGCTCGAGTTCCGGTTCTTCGTCCGGCTTGAGTCGTGCCAATTCGATTTCGGCTACCTGGAAACGCAGCAGATCCAGTTCGCGTGCGTAGGCATCCTCGTCCACAATCAGGTCGGCTTTTTGCCCGGCCAACGCGGCCCGCTGATCGACGAGCGCGGCAAACTCGCTCCGCGCTTCCTCCAACCCACCGTAGGCGTCGAGGATATCGAGTTGCCGCGCGGCCTTAAGCAGCGATTGGTGATCGTGCGGGCCGTGGATGTCCACGAGCCATTCACCGATGGAGGCCAGCACGCTGAGGGTGGTCGGGGAGCCGTTGATGAACTGCCGGTTGCCGCCCGAGGCGGAGAAACTTCGCTTAAGAAACAGTTGCCCACCTTCGCACGGCTCGATGCCGTTTTGCTCAATGTGCGCGTGAAATGCTTTGCCAAGGCAGGCGGTGTCGATTATTGCCTCGACCGAGCAGTGGTCGTCGCCATCGCGAATGAGGGTGCGGTCCGCGCGTTCCCCGAGCACGAGGCCCAGCGCGCCGATGAGGATCGACTTGCCCGCGCCGGTCTCGCCGGTGATCGAGTTGTAGCCCGGGCCAAACTGAATGGCCAGATCGCTGACAAGGGCCAGGTTCTTGATTCGGAGATCGGTCAGCATGCGCCGGACGCGGACGAATGTGGAAACAGATCGCGGCGGAGGCAAAACAAAACGCAGTGAAATTCAACCTGACCATCCTCGGCTCCGGCACGTCGCAGGGTGTGCCGATCATCGGAGCCGACTATCCACCGGAGTTCCTGGCGAACCCCAAGAACCACCGGACACGCTCCTCGATTTACATCGAGACGGACAAAATCCGCGTGCTGGTGGACACGACACCGGATCTGCGGACGCAGGTACTGCGCGAGGGCATCCGGCATGTTGATGCCGTGTTGTTCACCCACTCGCACGCGGATCACATCATGGGGCTCGACGACTGCCGACGGTTTTGCTCGATCAACGGGCGGCGCCCGATGCCGGTTTATGCCGACAAAAAAACGATGGACGCCCTGCGGCGAGTTTATCAGTACGCGTTCGAGGGGCCGCTCATGCGCAGCTACTTCAAGCCAGAGCCGCATCTCATCGACGGGGCGTTCGACCTGGGTGACTTGCAGATCACTCCGTTTGAGCAGCCGCACGGCAGTATGGGCTCGCTCGGGTTTTTGTTTGAACAAAACGGTGCCAAGCGCCTGGCCTACTACAACGACTGCAAGGCGGTGTTGTCCCCGGCTGTCGAGGCGGCCAACGGAGTTCAAGTTGTCATTCTCGATTCCCTTCGCCCGCACGAGCATCCGACTCACATGACCCTGGACGAGGCGCTCACCACGGCCCGCCGCATCAGCGCCGGCGAGACCCTTCTCTCCCACCTGACCGATTATTACGATCACGACCGAGACGAGGCGGAGTTGCCCAACGGTGTCCGGTTTGCCTACGATGGCATGAAGTTCTGCCTGACATGAAACGACTGCTGACCTCGATCGCCGTCGGTGCCCTGGCCCAATCCGCCGCGCTTGGCCAAGGAGAAAGCGTGGCCGTGCTGTTCAACAGCAAGCTGCCGGAGTCGAGGGCGGTCGCGGAGCATTACGCCAAGCTTCGCAGTATCCCGTGGAACCACCTCATCGGGCTACCTTTGTCGGATGGCCACACGATCTCACGGCGGGAGTTCACGACGCAACTCGAGCAGCCATTAGCCACCGAACTGGCAAAGCGCAAGTTGCTCGATGGCAAAACAGCCTCCATTCGCTACTTGGTGCTGTGCTGGGGGGTGCCGATCCGGGTTAACAAGGATGATGAATTAATCGAGGATGGACACGAGCAGGCGCCGTCTTCGCTGCGCCGCAATGAGGCCTCGGTGGACAGCGAACTGGCGATGCTGCCGCAGCTTGACCAAGCGCCGAAACGGTTCAGCATTGTCACCAACCCCGTTTTTCGACAGGTGGACGCCAAACAAATCTCCCCCGCCAACGGCGTGCTGATGGTTGCGCGGCTCGACGGCCCGTCCGCCCGCTTGGCCAAGCGCCTGGTGGAGCGCGCCATCACCGCCGAGAAAGATGGACTTTGGGGCCGTGCCTACGTCGACTTGCGGGGGATTTCCAGCGGCCAACTCAAGGCCGGCGATGAACGGTTGCGAAAGGTCGCCGAGATCATGCGACGCAGCGGCTTCTCGACGGTGGTCGATGAAAAACCGGAGACGCTGCCGGTCGGCTATCCCGCGAGTCACATCGCCTTTTACGCCGGCTGGTACGGGATCAACGTCGAGGGGGTGTTCGCGGAGTCAACGGTCGAATTCATGCCTGGCGCCATCGCGTACCATCTGCACTCCTTCAGCGGCTCGATGATCCGCGACGCGCACGCCCGCTGGATTGGGCCGTTCATCAACAAGGGCGCCACGGCCACCTTCGGCAGTGTCTTCGAGCCGTACCTTGCATTGACCCCGGATCAGCCGCTGTTTTTTGCCCGACTCATCCAAAACGGATTCACCTTCGGCGAGGCCGGTTACGCGGCGACACGTGCGCTCTCATGGCAAACCGTGTTTGTCGGCGACCCGCTCTACCGCCCGTTCGGCAAGGCACCGGAAGAACTGCGCGCGGACTTGGCCAGGCGAAACAGCCCAATGCTGGAGTGGTTCCACCTGCTTGCAGTGAACCAAGGCCTGGCCGCCGGCGCGCCGGCCATGGCGGCGATTGAGCATCTACGCCGATTGCCCGAGACCAGGGACAGCGCGATCCTTCAGGAGAAACTTGGCGAATTGCTGGCGGCATCCGACCAGGGGAAAGCTGCCTCGTCCGCTTACGCGACTGCACTGAAACTCAGCACCTCTCCCAAACAAAAACAACGGCTCGCCGACGAACAGACCAAGCTGCAGATACCGTGACCCGGCGCTTGGCCAAGCGGGTATCTCCGGCTATTCAGCGCCAAGTTGGTCACGGGTTGGGCAGTATTTGCGGAGATACTTGAGCGCAACCTGCATGTCCCTGGCCAAGGGCGACTCGATGTCCACTTCCTCGCCGGTCATCGGATGCGCAAAACTCAATCTGCTGAAATGCAGGGCAGCACGGTCGAGTAGCGGTTGCTCGGTTCCGTCTCGCCGCGGCCGATAATTGCGTTTGATCTTGGAGAGCAGCAGCAGGTTGCCGCCGTACTGGGCGTCGCCGACCAGCGGCAGCTTGGCGTGCTGTAGATGGGTACGGATCTGGTGTTTCCGATCTGTGTCTGGGAAGCACTTGAGCAACGTGAAGCCGCCGAACCGCTCGAGGACCTCGAAGCGGGTTTTGGCATGTTTCCCCTGCTTGCCGGCGCGCATGATTTCCGGGCGGCCGGGCACCCATCCGATCTTGGCAACGATCTCGAATGACTCCTCCTTCGGTGTACCGTGGATGAGACAGTGAAACTCGCGCCGCTCCTCGTTTGCCCCGAGCAGGTCGCCGATCTTTTGGCGGACCTCGTCGCTTTTGCAGAACAGCGTGATGCCGCTTGTCTCGAAGTCGAGGCGATAGGCAAACCCGAGATGGCGAATGCCGCGCTTGGCCACCCACCGAGCATTCGCGGCAATGGCATGACGGATGAGGTTGGCTAGACTTGGTCTATCGGGAAATCTCTGGCTGTGCGTGACAGCCATGTGGCTCATCTTGTCGACCGCGATGCAGTGGTCATCCTCGAAGAGCACCGGGAACACCCACGATCGAGTTTCGTCGGGGGTAAACAGGCGAATGACATTTTTGCCACCGGAAGCCACGACACAATGCGAGCCAAGCAGGCCAGGATTTACTCGGCGCCCTTTTCGACAAAACTGGCAGTGATGGATGAGTTGCGCGAAACAGTAACCTCGTTCGTTGCGCTACTGGTGTTGACTGTTACCGCTCCGGACCATTCATTGAAAGTAAAGTTGGCGGCCGGCTTGGCCACGAACTTTACCAGTGTGCCCGATTTGTAGAAACCAGTGGCACCATCAACACTCTCAACCTCGATGGTTCCGTCGCCATCGGTGTAGGTTTTCAGGGAATACCTGTAAAGATCTTCCATCCTGACTTGCAGCCAAGTTGTGTAGGCCCGGGCGGCGGCGATGGAACGCTCATTCTCGAGGTAAACCGGGAATTCCGCATTGAACTTGTCGCTGTCAACTGCTGTCTCGGCAATCAGTTTCACCACAAACGCAGCCTCCTCGGAAGCCATGTCCGTAGAGTCGGTGCTGCTGGTGACTAGTTCGCTAGTCTCCCCAGCTTCAAGGCCAAGCGCTTGGGTGCGGAAATCCTCGCTGTTTGCCCTGTTTGCCAGGCCGGGGATGGCGCCTCCCGCCGAATCGAAGGGTCCCAGCTTGGCAACGGGAATGTTACTCTCCTTGCCCACCTCCGCAAGGGACTTCCCCCCCTTGATGGCCTGTTGAATCTTCTCTCCAGCTTCCTTCATGAGCTTGATGCTTTCGCCTTTCTTGAACTCGGCGGTGACCGTGGCCTTAGCCTCAACAAACGACCGATTGCGCGACGGGATGATCCGCTTAAGCGACGCGATATAAAAATCACCGGACGCACCACTAAATGGTGCGTCGCCGATAATAAACGCATTGGTTTTACTCAGGGCGAACACTTGCCTCGGCACGACCCTTGCCAAGCCCACCACTGCGTTATCATCCATGCTCATGGGAAGAGTGGTGGCGGCGGTGAGGTTTTGGAGAAGAGCCATTTTCTCCAGCGTGTCGAACGCGGGCTGCGCTTTGTGGGTGGCCTCGAGGCTCTTCTGGAAATCCAATCCTGCCTTGTAAGCCTCGATCACCGCCAGGCCTGACTTAATGCCCTGCGCTGTGGTCAGAATCTCCTTTCGGATGGCAGCCGTGGCCTCCTCGATCTTCATGCCGGCATACTCGTTGGTACGCACAGGGATAATCAGCTTGGCCAATCCGGTAATGCTGTTGGTTTGATAGCCGACCAGCTTGGTTATTTCCGGCCAGTATGCCTGCAAGAGTAACCCACGCTCCCCTGCCTTCAATGTGTCGAATTTGTTTTCGGCCTCAGCGAGGTAGTTGGTTGCCGGGAAGGTCACGTACGACAACTGTCGGCGCTCAGGGATACGGTGTTTGGCGAGCGTATTTGTGTAGTGTTTTTTAAGCTGCTCGTCAGTTGATTGCACGAGCGGGAGATAGTTGGTGTGACTCAGGAAAACTGCCTCCGCCTCATACTCCTTATTGATCTCGCGGAATTCAATTTCGGCCTCCTTGGATGACACCAGCACACCGGATACCCCTGCCAAACTCCGCAACTGATTGACACCCACCTGATACCGTGCGAACGCCTCCAATCGGGATGAGTCTCCGAATCCTTGAGCCAAGTTGGACAGTGCTTCCCGGCGCGTCGGCCTCGATTCGGCAGGCATCGCTTCAAGACTCCTGTCGATTTGACCGGAGATCCACTTATCCGAATCGATCTGACTGGGGTGGATGCCATATCGCTTCATCAATGCTTTCTCTCCCAAGACCTGTACCGCGCGGCTGTTCAAAAAGCTTTCGGGTATGCCTCTAGACTGGGGGCCCAACTGGGCAATAACGATGTTCCGCGCCTCGATCCATTGAGCTCGTGTTACGATTTCACCGTCCAGTTGGCCGTACGATCCGCTCTCCGACTGGCGCCCTTGGCCGAAGAGACGATCCTCAGCATCTGGAGTGAACAGGATGACAAAACCAAAGATGACCGGAATGGCTATCGCACCAAATAACCACTTCTGTTTATTTCGGATTTTCTGAAAATCAATCATGTTCCTGCAAAAAAGGACGGGGAAGCTACTCCTTCCGGCCACGAAGGGTCAAACGCAAAAGGGATTATTTTGAGCCAATTTGTCCCACCGGGTTGCAAGCCGCTTGGCCAAGCGCAACACTCCCGGCACAAATGCGGATCATCGGAGGCACATCAGCCGGCGCAACACTCAAGGTTCCCAAAGGACTGGAGGTGCGCCCCACGCCGGACAAGGTGCGCCTCGCCATCTTCAACAGTCTCGCCGGTTTTGCCGAGAGGGCGCAGGTGCTGGAGGTGTTCGCCGGCACTGGCGCGCTGGGCCTCGAGTGCCTCAGCCGAGGGGCGGCGTCGGCCACGTTTGTCGAGCTGTCCGCCAGGCACGCCCGCGTCTTGCAGGCCAACGCCAAGTCGATCGGCATCCCGCCTGGGCAAAAGCGGTTCATCATCAGGGACGCCTTCATCGCGCTTGCCCAACTGCGCGGCAACGGGGCCAAGTTCGACCTCGTCATGGCCGATCCGCCCTACGGCGAAAAGAACGTCAATCGGCGGTCCGAGTCATTCGCCCAGCGGATGCTCGACGACGAAAACCTGCCGGCGCTGCTCGAGCCGTCCGGCCTGTTCGTCCTTGGCCACACCAAGCGCGACACGCTGGAAATCCCCGGGCCGTGGGTGTTGAAAAAGACCCTCAAGCACGGGGACACCCTCATCGAAATCCTACGCTTGGCCAAGGGCTAGGGCAAAAACAGAACGAGCAGTCTTGCAATGCGTGGCGAGAGATCAAACTATCCGCGCCCCGTGATGAGCGAGACAGTCCTGTTACCAGAACCCAAATTCCTCCCGGAGCTCCACCCCACCTACCGCCCGGCGATCCTGGCCAACCGCGCTTTCGAGCAGGCGGCGCGCGAAACCGGCTTGGCGGCGGACGTGGGGATCGCCCTGGAGCAGGCCGACGGTTCCGTGTTCCATCATCGCACGGTGATTTTCCCCGCTGACCACGGATTGGCCGGTAACAACTTCCGTCACGTCGAACGCATCGTGAAGTGTCTGCTGTGGCAGCGGGGCGGCTGGAAAATCCACCTGAGCGGGGCCGACGACCTCGTGCCGCGCTTGCAGGAATACTACCGGACAAACACGTTTGGACAGTTCGACAACACGGTGATCGGCGTGAAAAACAACGGCCACCCGATCGAGGTGACCACCTGCGCCGAGCTACCTGCGGAACATTCCGAGGCGCGCCTGATCGGCCGCAACCTCAACGGTTGCCGTATCGGCTTCGACCTGGGCGGCAGCGACCGGAAAGCCGCGGCGGTGATTGACGGGGAGGTGAAGTTCAGCGAGGAGATTGCCTGGGACCCGTATTTCGAGCCGGATCCAAACTACCATTACGAGGGAATTATGGATTCGCTCAGGCGCGCCGCCGAGCACCTGCCCCGCGTAGACGCCATCGGAGGCAGTGCCGCCGGCTGCTACTCTCACAACAAAGTCACGTGGGCCTCACTCTTTCGCGGCGTCGGGCCGGAGGATTTCGATGCCCACGTGCGCGACATCTTTACGCGCATCGCGGCAGAATGGAATGTGCCCCTCGATGTGCTCAACGACGGCGAAGTCACCGCGTTGGCCGGCTCGATGGCGCTGGGCAAAAACGGCGTGCTCGGCATCGCCATGGGCACCAGCGAGGGCGGCGGCTACATCGACATGGACGGCAACATCACCACCTGGCTGAGCGAACTTGCGTTCGCGCCGGTGGATCTGCATCCCGAGGCGCCAGCCGATGAGTGGAGCGGCGACCTTGGCTGCGGTGCGCAGTACTTCTCGCAACAGGCGGTCGGCCGCCTGCTGCCGGCTTCTGGCATCGAGTATGATGCTTCACTCAAGCTACCGGAGCAGTTGGAGATCGTGCAGGCGCTCATGGAGCAGGGCGACGAGCGGGCGCTGAAGATTTACGACGCCATCGGCATTTACCTCGGCTACTCGCTGGCGCATTACGCAGAGTTTTATGACTATGAGTACGTGCTGCTGCTGGGCCGCGTGACCACCGGGCCGGGTGGCGAGCACATCATCGAGCGGTCTAGAGAGGTGATGGCGGCGGAGTTCCCCGACTTGGCCAAGCGCATCAAGTTCCATATCCCGGACGAGACCGAGAAGCGCCACGGCCAGGCTATCGCCGCCGCGAGCCTGCCGAGGCTCGGTTGAACTACCCCGGTTACCCCGCCTTGGTGCGGCTTTTCAGGAAGCGCTCCAGGACCTCCCGGTTTTTCTCAAAAAACGAGGCTAAATCCTCAAGGGCGTGAACCGTGTCGCGGCTCAGGTGGTGCTCGATTCCCTCAATATCCCGGCGCTGGGTTTCATTGTCCAGTTCGAGCAGGGAGAAAAACCGTGACAAAGTGGCGTGCCTCCGCTGGATCCGCTGGGCGACCCCCCTGCCCTCCTCGGTCAGCACCAGGCCGCGCTTGTATTTTTCGTGCTCCACGTACCCCAGTTCGCGGAGCTTCTTGACCATGTTGGTGACCGAGGCCTGCCTGATATTGAGTGAGTTGGCAATGTCCACCACCCTCGCCTGACCCGTTTCCTGAATCAGTTCGAGAATGCGCTCGAGGTAATCTTCGGCGCTTTGGCTGGGCACGTTTTCCATCTGAATAGGCTTAATTTGGTTATTTACCTCGCCGAAACCAGCCTTTCGACGGGGTTGTCTCCTTGGGAGCGGCCGGCTTGGGCCGCCGTGGCCTGGATGGGGATGGCGATGCGAGTTGGCTGCGCAGCAACTGGCTGCGTGCCGCTGTCAGCGCCATGATGAACTCATCGTACGACTGGTAGCGCTTGGCCGGTGTCTTGTTCATGGCAAGCACGATGGCATCGCTCGTCGGGCCGGTGATGGACTGAACGCGCTTGCGCGGGGGCGTCAGGGGCTTGTTCAGGTGAGCGAGAACCACGTCGTCAATCTCGGGCGCCTCGAACGGCGTGTGACCGGTGATGGCGTGGTACAGCGTCCCCGCCAGGCTGTACATGTCGGCAAGGAACGTTTCCGGCTCGCGCCGCAGTTTCTCCGGCGCAATGTAGTAAGGCGTGCCCCAAATCTGCTGGGAGTAATCGACGCCGGCCTCCGCCTTGGCCACCAGGCCGAAGTCCACCAGCTTCGGCTCGTTGTCGGCATTGAACAGGATATTGCCGGGCTTGATGTCGCGATGCAGCAGCTTTTGCTTGAGGGCGGTATCCAGCGCCGAGGCGATCTTGATACCGACGTCGAGCACCTGCAACTCCGACACGGTGCGGTGCTGGTCGATCAGCCGGTCCAGACTCCCGGCGAGGGCCAGTTCCATCACCAGGTAAAGCTGGTCGTTAAGCTGGCCAAACTGGTAAACGTGAATGATGTTCGTATGGTTGAGTTGAGCCATCGCACGTGCCTCGGCATAGAACCCCTCCAACCCCTCCTCGTCCTCAACCAGTTCGGACTGCATCAGCTTGATGGCGACATCCCGCTTGAGCACGGTGTCGGTGGCCCTGTAAACTGTGCCCATCCCGCCCGCGGCGATCCTCGAGTTCAGCTCAAAATGCTCAAGCATCATCGGCATCATCAGCTCGCCGCCGCACTTGGAGCAGGCTGTGATCTCCAGCGGGCGCAGGTCGCCGGGAATGAATGCATTGGCCCCGCACGAGATGCAGTTCACCAGCTTCAGCGGCTTGCTTGGAGTCTCCTCGACTTCTGAACTCACCGGCACAGGCTAACACACACCCCCGCGTGTTGCCAATGCCGGCAGACCAGACGCTTGACCAAGCGGGCGCGCAGCGACGACGTGCTCGCATCATGGATTGGTTTGACTCAGAACCTTCCTTTGCTACTCTCCGCGCTCTTTTGCCGGGACTTCCCACCCGGCACCCCCAACCAAAACAAAGTTTATGGCAGCAAAAAAGGCTACGAAATACGTCTATCACTTCGGCAGAAAAACCGACGGCAACGGCAAAATGAAGGCACTCCTCGGCGGCAAGGGTGCTAACCTCGCCGAAATGACCCGCATCGGCCTGCCGGTGCCACCGGGGTGCACCATCACCACCGAGGTATGCACCTACTATACCGACCATAAGAAAACCTACCCCAAGGTGCTCAAGGCGCAGATGGAGGAAGGCATCACCCGGATGGAGAGGCAGCTTGGTAAAAAATTCGGCGACCGAAAAAACCCTCTACTGCTCTCGGTCCGCTCCGGTGCCCGCGAATCGATGCCTGGCATGATGGACACGATCCTCAACCTTGGCCTGAACGACGAAACCGTCGAAGCCTTGGCCAGGAGCAGCAACAACGCCCGTTTCGCGTGGGACAGCTACCGGCGCTTCATCCAGATGTACGGCGACGTCGTCATGGGCGTGCAAAAACTCCCAAGCGAGGACGAGGAGCCGTTCGAGATTCTCATCGAGAAGATCAAAAAGAAACACCTCGGCAATGCCCACGCCGAAGACACCGAACTTTCCACCGAAGATCTGCAGGTACTCGTCGCCGAGTTCAAAAAGCTCGTGAAGAGCCGCACCGGCAAGGTGTTTCCGAACGACCCGTGGGATCAGCTTCGTGGTGCCGTTGGCGCGGTGTTCAGCTCGTGGATGAACGATCGCGCCATCGTTTACCGCCGCAAGTACAACATCCCGGCCGACTGGGGCACGGCGGTAAACGTGCAGTCAATGGTGTTCGGCAACTCCGGCGACAACTCCGGCTCCGGCGTCGCCTTCACCCGCGACCCCGCAACCGGCGAAAATGTTTTTTGGGGCGAGTTTATGATGAATGCGCAGGGCGAGGACGTGGTTGCCGGTGTTCGCACACCGGATCCGGTTGCCAAGCTCAAGAAGGTTCTGCCGAGTGCACACAAGGAACTGCTTCGCATCTGCAAGGTACTGGAGAAACATTTCCGTGACGTGCAGGACTTTGAGTTCACCATCGAAGAGGAAAAAGTGTTCATGCTCCAGACCCGCAACGGCAAGCGCACCGGGCTGGCTGCCGTACGCATTGCATGTGAGATGGTCAAGGAGAGGCTCATCAGTTGGAAAGACGCCGTGAAGCGCATCCCGGCCGACGACCTGGACCAGTTGCTCGCACCGGTGTTCGACCGAGCCGCAGTGAAGAAGGCCTCTGCCATTGCAAAGGGCCTCCCGGCCGGCCCGGGTGCCGCCACAGGTAGGGTCTATTTCAATGCCGATCGCGCCGAGGCGGCCAAGGGCAGGGGCGAGGAGGTGTTGCTCGTTCGCCTCGAAACATCTCCCGAGGATTTACGCGGCATGATCGCCGCTAACGGCATCCTCACAGCTCGCGGCGGCGTCAGTTCGCACGCCGCGCTGGTCGCCCGCCAGATGGGTAAGATTTGTGTCTGCGGTGCTGCCGACGTGCAGATTAACTATGCCAAGCGCACGATGAAGATCGGCTCGCTCAACTTCAAGGAAGGCGATTACCTCTCCATCGACGGCACCAGCGGCGAGATTTTCTCCGGCGAAGTCAATACCGCCCCGTCGGAAGTCGTGCAGGGCCTGCTGAAAAACAACGCAGCGGCCAAGCGCAGTCGCACCTACAAAAACTTCACGCAGATCATGGCCTGGTGCGCCAAGGCCACCAAGATGCAGGTCCGCACCAACGCCGACACGCCGGGACAGGTGAAGAACGCCATCGCGTTCGGCGCCACCGGCATCGGCCTCTGCCGCACCGAGCACATGTTCTTCGAGGGCGACCGCATCGATGCCGTACGCCAGATGATCCTCGCAGAGGAGGAGAGCGACCGCCGCAAGGCGCTCAAGAAACTGCTCCCGTATCAGCGCAAGGATTTCGAGGGCATCTTCAAGTCGCTCAACGGCCTGCCGGGCACCATCCGCCTGCTCGACCCGCCGCTGCATGAATTCCTGCCCCACGACGGCAAACAGATCAACGACCTCGCCAAAAAACTCAAGGTCAAGCCGGCTGAGATCAAGCAGCGCGTCAACGAACTGCACGAGTTCAACCCGATGCTGGGGCACCGCGGCTGCCGCCTGGCCATCTCCTACCCGGAGATCGCCGAGATGCAGGTGCGCGCCATCTTCGAGGCCGCCGCCAACGTGCAGAAGAAGAAAATCAAGGTGAACCCCGAGATCATGGTGCCACTCGTCGGTTTCAAAAAGGAACTCGAGTTACAGGCCGAGATCGTCCACCGCGTGGCTAAGGAAGTTTCAAAGGAGAAAGGAATCAAACTAAACTACCTCGTGGGCACGATGATCGAAGTGCCCCGCGGCGCGCTGACCGCCGACGAGATCGCTGAGGTGGCTGAGTTCTTCAGCTTCGGCACCAACGACCTCACCCAGACCACCATGGGCATGAGCCGCGACGACTCCGGCTCCTTCCTGCCGAACTATGAGGAGGAGGAAATTGTCACCGACAACCCGTTCGCCGTCGTGGACCAGACCGGCGTTGGCCAGTTGATGCAGATTGCCGCAACCAAGGGCCGCAGCACCCGCAAGAATATCAAGCTGGGTATCTGCGGCGAGCACGGCGGCGAACCGAGCAGCGTCAAGTTCTGCCACGGCCTCGGCTTGAACTACGTAAGCTGCTCGCCGTTCCGCGTTCCGGTGGCCCGCTTGGCCGCCGCCCAAGCTGCCTTGGCCTAAAACCAAGCGCTTGGCCAATCGCAAAACGAAATACAAACGCCAGGTTTCGGTCAGCCGCTTTTCTTTCCCCTTGACCCTCTGCGGGTTGCCCAGCAGTTTTCCCGCGTGAGAAAACTCTTCTTGTTCCTTCTGTTTGGCGCGCTGGCCGGCTTGGCTTCGGCGGCGGACATGGGACGTTCCGTGGTTCAGGTGCTGCTGTACAGCCAGACGCCGATCTGGGATGCGCCTTGGCGCAGCAACCCGGTGGCCGGTTCCAGCGGTTCCGGCTTTGTGATCGATGGTGAGCGCGTCATGACCAACGCCCACGTGGTCAGTTGGGCCAAGCAAATCGTCCTGCGTCGTTTTCAGGATCCACGCCCCTGGCTGGCGCAAGTGGAGCATATTTCTCATGAGTGCGACCTGGCGGTGCTCAAAGTGGCCGAGCCCGGCTTTTTTGACGGCCTCGACCCATTGCCGATCGGCGAGTTGCCGAAGGTTCGTTCGACCGTGGTGACGTGTGGTTACCCCGCGGGCGGGGAGCAGATCAGCTACACCAGCGGCGTGGTCTCCCGCATTGAGTTGCAAAACTATGTGCACATCGGGAATAAGGCGTTTCTCTCCGTGCAGACGGATGCCGCGATCAATCCCGGCAACAGCGGTGGGCCGGTGTTTCAGGATGACAAGGTGGCTGGCGTGGCATTCATGGGGAGTCCCGGCTTGGAAAATACCGGTTTTTTCATCCCGCCATCGGTAATTAACCATTTTTTGGAGGATATAAGCGACGGTCGGAACGACGGTTTCCCGAAGGTGGGCGTGCGGATTGTCTCGCTGCAAAATCCGGCATTCCGCAGGTACCTCGGCTTGGACCCAACCGGCGACGGCGCCCGGATCGACAGTTTGACTGATTACGCGGAGAAGGCTGGTCTACTGAAGAAGGACGATGTCGTCCTCGAGGTGGACGGTAGTCGCGTCGGCAGTGATGGCACGATCCTGCTCGACGGGAATCGAGTCTACTGCACCGCCGTGCTGCAGCGCGCACAAAAGGGGCAACGACTGAAGATAAAACTGTGGCGCGGCCGAAAGGAAATCGAGGTCGCCGTGCCAATGGGCATTCACCGCGAGGACGCCAACACTGGAAACCTCTATGATACCCAGCCGCGTTACTTTGTTTATGCAGGGCTGGTGTTCACGCCGCTGACGCTGGACTACGTGAAGACGTTTGGCCGCAACTGGCGCAGCGTGGCCAACCTTGAAATGGTTTACGAGCTGTATTACCAGCGAAACGAAAAGCCGGAGAAGGTGCGGCCAGAGCCGGTCGTGCTGGCTGCCACGATGGCCCACCCGGTCAATGCCGACCTGCGCCTGGCCAATCGAGCCATGATAGACGAGATCAACGGCCGGCGCATCGAAAACCTTGAGGACGTGGTTGCCGCGTTCAAGGACAACGCAATGGAGCAGCACATCATCAAGTTCGCCTCCGGCACCGTCGAGTGTCTCGACAAGGCCGGCGCCGACAGCGCCAACGCGGAGATCCTCTCCACCTACGGCATTCCCGCCGATCGACGCCTATGAAAACCGTTCGAATCATCATGCTCGCGGCCACCCTGGTTGCCTCCTCCTTTTCATCTCTTGACGCGGACAATGGTCCGTTGGCATGGCAGGAAAGCATCGTTCGATTCGATGTCACCCGCAATGACCACAACTTTCGCGTCCCTTGGGACAAGCGGGCACAGTCCATCTCCAAGCTGGGTGCTGTCATCGATGGCAACGAGGTGTTGACGACAGCCCAAGGCCTGGCCAACCGCACATTGGTGCGGCTTCAGAAAGGCGGTCGCGGTCGTTGGTTTAACGGCGAAGTCAAGTGGGTAGACTTCCAGGCCAACCTCGCCGTGGTGGGCGTTAGTGACGAAACATTCTGGAGTGACCTGGCCCCTGTTCAGTTCGCCGAAGCGGATGAACTTCGAGACAACCTAAAGGTGGTTCGCTGGCGGGCTGGCAACATCGAGCGACGGGCGGCGGAATTCAGCCGCTTCACCGTTGCCGACGCCAACTTTAACCAGGCGCCGCGAATCGAGCTCAAGGCCAGCTCCGAGATTGAAGGTGCCGGGCGGGGGGAGCTCATGGTCTCTGGCGGCAAGGTGGTCGGTTTGGTGGCGAGCAAGTCCGGCGGCACTTGTTCCGTGATCCCCGCCCCGTTTATCACCGCCGCGCTCAGGCTCAGGGCTGACGGCAATTACAAGGGTCTTGGGTACTTCGACTTCATTTGGCAACCGGCCTCCAATCCCGCTACCACGGAATACTTTGAACTGAACGGCCCCGCTCGTGGCGTGCTCGTGATCAAGACTTCCACGCGCCCCGGGGCCAAATCCCCGCTCAACCTGCACGACATCATTCTCGAAGTGGACGGCTTTCCGATTGACATCCAGGGCGACTACCTCGACCCGGACTACGGCCACGTCATCATGGAATACCTCGCCTGCCGGAACAAATGGGCGGGTGACATCGTGAAACTCAAGGTATGGAGGGACGGCAAGACACAGGAAATTGATTACACCCTCTCCAAGGCCGATTTTACCGACAATCTCGTGATGGATCGACCCGAGGGCACCGAGCCCACTTACCTGATCGCCGGCGGCCTCGTTTTCGTCCCGCTCTCGGCCGAGTACCTCAGCAGTTGGGGGAAGGACTGGCAACGGACCGCACCGTTCCGGCTGGTGTTCTACAACAAACAAAAACCGGAAGAGGAGCAACGAGCCCTGGTGGTTCTCTCGCTGGTACTTCCTGACTTTTACAACATTGGCTACCAGGAACGCAACGCGCGAAATCTGGTATTGGACAGGGCGAACGGTCTACGGATTGACACGCTTGAGAGCTTGGACAACGCACTTAAATCACCTGAAGAAGGTTTCCATGTTTTCGAGTTCAAGAAAGGAAGCGCCCTGCAGAAAATCATCCTCGATGCCGAAAAACTGAGCGCGGCAAACCAGCGTATCGCCAAACGCTACAGAATCGGCCAGTTGAAAAAACTCAAATAACTCAAAATGAATTCTTGGGTTTCGTCCGCTTCATCAGTGGCTGTGCTAATAATGACCATAGCGCAAGTGTTTGGCCAAAGAACAAGAGTTCAGATTCCTTTTGAGTTAAACGATAAATCGCTGAAACTAACCCAGTGGGCGAAGCAACCCATGCTGAAAAACCCGGTTGCGTTGAGTTTAGACAATCAAGGCCGGCTGTACGTTGTGGAGACGGCTCGGCGTGGAACCGTGGATATGGACATCCGAAGCCACAAGGATTGGGTTATCGACGATTTATCCAGTCAAACAATTGGTGATATCCGGCGTTTGTTCCGCACCAAAATGGCCCCGTCGCTGAGCGAGCATAACAAACCATGGCTTCCAGATCGCAACCAGGACGGCTCTCATGACTGGCGCGATCTGACCGCCGTCAAGGAGCGCATTCATCTGCTTCAGGACACCGACAACGATGGCAAGGCTGACGTGGCAAAGGTGTACGCGGAGGGCTTTAACCAGGAGATTAACGGCGTTATTGCCGGTGTGCTGCCCCACCGGGGTGACGTGTTTGCCACCATCTATCCCGACGTATGGAAACTGAACGATGTTGATGGCGATGGATACGCTGACAAACAGGAGGTTTTCTTTCACGGTTTTGGTGTTCACGCCGCTTTCGACGGACATGATCTTCACGGACTGACTGTTGGCCCGGACGGCAAACTGTACTTCTCTGTCGGCGACAACGGCTTCTCTGTTCGCACTCGAGAAGGCAAGCTGTTGCATCACCCGAACACGGGCGGTGTCCTGCGCTGCGATTGGGACGGCAGTCATCTCGAGGTGTTTGCCATCGGCCTTCGCAATGTTCAGGAACTCGCATTCGACGACTACGGCAACCTGTTCTCTGTGGACAACGACGGGGATATCCGCGAAGAGCGTGAGCGTTTTGTTTACATTACTGAGGGCAGCGATTCCGGTTGGAGGCTCAACTGGCAGTTCAAAAAAGGAGGCTGGCCGGAACAAACCAAGACGCCCCGATACTGCCCGTGGATCGACGAGAAACTTTGGCTGCCGCACTGGAAGGGGCAGGCCGCCTACATCACCCCGCCGATGAGCGAGTTCTCCGTTGGCCCTGGAGGTTTTAAGTTCAACCCTGGCACCGCCCTGAACGACCGTTACAAGGGCTACTTTTTCCTCTGTGAATTCCCGGTCCAGAAAATCACCGCGTTTACCACCAAACCACGGGGCGCTTACTTCGAAATGGTAGATGAGCACATCTTCCTTTTCGGCATGATGGCCAGCGCAATCAACTTTGGCCCAGACGGCTCGATGTACATCGCCGATTGGGACGGCAAGTGGCAGCCCAACGAACTTGGCGGCATTTGGGCGGTGGACGACCCCGGCCTTCGCAAATCCAAAACCCGCCTCGAGGTGGCAAGGTTCCTTCGCGACAGTTTCAACAGTCGACCGGTTCCGTCTTTGCTCAAACTCCTTGGCCACGCCGACCAGCGAATCCGGCTCGAGGCCCAATTCGAGTTGGCCAGGCGCAACAGATTGGAAGAACTGCTTGATATCGCGACAGACCCCAAGGCGAAGCTTCTGGCCAGGGTCCATGCCCAATGGGGCCTTGGGCAATTGACAATCAACGACAGACAGGCCAAGCGCTTGGCCGGGCAGCTTCCTTTCGACGATGCCAGCTTTGAAATTCGCGCCCAAGCCGCAAAGCTTGCCGGCACTTTAAAGCTCAAGCCAGCCGCCGGGAGCTTGGTTAAACTCCTCAACGACAATAACGCACGCGTTCAATTCCATGCCGCCATGTCGCTTGGCCAAGCCGGAAGCCGGTCAACCGCCCCTGCCCTGTTAACGCTGCTCGATCGCAACAATGATGAGGACCCCTATATACGCCACGCAGCAATAATGGGCCTGGTCGGTTCGGCAAGCGCTGGTCAGCTTGCTCAAAATGCCAGACACCCATCTTCCGCCGTTCGCGCCGCATCCGTGGTCGCCTTGCGTCGCCTTAAGCATCCTTCCACCGCCGTGTTTCTGGATGACCCAGACGAATGGGTCCAACGCGAGGCAATCAGCTCAATTCATGATGACACGTCCATTCCAGGCGCACTCACCGCGATCGCCAATCTGCTCCCGTCTAACACGAGTCACGACGAAGCGGTCACCCGCCGTTTACTGAACGCCAATCTTCGAGTCGGGAAAACCGCCAATGCCCGGCATCTCATTGACTACGCCCTCAATGAATCCAGGCCGGTTGCAATGCGAAACGAAGCACTGCTTTGCCTGGGCGACTGGAATCGCCGACCGTTTGTCGACCGGGTCGAGGGCCGGATCCGCAAGTTGCCCGAACGCGACAGCGACTTGCCCAAGCGGTTGGTTGCCGCTAACCTGAAGAAGCTCTATCAATCTGCCGGTTCCGATTTGCTGCCCGAATTGATCCGCCTCACGGAAAAACTAGGCATCGGAGCCGGCACAGATCAATTGTTTGCCATTGCCAATTCCGCTTCCCAGAAACTCCCCGCCCGCGTACAGGCCGTTCGCTCGATTCAGACGAAACAACCTGCCGCTGTCGCCAACAGGCTGCTTGTTTTACTGAAATCGAATCAGCCGGAAATCCAAGTTGCCGTCATCGACAAAATTGCATCGACCGAACCGGAATGGCTCGGACCCCGCCTCGACGAAAAATGGCAGTCACTAACCCTCCCCGCGAAGCAACATTTCCTGCACACCCTCGGAAAGGCCGCGAGCCCCGCAGGCGACCAGATACTACGACAAGCATTCGACGCACTGCTCAATGGCAAACTTGCGAGTGAATTCGAGTTGGACATCATCACGGCTGCCAAAGCGCGAATGACTCCCCCACTGGTCAAGCTGCTCGAAAAACACAAGGCCGCACAAAAAGCAGACGACTCATTGGCTCCTTTCCGCGCCACCCTGATGGGTGGTGATGCCATGAAGGGCAGATTGGTTTACGAACAACACGTCACCGGGCAATGTGTGCGCTGCCATGATGCAGGCGGCGAGAAGAATCAGGTTGGCCCCGTTCTCAAGGGCATTGGGAAACGCTTCAATCGCGAGTACCTGCTGCGTTCACTTGTTGAGCCAAGCGCGAATATCACCGAGGGATTTGCCGTGACTGTTGCCGAGATGAACGATGGCCAAACATTCGTTGGAAGAACCCAGAAACAGACCGACAAAGCACTCTCCCTTATTCTGGTTGACGGAAAATTAATGGAATTGAAAACAGCATCGATCAAGAAACTGACGAGTACAGAAGCTTCAGCCATGCCGCCGATGGGAACGATCCTCTCTCCGCATGAAACGCGGGACTTGGTCGCCTACCTGTCAACCCTCTAGACCCATAATCCATTGCTGGTAACCAAACGGTCTCAGACGCTGAGATAGACCGTCGGTGTGAGTTTTCGGGTAAACCGACCTCTCCTAGGACAGTTAAGAGGCAAACCTAACCGATGGCTTCCTTGAGTCGATCGAGCCACTCAGGCACTGCAACCCACGGGTCCGGTGCCGCCTCGTACTCCAGCGCAACGAAGCCCTGGTAACCACCCTCACGCAAAATCTTGACCAGACGTTTTAGATCCGTCTCGCTTCTTTGCTTTGCGCCAAGCGGTTGGATTTCAACCTTGAGTTGCACGTTCACGGCGTACGGCACGCAGCGAGCGATGTCACCATAAACGTCGTCGGTGTGGAAGTTGCCAGTGTCGAGGTTGATGCCCACCCACGCGCTGCGCGTGGCCTTGACGATCTCAAGCAGGCTGTCTGCCTCGGCCACGATGCCGCCATGATTTTCAATACCCAGAAAGATGCCACTTTTCCCGGCGTACTCACCCACTTCCTCGAGCGCTTCGATACAGAGCGCCTGGGCCTGTTTCAATGACTGGCCGCGTGTACCACCAGCAAACACCCGCACGTGCGGCGCCCCCATTATAGCCGCGTTGCCAATCCACTTTTTGACGTGGGCAATTTGTGCGTCTCGCTTCTCACCCTTGGGTAAAGTGAACTCGTTGCCAACCGCGGTGCCGCTGATCGCAATGCCGCGTAGAAACGCATGACGCTTGAGTGCAATCAATTCGGTTTGTTCAATATTCTGGTCAAGATAATAGCTGGTCAATTCTGCACCCTCCAACTCGTGATCGGCGCAATAGTCAATAAACCCGCGCATGTCGATGGCCTTGGCATCTTTAGACTTTCTTTGCGCATGGGTTGCAGTACCAAAAAAATCGCGGAAGCTGTAAGCGGCCAGGCTCAGGTTGAGTCGCGGCTTGCCGTTGCGCTGAATCGATGCGGCGGCGGAGAGACTAGCCGGCGAAGCCACGCCAAAGCCGGCGACTGCAGAGGCTGTGCCGAGGGTTTTGAGAAAGTCACGCTTGGTAAGTTGCATCGGCGGCATTCAACCGCGACGCCGCTTGTCTTCCAATTCAAATCGCTTGGCTAAGCGCGTTTTCCCCACACGCAGCGTGGGATTCTCACACCTCTTTTTGCTGTAAAACCGGCTCTAAACGGCAATTAAGCGGCGGATCAGCTTTTGACAATTGGCCCGGTCGCTGCTAGTTTTCATTTATATGAACTCTTGGTCGCGAAGGATTTCCACCGCGCTCGGGCTGGCAATATGGGTGAGCATCGGTTTCATGGCGCCAGCTTCGTTGCGCGCCGGCAGCGATGAACCGTTCATTTATGCCACGGAACTCAGAGAGGAGCAGGTCATCGTCAGCGTACACGTGCCGGCGGGGCACATGAGCACCGTTTTGGAGATCAGCAACGATGTTGATTCCGGCTGGCAGCCGACAGTTGCGGGCGAGTTGACCGGCGAGGAGGGGCTGGTGACATTCACTTTCCCTGACGATCAACCGATGCGCTTCATGCGCGTGCAGGCCGGCCCCTCGGTCGAGCCGCCCAAGGTTCCTTTTGCCGGTTCGCGTCATTTTTCGGTCGAACCCGGTTTTTATCTGTTCCCCGAATACGAGGATGCCATGGTGCCACCGTTCGGACTGAACCCGGTCTGGAGCCTCGGCCAGGCGAGGAAGATCGGGCATCTGCTGAACCGGATCGCCTACGGCCCCAGCCTGGCGGATGTGACCAAGGTGGAGGAAATCGGAATCGAGGCATACATCGAGTCCCAATTAAACCCGACCACGGTCCCGTGGCAGCAGTCGCCCAGGCAAATCCAGAAGGAAGCCGAGTTGTTCTACTATCACGAGCCGAGCATGGACAGGGCGCATGTGGAAGAGGGGGAGACCTGGCGCTACTTCAAAGGGACCGAGCAGCCGCCGAGAAACTGGAGGACTATGAATTTTGACGACAGTGGGTGGGAGCAGGGACCGTCCGGTTTCGGCTACGGGGACAACGATGACCTGACCAAGCTGACAGACATGCGCTTATACGAAAAAACCGCCGACGACCCCGGGCAGCCCGGTTACCTAAGCCTTTTTATTCGGCGCAGCTTCCAGATCAGGAACCTTCCGGAAATCAAGCAGTTGATCTTTAGGGTCGATTACGACGATGGATTCATCGCCTACCTTAATGGTCGGGAGATAGCGCGGGCGAACCTCGATGGAGTAGCCAACTATAACACAAAGGCTAAAAAGGGCCATGAGGCGGGCGACCCAGTGGATTTTGACATCACAGACAACCTGAGGTTACTCAAACCCGAAGGCAATGTGCTCGCCATCCAAGTACACAACGACAAGCTCACCAGCAACGACCTGACCATGATCCCGCAGTTGATTCAGCGAACCAAGCTGGACATGGCGCCGGTGAAGCGGATAAGGGATATCACCTCACTACAACAGCTGATCCATTTGCGCGGCATTTATTCGCGGCGTCAACTTCAGGCTGTCATGGCTGAATTCTGGGAGAACCACCTCACGACCGATTACGACAAGATCGTTGAATACCTCGAAGACCTTGAAAACTCGAACGGCAACGAATCCATGAGTTCCAAGCAGGCCAAGCAGGAAGCCGCGCAAATGGAGTGGAAGGAATATGAGTTTTTTCATGAAAACGCGGTGGGCAATTTTGGCGACCTGCTGCTCTACAGCGCCAGCAGCCCCTCCATGCTCATTTATCTGGATAACGTTCTGAACGAAAAAGGAGAGGCAAACGAAAACTACGCAAGGGAAATTCTCGAGTTATTCGGTTTCGGCGTCGACAACCGCTACAACCAGACCGACATCGAGGAATTGTCCAAGGCATTCACTGGATGGAATGTACGAAAAGCCTGGCCCGGCGATGTGAAGCCTTTCCCGAAATCGGCTCGGACTCCCTTCACAAATGAAAGCGCTCAATACCAGGACGACAACAAGCTCAAAACCGGTCGGGTATGGCGGTATTTCAAGGGACTGGTAGAGCCGTCCCCCAAGAAGGTTGGCAATGATCTGATCCCCACCCTCGAATGGACACAGTCTGGGTTCAATGACTCCAAATGGTCCCGGGGCACAGTCAGCATTGGCTATGGGGATAACGACGATAAAACGACACTCGGCGATATGCGCAACCGGTACACCTCCGTTTACCTTCGCCACTCTTTCGCCATCGGAGACCCGTACGAGATGGACAACCTGATGCTTCACGTGGAGTATGACGATGGATTCATCGCATACCTGAATGGCGAGGAAATCGGCAGGAGCGAGACCATGAACTTCACGGGGTATCCGCCCCCCTTCGATGCCGAGGCCAACGCTGGGCACGAGGTCACAGCCAAGCCGATGACGATCAACCTGAAGGATTATTTTCAACTACTGAAATCCAGCCCCGAGCAAAATGTGCTCGCAATCCAGGTGCACAACACCACCAAGAACAGCTCGGATCTTTCCATCAACCCGAGGCTAGTCGAGCGGAAGACTCTTGCTGGCAGCATCGAGAACGGCGACCCGAACGGAGAGTGGACGTTTCGCTTCATCCCAGAGCAACATCATACCGGCTCAAAAACCCTCTTCAAGGGAACGGAGCACCAGCACCGGATTCCCGCCAATCAACTTGGCATCAATGGCGTCAATGATGCGATCAGCGTCATTGACAGAATGGTTGGCCATCCCTCAACCAGTGAGTTTATCTGCCAAAAACTTATCAACAAGTTTGTCTCGGATGAAATCAGCCTGGCGACCTACCACAGCCGCACCGCCCCAGCGGAACTGCTTCATCTCATGGACCAGGCCATTGAGGTGTGGCACTCCACCAAACCGGCCGGCGACATCGACAAAGTCATGAAGGTCATTCTGGATCCAAAAAAGCAACAGAGCGCCTTCTGGCAGGATCTCGGCTATCGCGGCAAGATCAAGACCCCGATCGAGTACATCAACAGTTCCATTCGCGCCCTCGACGCGAATGTGACAGACACAAAATTACCCGATTATAACGCTGATCTTGGAATGGAGCTATTCGTCCGCGATGACCCGGACGGCTACTCGGAAATCGGCTCGGACTGGATGGACACCAGCACCCTGCTCGAACGTATGACCTTTGCGCAGACCATGGCCAGTAATGCAGATGAATATGTTGAGTGGGACGCTGAAACTCTCTTCTCGGAAAGAGGCCCGGACACTCTTGTCCGTTACCATGTACCAGTCAACGAAGCACTCAATCTTGACTGGACAAAGGTTGATTTCAACGATGCCAAATGGAGCGCAACTGGAACCAGTGTCGGGTATGACACAAATGACGATTATACAGATTTCATCGATCTAGATGTGCAAACCAGGATGCACCAAAAAAGAACCTCTGTTTATATCCGCCTGCCATTCCTTGTGGACGACCCCGGACAATTTGACTACCTGCGACTGGACATGAGGTACGATGACGGATTTGTCGCCTACTTGAACGGCATCAGGGTCGCTGCTGCCAACGCCCCTGAAACCCTTGCGTGGGATTCCAATGCGACCGAGGGGCACACCGACAGCGAAGCCATGGAATTTCAGGCCTTCTCACTTTCAAAGCACATTAAGCGTCTGAAAAAGGGCAAAAACATTCTCGCAATCCACGGACTCAACGTGTCCAACACCAGTTCCGACTTTTTGATCCAGCCCCGCCTTCGCGGCGGCCTCGGTGGTGGCGTGTCCATCGTGAACTACTTTGACAGGTTGCTGTTCCAGGAATCTCTCACCGCTGAACAACGAGGCATCCTCCTTGACTTCGTCAATTCGAATGTTGTCGGGCGCCCCAAGAAACTGGATCCCGCCTCGTCGACCTACCTCGAGCGGGTCCAGGAACTCGTGGGCCTGATCTTATCCATGCCACAGTGGCAGTTCCAATAGACATCAACTTTCAAGAACCATGAACATGCAACGACGCGACTTTCTCAAAACCGGCAGCCTAGTTGGTGGAGCGCTTGGCCTCAACATGCTTGGCCTGCCAAGAAATCTCCTGGCGGATGGCCATTCCGGCAACAAGAAGATGCTGTTCATCTTCCAGCGCGGTGGCAATGACGGGATCAACGCCGTCATCCCGCGCGGCGACAACGAGTACAACACCACCAATCGCCCCACCCTGTTCCTTCGCGAAAACCAAGCGCTGGATCTCGGCAATGGATTCGCCCAGTTACATCCCGGCCTGGAGCCGATGATGGAGATTTTCAACGGCAGCAAACTCAACGGACAGGACGGGCCAGGTAATCTCGCCATCATCCACCGGGTCGGCTATGCCGACCAGTCGAGGTCCCATTTCAACAGCCAGCACTACTGGGAAAACGCCACCCCTGGGAACAAGAAACTCGATGAGGGGATGTTCTACCGGCAGATCACCCGAACCCTCGACCTGTCGGACGAGAAAAACGCCTTTGTGGCGGCAAGCCTGTCCGGTTCGCAGATGGTCTCGCTGCGCGGCCCCAAGCCGCTGCCGAACTTCCGGAAGGCCTCCGAGTTCGCCTTCAAGGGAAGCGCCGCGCAAAACCGCAAGTTCCTCGGCACCCTGCCCGGCGCAGACCCGCGTTGGCCAAGCGGTTCAGGTGTCCTTGGCCTCTACGGCGGACAACCGAACCTTCCGCGCAAACGCTATCGTGAAACTGTCCATCGCACCGGCCAACTGCTGGGTTCAACCATCCAGACACTGCAGGACGCCACCCAAAAGGCCTACACCCCTGCCAACAGTGCCACCTACCCCGGCGGTAGCTACGGGGAACGACTTCGGGAGGCCGCAATGCTATTCAAACGAACCAACGCCAAGATTCTCGGCCTGAACATTGGCGGCTGGGACACGCACACCAGCCAGGGGCAGCTTTACGGCAAACACCGCCAACTGCTGGGCAACGTCGCCCTGGCGTTCCAGGCGTTCTACCGGGATATGCAGGATCAATGGGGTGACATGGTGATCGTCACCATGACCGAGTTTGGCCGGACATCGAAGGAGAACGGCAGCCGTGGGACGGATCACGCCGAGGCCACTGCGATGTTCGTCGCCGGGGGCAGCGTCAAGGGGGGCGTTTACAACTGCGACAGCAAGACTTGGAAAAACGGTGATATGTTCAGCACCAAAAACGAGCGCTACTTGCTGCGCAAGACGGACTTCCGTTCCGTATTTGAAGAAATTTTCACCAACCACTTTGGCGATTCAAAGAAACAATTGGCCCAGGTCATTCCTTCCTACGAAGAGGCCAAGAGGAAGAACCCCGCCGACTTCAAGAAACTCGGGTTGTTCGCCTGAACGAAGCGCTTGGCCAAGCGGCACATCAATTCACACACACCAACCATTCCCCAAAACAAAGGCCCGACCGAAACAACTGATCAGGCCTATTCTATTAAAAAACGATGTTTCAATGACATTCAAACCCCTTTGAATGAAATGCAAAGTTTCCTTTCTTATTTTTGATTGGATGGTGACTGCCCCAGGGAGGTGTACAGACGGTATTGAGCCTGGTTGAAGGCAGTGACGGTGTCCAGGTAGTATTGTCGTGCACTGGCAAGGCTTTGAATGGCTTGCAGCATTTCGATAGGAAGCCCCTGTCTCTCGAAGGTCCGTGAGTGATTCAAGGCGAAGGAGGATTGGGCGCTCTTGACTGCATCTTCGGCAATGATGATCTGCTTTTGGCGGCTAGTAACCTCGACGTAGGCTTGTTTGACCTCGGCGATGATGGCGTCGATCAATCCTTCTTGGGAGTGCTTTGACTGGGCAAGGATGGAGCGTTTTTCTTTTATACGCTCCTTTTCCCCAAGCCCAAAATTGTTTAGGCGCCAAAAGACAAGGGCGTTCAGATCTGTGCGATTGTCCGTGTTGTCAAAGGCACCACCGGTTCCACCACCAAATCGGCCAGTGCTGGCGCCCAAGGCGATGCTGGGAACCAATGGGCCATATTTTGATTGCTTGAGCCGTTGTTCGGCGCGGTTGATCAAGGCTTGGCTTTGCCTGATTTCAGGACGGGACTCAAGGGCTGCCGCGACGAGTTCGTTCAGTGGTTTGGCTGAGTCGATGAGCGGGAGTGCAGCAATGTTTGCGTCGACGGGCCGCAGTTCAACACCGGCTTCAAGGTGGAGCAACCGGGCTAGCTCTGCCCCCGTGATCGCAAGGTTGCCCCGGGCCACTTCCAGTTTCCCCAACCGGATGAGTCTCTCAACCTCCGCACGTTGGACGTCGGATTGTAGGCCTTCACCGCTGGCGGCAAAATCGCGCGTGTGCTGGGCCAGTTCGGAAGCGTTCTGAACGGCTTCTTCGGCCACCGCAACGTGGGCTTGGGAGCGAACCAATTCCAGATAGGCTTCGGCGACCTCGAGCAGGACAGTGTTGTGGACCGTGTCCCCGACCGCTGCTACAGCAGCCTGGTTTTGGCGGGCGGCCAGCGGTTCAAAGTAGGCGTCGGCCAGATTCACGGTGAGACTCAAGCCAGGCACGGCCGGCGAACCCGCACCAACGGCGCCCGCCCCGGCACCGAAGTAACCGGAACTCCGGTTTACACTTGGTTGAATTGTTCCGCCGGTTTCCTGCAAGGGTCCCTCGGTATGGTGAAAGCTCGCCCCGAAGCTCAAGGTGGGAATTAGGAGATACTCCTTCTGTTTCAACTGGGCGCCGGACTGTTTCACGGCTTCCCTAGCGAGGGCGATGTCGGAGTTGCGAACCCGTGCCAGCCTTAAAGCCGTTGCCAAATCAATCCGCATGGTACCAAAAGTTGGCACCTGCACCTTGGGCGCTTCCTCCTCCGCAACACCCGTCATTGTCAGGCTTAACACAACGCCAAGAAGAATCATTTTTTTCATGTTCAAAAATTCTATGGGAAACGTTATGCCGCTGCTGGTTGTGGATCCGGCTTCACAATCGCGTAAACGCACGGCACCAAAAACAGAGTTAAAAAAGTCGAGACCAACATGCCGCCGATAAGCGCGCGGGCCAGTGGAATCATGGCTTCACTGCCGGGCGCCAGGTTCATCGAGAGCGGCAGCATCGAAGCCACGAGTACGAACGCAGTCATCAAAATCGGACGCAGGCGAACACAGGCGGCCATCCATGCCGCTTTCGCCGAATCAATTCCCCGTTCGCGCAAATGGTTGGCAAAGTCCACCAGCAGGATCGAGTTGTTCACGACTACGCCAATCATCATCAGCGCGCCCATCATCGACTGGATGTTGATGGTGGTGTCGGTCAACCAGAGAATGCCGAGCACGCCCGCCAAGCCGAGCGGCACAGCCAGGATGATAATCAGCGGGTCCACCATCGAACGGAACTGCGCCATCATGATCAGGTAGACAAGAATCACCGCTGTCAACAATCCCCAACCCAGCGATCGGGCGTTGGTCTTCATCTTTGCCACGGGGCCGCGAAGAGTCGTGGCCACACCGGGTGCAAATTCCATTTCCGCCACAGCTTTTTCGACGTCACGAGCCACGGAACCAAGGTCGTGACCGACCACATTCACATAAACGTCATTCACACGGGAAAGATTGTAGTGCGCGATTTCACCGGGA
>Ga0208129_1000161_pt1 | contig 29298 bp, 21 predicted proteins | sample ETNtaG_13_FD_185759 | JGI IMG/M metagenome (GOLD analysis project Ga0208129, IMG submission 185759) | Marine microbial and viral communities from oxygen minimum zone, Eastern Pacific Ocean - ETNP201306PF47B (SPAdes) (version 2) | ecosystem: Environmental > Aquatic > Marine > Oceanic ...
ATTACCATTGGTCAATCCGTTACCGTTGGTCAATCCGTTACCGTTGGTCAATCCGTTACCGTTGGTCAATCCATTGCCGTTGGTCAATCCATTGCCGTTGGTCAATCCATTGCCGTCTTTCAGACCATTATCCTTGTTTTTGTTCATAGCGTCTCACCTACACAAATGTTCCTATCCATGAGAGTAACTGTATATAAAATTGATTTGTTAGCAATAATGGATGCGATGTATCGAATTCCATGAGATTAGGTTCTACAATTGTATTACTTCTTCTTAGACGAGGTTTTCTTCTTAGCCACCTTTTTCTTTGCAGCTTTTTTTTCCTTCTTTTCTGGTTTGGTCCCTTCATAGTGTTCCAGAAATTCGATATCAGTAACTTTCGTATGTTTTCGAATTGCAGCCACAACTCTGTATTTGGCCTGAAACCAGTTCACATCGAATTTGGTTCTTTCAGGTAGTTTGATCTGAGCCACACCTTTTTCCACTTTCACTTCAAAATCCTCATCAGCAGGATATTCCATTGTAAACAGGGAATGGATCACATCCACAGGTTTCTTGACAACTGATTTTACAGTATACTTGAAAACCAGTTCTTTGCCTGCTAGAGGTGGGTTGAAATCCACTCGAACTCGAGATCCATACACGTTCGCTAAGATTCCAGGTCGGCCATCCATGGTAATTTCCTCACCCACATATCCCTTGGCATCCGGACAGACTCTTCTGAATTTTGCCACAGACATGGTTTCGATCAATTTGGTGTCTCTGGTTCCATAGGCCTCTTCAGGTGCGATTGTAACCTCTGTTACCTTTCCTATCTTCGCCTGTTTCAGATTATTTTCAAGGCCGGGCACCAATCTTCCTTCTCCGACCACAACCGTGATTGGGGAATATTTCCTATTTTCTACAACGGCATCTTCTTTTTTGGCCACTTTCTCCAAGGTCGTATCAAATAGAATTCCATCCGTACGTCCCTCGTAATCCAAGGTTATGATTTCACCATCTTTCAAAGGCATGAACGTTGCGTAAAAGGACCAGTATTAAGCCCTTATGTTCAGCGCATGCCTCTTAATCCCCTGTTCGTTATTATAAAATGCGTTCAAGACCTCCACGTTCGATGGTCCTACCGAGGATTGTTGTAACTGGACCTAGTGTTCTGGAACAGTTGCCAGCAGTCATAGCTGAGTTGGACCTGCCTGAAAGGGGTTTGATAGTATGCGATTCCAATACTCTCAAAATTGCAGGTAGGCAAGTGAATGAATATTTGGAGATTGGCGGCCATCAAATGAAGAAGGTTGTAGTTGAAGGTGCCAATAGTCAGGAATTACTTCGTGTTGAAGATGCGCTGGATGGTATGGATTTCCTGGTTGGTGTCGGAGGAGGCCGTCCTATTGATCTGGCTAAACAGGCTGGTTTCAACAAGAATATACCGTTTGTTTCAATCCCCACTGCAGCATCCCACGATGGATTTGGTTCGGCGCGATCATCAATTCGGCAGGCAGGACGAAAGACCTCAATGCAGGCCATCCCACCAATTGCAGTAGTAGCCGATACAACAATCATATCCCGCGCACCATCCAGACTTCTGGCAGCTGGCGTTGGCGATATAGTGAGTAATCAGACCGCAGTACTTGACTGGAGACTGGATGGTCAAAAAGCAGATTATAGTGAATATGCAGCAGCACTTTCTGAGATGGCAGCCCAATTAGTGGAGGATGGGATTGAGAAAGTAGCTAGTGGTACCGAAGAAGGTGTCAGATTAGTAGTTAAGGCATTGATTTCGAGTGGTGTAGCAATGTCAATAGCAGGAACTTCTCGTCCAGCAAGCGGTGGTGAACATAAATTTTCACATTGGTTAGATGCTAATAGTGATAATCCAGCATTACACGGAGAACAGTGTGGTTTAGGTTCTATAGTTACAATGTACTTACATGGTGGAGATTGGGAAAAAATAAGAGATACATTAAAGATTGTAAATGCTCCAATTAATTCAAAAGGTTTAGGAATGGATGATGGTATGGTCTTGTCAGCTTTCATAAATTCCAAAGAGATAAGGCCACAACGTACAACCATACTCGACAAAACTGAACCTAAGGCTATAGAAGAAGCAGCATTAGCTACTGGAGTTATCGGTTAGTCTTTCTTCTATTTCAGTCGATATCCAAAGGACCAGTACAGTTACTAGTATGATAGGCATACTGGCATGGAATCCTTGTGTGAACCATTCAGGCAGTGGAGTTCCACTATTGACTGACCAGTAGGACCATCCCACTAGGATTTCGCCAACAAGTATGGATACTATACAACTATTTGCTTTTACTCTATCCCAATAAAGGACAGCTACAGTGGTTGGGAAGAGAATAGCCAGACCAGTGAATGCCTGGGATACTATGCTGAAGATCGTATCAGGGGGATCGTAGGCTAGTATGAGCCCAATTATCGCAAGAACAACTATTAGAATTCTACCAATCTTTTTTTCATCGAACCCTTGTAAAACAGGGTTTACTTCCGTAAGAGCCGGTAGACCGTCTTTAGTTATTATAGATGACATTGCAAGGATTTGTGAATCTGCGGTGGACATGAAGGCCGCCATTGCACCTATGCTGACTAGGGTCGCTGCCCACAGGGGAGCGTAATCAGTCAGGATCAGAGGGAGAATATTGTCAGATTCTGTTTTTGATAAGGCGTGGTCAAAATCAACAATGTTACCATAGACCCCAATCATTACTGGAAAAAGGAACAGAATCGGAACCACGGCGGGATAAAGCCAGGCTGCAGTTCTGATTGCTTTGTCATCCTCAGCAATATAGAATCTTGAGAATAATTGAGGAAACATGGGGACGGTTATTGGCCATAAGAGGGTAAATGATAGCATTACTTGCCAGGTGAAGTTACCTTCTCTCACAAATTTATCGGGTTTATTGTCCCATAGCTCCTTTCCAGCCTCTCCGAATCCACCTATGTCCTCGTTTAGGAAAAAGCTCAGAACAAAGATTATCAGTATCAGGAACATCAGGATTCCTTGGAACACATCTGTCAAGGCCGAAGACTTCATTCCACCCAATGTAAGATAGATTACCATTACACAAGTCAGTATGAATGCGCCAGTGAAGTATGGAATTTCTCCTCCTGACAATGTTTCCAGTAGGATACCAGCCCCCATTGGTTGTGTGGCCAGATAGGGTAGCGTGAAGACGACCAGCACAGTTCCATACAACCATCCCAAATATTTCGAGTTGGTTTCACCAGCTATCAGCTCAGGAGGAGTGACATATCCTTTTTCTTTTCCCAGTTTGTGAATTGGTATTCCTAATAACAATATCGAAAGACCAACCAGAGATGTCCCCATTGCCATTATTCCATAGAAACCCCATCCTGCGCGATAACTGGCCCCTGCAAAACCCAGAAAGAAGAAAGCCGAGAAATTAGTCGCAGCCAGTGTACAAAACAGAATCCATGGGCCTATTTTTCTGGAAGCTACGAAGTAATCCTCAGCACTATCATCCTTGCTTCTCCCGTATATTCCAATCCCTATTGATATTATCAGGTAGGTGGCAAGAATGATTAGGATTGTTGCTAGGTCACTCATCCTTCTGCCACTCCCTTGAGAATTCCCAGACAGAATATGCCAATGCGAATTGGATAAGAACTAGGTACACAATCCAGATTGGTATCCATTCTCCAAAGCGTTGGTCTGAATCCCAGTTCCACCCAATACTCAGTATTGTCAGTGAAATGAATACAATTGCCCAGATCTGGTCTCTCTTTGACTTTGGAAACCAGAATGGTAAAAGCTCCCCTTCTTGACGGGTCAAGTTTGGAGTCTTTCGATTAGCTCAGCCTTTGTTCCAGAAACAGGCAATTCCCTTTCTTTCAACAATTCCTTCAGTTCCACAACCTTCATTGAACTGTAATCAATTTCATCATCCGCTGTCCTTTCTTCCTTGGTTTTAGTGTCTTTAACAACCTCATCTTTCTTTTCGGTTGTTCCTTTTTCAGCTTCTTCCAGAATTCTTTGTAGTTCTTCATCTTCGGGTGGTACTTCCATTAGGCTGGCCGGATTCATTACGTTTATCTTGGAGATCTCGACCCTCTTGGTCGGATAGGTGGTTTTTAGTGCGGTTGAGACTTCTTTACTCAGGTCTCCAGAATATATCTTCTTCAGGGTCTCTGACAGGCTCATTTTGGAAAGATCTTTTTCAATGAGTTGATGAGTGATAGCTCTCAGAAGTTTCTCCTGAGACTTCTTGATACGCTTGTCTACTAGGATAATAGGTTTGATCCGTATTTGTACGTCATCTTGTAGATTCAGTACGAAATTACAGTCTATTCTACTATTTCTTCTACGGGTTAATGCTCTTTTGTAATCAGAGGTCAAACGATGGCCGTCAAACGATGTGAAGGCGTTGTTTCCACGGGTTTCGTTTACCCTGAACTTTATCATGAAATTCTTTTGATTATAATCGCCTGTAAGTTGTTCGAGTGGGACTTCTGTGATTCTACCGTTGACAATCTCCGGACTATTGGCAGGCGTGTGTGCCATTACTGCGTAATTGAACATAGAGGGGGCATGTAGTCGGTACCACATTTTGCCCTTCCACTTGTCCCTGACTTTGGTTCTAGTGACTTTGGCCAAACGTTTTTTCCGTCCTGAAATAAAATTTCAGGTTGCGCTCACTGGGCAGGGTTAAATATACGTTGCGTTGATTGCAACCTGAAATGTTCGATAAATTGCTGTTGCCTGTCGACCCTTCCAAGCGGTTGAAGCCTTCCAGAGAATATGCTATTGCATTGGCCAAACGACTGAATATTCCATTGACTGCAATTTTTGTTAGCAATCCTTCTAAGACTGGTACCATGACAGCTTCTGATGAGACCAGCAAGGGCTTTGCAACACTTGGTAAACGACAGCTTGATATATTGGTTGAAGGGATTACGGATGTCAAAATTACACCAGTGCTGAAGACAGGTAAGAGACGCAAGATTTTGGCTCAAATGATTAGTGATGGAACTGCAGACACCCTTGTTCTGGGTCCTTTTAGATCAGTGATTACTAGATTATTTACAGGTTCTGAGGTTGAACGAATTCTGGATTCAGAGTCTTCCCATGCATTTGTCGTTCGTGAGGCCCATCCTTTACCTGGTCCGGGCTCACCAGCTCTGGTAGTTTTTGATGGACCTGAATTACCAGAACGCGGGTTGAAAATGATTGAGAGCTTTGCACGCAAATTTGGATGTGACATAGAATTTTTGCACTTGGGCACGGAAATCTTTGGTGGAGCCGAGGCCCTTGATGGGGCAGTGTCCGAACTAAGAACTAGTTTAGGAGGCGATTTCCATATTACATCAACCATAATCCCCTTGAGTTTATTCAGGACTCGAAGGGCAATAACCAATTCGGTTTTAAGGCAAGAAGGAGCTAGGATTGTAATTTTACCAGACGTTGAAGACGCAGTAAGTGATACTCTGCTTCATCAACTGGTATTGAGCGCCGCAGTGCCAGTTTGTGTGTTAAGATGAGCCCGGACCAAGAATTTGAGGATATGCTGGACAGTATGGAGATTGTTGCAGAGGCAATGGAAGAAGAACACATAGTCCCTAGCAGGGTTGATCAGCTCAAGCGTCGAAGAACCCTTTTGAATCTCCAATCAGATTTGCTTGATTCCAAAGCTAGACAGCATGCAATTTACCGCCTCTACCGGAATTCAACTTTCAGAAAATTTGGTGCAGGTTTCATGATAGTTTCTTTCATTCACTTATTGTTGTTTCTATTTGCAGATGGCCTCAATTCAGGAGGTCGCAACGTGTTCACACTTTTTCTCTTCATAATCTATCTTTGGGTATCTGAGACTTTTCCGTTGCCAGTTACAGCATTAATGGCCGGAGTTGCTCTGGTCCTTCTGGGAGAGGAACGGGACGCTGCTTTCTCTTCGTATGCTTCAGATGCGGTTTTCATGATTCTAGGTTCATTGATTATGGCTCAGGGAATTTCAAAATCGGGTGCGGAGAATTTGATAATCCGAAAATTGCTGCGGCCTTTCACCGGTTCTAATTATTCCCTGATATTTGGAACAATAGTGATATGCAGTTTTATGGCTGCTATAATACCTGATCACAGTGTAGCAGCGATTATGCTCCCCATCGTTCTTACTATAGCTGATAAGACAGAAATTCGCAAGCGACCCAACGAGATGATTGCGTTAGTATTGGCTGTAGCATTTTCATGTTCAATTGCTGGTCTGGCCACACCTTCTGGAGGAGCCAGGAATGTCATTGCTATGGGTTTTCTAGAAGAGATTTATGATATTCGAATATCCTATGTTCAGTGGGTGATTCTGGCTGCACCGTTGACTATCGCTTTGGTCCCTCTGGTATTTCTCACTTTGATAATGGTGAATAGAGTCAGCTATCGTAGTATAGACTACCACAGTGAGTCAACTCATTCCATTGATGATCGACAATTGATTGCGCTTTCGATTCTTGGTTTTACATTTCTTCTTTTCTTGACTTCGGGTTTCAATGGACTGACATTGGGAACCTGTGCGATGATAGGCGGCATATTGATGCACGTCACAGGAGTACTAGAATGGGAAGACAGTCGTCAGCGCCTTAGGTGGGGCGTGATGTTCATCTATGGTGCTGCATTGACAATGGGCAAGGCCATGGTTACACATGGGGCTGCAGATTGGTTAGCCGGGGGTCTCTACAAGTTGGCCGATTATGGTTCGGATATTGGTGGAGATATGGTTGTAATTCTAGTGATAATTGTAGTCACTGTCTTGTTGACTAATGTAATGAGTGATGGGGCTGCTGCAGCTATTTTGGTACCGATTACTCTTGCGGTTGGCGCAGCCGCTGGTTTCAATTTGGCCTTCATTGCAATAATCACTGCTATCAGCACGGCTTTCGCCTTTATGACCTCATTTGGTACTCCGCCCAATTTGATTGTTCAGGCTTCTGGTATCCCTAGGTCAAGTGATTTTGTGAGAAATGGCCTTCCGCTCATCATAATATCAATTCTGTTACTTATGGTCGCTCAGAATTATTATTGGGATATTGCCACCGAATGGGCCGGGCTATAGCTGATTTGTATTTTTTCGTTCGGGCCGGTTATCTTTTTCAGTCTGGACCAATCCTCCAATAAACGCGAAGGTCACTACTGAGATAAAGACCGAGGAATTGCTATCCGGCATTTTGGATATTGGCCCTAGATTATCTTCACTGGGATTATGGCCTAGTAGGTCCCCGACCTCCTCAGCCACATCATTTGGTCCTGAACCAGGAGGCAGTGCTCCAGTCGAGGCCAGAAAATACAATCCAGCAATTATTAGGAATGGTAACATAGCAGCAGTTAAGGCTCTTGCTGGGTCTCCAGCTTTCCTGCCCCCGAAAAATCCTCCCACTGCAGCTGTAATTGAACCCGGGATAGTCAATATACCCAAGACAATCATTATTACAAAAATGTATATGAAACCGGCAAATATCCCTTCCTTGAACAGGCTTATTGATGCTAGATCAGGAAGGAATGATTCGGACGGTTCTTCATGAATGGTCTGATTTATTACCTCTTGTTCTTCTACATCATGGTTTTCTAGGGTTTCTTCAATATTTCCGAGGTCTTCTTCAGGTTCTTCATTGTAAACCCTTTTACGTACCAATTCCCACAGTTCGTTGTCTTCATCCACTGCTCATTACCCCATTACTATCTATAAATTATTGATGATACCTACAACAGATTAATATAAGACCCATGACAAAGCCGGTGAGAGTAGGGGCCTTCAATTGGAAGTTTTAACGACACAGACACTTGCAGCAGCAATAAATTACAGTCCGGAGTATTCTCATATGGGTGAGGATGAGTCTAACTATCTGGCAGAGCACATCCTTAATTTCTTTGGCTATAGTGATCGCATTATCGACAATGTTCTGCATCCTGAGGATCGGGACACGTTTTACATGTTAGAGGATGCAGGTCTTATGGAGACGGAGAGGGAGGAGACCACCCTATATGACGGTCGTGAGTGGAGAATCCACTACTGGTTACTGAAGATTTCGGAGATACAGGGACGTATGGACTCAGGTCCCAAGCATGCTCCTGAGGACGAAGAGCCTTCAGTCTATGATGAGATCCCGGAAGATATCTGGTCCCGTTGAAATTGAAACTACCCTATTCTCCACGTGGCAATCAATCAGAAATAATAGAGCGGATAAATTCGGCAATCAGGAATCAAGGTCATATTGTTCTGGAGTCTCCCACAGGAAGTGGAAAGACGTTTTGTTCCCTTGCAGCGGTTCTGCCCGTAGCTATAGAAAATAATCTCAGGATAGTCTATTGTGTTCGTACCAATTCTCAACAAAAACAAGTGATTCATGAACTCCAACAATTCAGAAAAGCAGGTAATTCCATTAGTGCGGTTGCGTTTCAGGGACGGGGATCTTTATGTCCTGAACAAAAATACGATAAGGAACTCAAGAAATCTAATTGGGTCGAGAAGTCAAAGATCTGTAAATCATTGAAAATGCAATCCAAAATGGGAGAAGCCGGTTGTCGTTTCTACCGTAAACTTCTGCAGGGAAGTAATTCATTGGCCGAGCAGTGGTCATCCGACATTCTTACAGCCGAAGAATTTGCCGAACAAGTTGAAGAAGCCGGTATCTGTCCTTATGAACTTAACAAATTGATGCTCAAAGATGCTAAGGTAGTCATCGTCCCTTATGTCTATTTTTTTGAAGAATTCATACGTAAGTTTATGTTAGGAAGAATGAACACCTCCCTCGACAAAGTCATAGTTATTGTAGACGAAGCCCATAATCTACCAGACTGGGCAAGAAGCGCAGCTTCCGAGTCGCTAACTATCGAAACAATCAACAGAGCCGTGGCCGAATCTAACAAATATGGTTTACAGCTTGCAGATGGCAGACACACAACTTCTTTCCTTAATCTGGTAGAAGCCTCAATTGAATCCCTTAGTGATTATCATATTCCAGACAATGATGAGGAGGGACTCTTGCCATCCCATTTGATTGCTCCGGATTCAGAAGTACCGACTTTCGAGACCGAGATAATGTCCTTGGGGAAGATGACATTGTATAATCTCAAGAAAGATTCTTCCGAGATAGCCAAGATGGGGCAACTGATTCGACAGAACCTGTTGGATCATGGCAAACGTCCACGCTCTTACGTCGGTTCAGTTGGTGATTTTCTTTGCCGTTGGTTAGATTCCATGGAAAGTCATTCGATAAGGTTGGTAGGAAATGACCCTCAGAGGTTGGAGACCGTCTGTTTGGATCCAAGAATTATGACTGGTTTTCTGGATTCCACGGCAGGGGTAGTTTCAATGTCGGGGACTATTAGCCCTCTGGAAATGTTCCGGGATCTGGTGGGTTTGCGTCCTGATACAATTTTGGAAAAGCAGGTTTCGTCGTTTCCACGTGTTAACAAAAAGATGTTATATCTAAAAGATGTAACAACGTCTTACGTCGAATTGAATAGCAAGCCTCAGGCCTGGGACAAGTTGGTTGAAAGGCTGGATTCAATTACAACCAGTTTTAATGGCAATATTGCCTTGTTTTTTCCTTCCTATAAATTGTTGGAGTCTGCGCTGGAGAATTTAAATTTGTCAAAACCGATATACCGCGAGTACCATGGTATGGAACAAGAAGAATTGATGCGCACAGTCGAGAGTTTCAAATCAGATAATGGTGCAATCCTAGCAGGAGTAATGGGCGGCAGGTTAGCTGAGGGAATAGATTATCCAGACACTTCACTGGAAATGGCAGTCATAGTTGGCATTCCTTATCCTGCTCCGGGAGTAAGGCAAGAGGCTTTACAACATTATTATGACGTTTCATTTGATGGACGGGGCTGGGAATTCGCTGTTGAATCTCCTGCTATTCGAAAACTGCTTCAGGCGGCAGGACGAGTTATTCGTTCCGAAACAGACAAAGGTTTTATCATAATTACAGATAGCCGTGCAGGTAGATTTTTAGAATACGCTCCTGAATTGGAAGCGACGGACGATATTATACCCGAGATTCATCGTTTTTTTGAGGCCTAAATCATTTAATCCAAGATTCCTGAGGCATTCACGTGCCACCGTGGCTTAGCTCGGTATAGCGACTGATTCGTAATCAGTAGGTCGGGGGTTCAAATCCCCCCGGTGGCTCCATTATTTGCTTTCGTGTCTTATTTTGCTACGTCGCATTGCTTCTAGGGCAGGCATTGTCTCGCCTGACATGAAGGAAATGCATGATCCACCGCCAGTTGACAGATGTTCAATCTTTGATGATAAACCCATTTGATTGAAGGCCATCGTGGTCTCTCCACCGCCAACTACAGTGATTCCTTTACTATTGGCCATTGCACTGAACGTTTCTCTTGTTCCTGCTGCAAACTCAGGATTTTCGAATACACCCATAGGTCCGTTGGAGATTATTGTTCCAGCTTTCTCGATTTTTTCTATATAACTAACTAGCGTGTCCAGTCCGATATCATAAACTGCATGTTCCGTTGGTAGTTCCTCTATAGATATTCCTCTCCTGAGTCCGTTTTCATTTATCGCAACGTCTGTCGGTAACACAATTCTTTTGCCATAATTATCAATTAGTTTTCTTGCACTATCTATGACTCCTTCATATTCAGATATATGTTGAATGATGAATTCAGTGCTTGGCTTTCCGATATCTACCTCGGAAGCTATAAGGAATATGTTTGCAACAACACCTCCTGTTAGGACCTCGCTAACTCCTTTTTCTAGAAAGTTATTGGCGATCGTCACTGAATCCTCAGCCTTACTTCCACCTAACAATGCAATACGAGGGGTGGGTCCAGAATCAATAGCTTTTCCTAGATAATCCAGTTCTCTTTGCATTACCCGTCCAGCCACTGTAGGAAGTTTTTCGGCGAATCCAACTAATGAGGGTTGACATCTATGTGCAGCTGCGAACGCGTCATTAACGAAAAGTGATGCTAGAGGTGCCAGGACATCAACCATTTTGGCACGGGCCTGAGGTGCAAAATCTTTTCCGTTGAATTTTCTTAAAGAAATCTCCTGTTCATCAAATCTCACGTTATCAAGCATTATGATTTCCCCGTCCTTCATGGATTTTATGGACTTTACAGCTAGTTCTCCGCAGACGTCAGGTATAAATTTGATTTTCTTGTTTATGATTTCTGACATTCTCTCAGCATGTTTTTCCAGATTAACAAAATCATGCTTTCCGGGTCTCGACTGGTGTGATAGAATGACGATCCGGGCTTCCAATTTGGAAAGTTCTTCCACGGTTTTGGAGTGTCTTTTTATTCTGGTATCATCTAGAATCTGGCCCGTTTCTGGATCTATGGACGAATTGACATCCACCCTCAGAAGCAGTACCTTGCCTTTGATTTTGAAATCATCGATGGTTAGAAAGTTACGCTTCTTCAAACTTTCAAATTTTCCATCGATAGTTCGGAATTTTCGGGTCCGTTCCACGGGCCGCAAGCGGGTTGTTTGTAAACCTTTTTGTCTACGGTTCAGATATATGTCGTCCGAGTACGGCAAAGTTAGCAATGACCGCTTCTATCTGAATTCTTGCATTGGCACCCTCTGATAATCTAAAATCCGCCTCGGCTAATTTTTCTATCATCTGGACTTTGATAGTGTCTGGGACCTCTATGTCTCTTACAGATCGGTGCATCTGGCGTAGCACATCTTCTCCAGCCAGTCCATAAGTTATTTGCAGAGTATCTAACCTTTCCCTAGCTCCTGCAAAATTGTTATTCAAGGACATCTCAAGTGCTTCTTTGACCTCTTCAGGTCTTGCAGCAGCCACCGCCTGGTAGACCACATCCGGAGTTATATCTACGTTAGCAGCCGCAGCCATCTGTAGTCCATTAATTGCTCTTCTAAGATCGCCTTGGGCAAGATAGGTCAGCGATTCATATGCTTCCTTATCTATATTCAATTCTTCTTTGACAGCAACAAATTTCAGGTATCTTTCAACATCCTCGGCTTTGAGGGGCCTGAATCTGAAGACTGCGCACCTGGACTGAATAGGATCTATAATCTTGGACGAAAAGTTACAGGACATTACAAATCGACAGGTTCTGGAATATTTCTCCATGGTTCTCCTCAACGCGGCCTGTGCAGCCCCAGTAAGTGCGTCTGCCTCATCCAAGAATATAATTTTGAATCCATCCTCCCCTAGAGGTGCAGTTCTCGCAAATTCCTTGATTTTACCCCTTACAACGTCGATTCCCCTTTCGTCCGAAGCATTTAATTCATGAAGATTGTGTTTCCATAATTCCCCGAATAGTTCTCTGGCTAATGCTAGAGCACAGGTGGTTTTCCCAGTTCCAGCTGGCCCTGCAAAGAGAAGATGAGGCATTGATCGTTCCTTAACATAATTTTTCAGTCGACTTGTTATAGGGGTCTGACCAACCACTTCTGAAAGATTTGAAGGGCGGTATTTTTCAATCCAGATTTCCTCCATTGTTACCCTATTTGCACGTTGTATTTAATCACGTCCACTAAGTTAATGTAAAAGATATATAGTCCCTACCCAAACTAGATTCGAATGTCACGATACGAGGGTGTTGACTTTTACAATATCGAGCAGCATCTGACTGAGGAAGAGACCATGGTTCGCGACTTGGTTCGCGAATGGGTCGACGAAAAAGTTATCCCAATAATAGAGGATTATTACGCTAAAGGTACATTCCCAATGGAGCTGATTTCCGAGATTGGGAATATGGGTCTTTTTGGCTGTAATCTGAAGGGTTATGATTGTGCTGGAATGTCCAATGTAGCATATGGCCTAATCTGTCAGGAACTGGAGCGTGGAGATTCGGCCATTCGAAGCTGTGTTTCGGTTCAGGGTTCATTGTCAATGTACCCCATTCATGCCTTTGGTTCAGAGGAACAGAAACAGAAATATTTGCCAGATATGGCCAGAGGGGAGTTGATTGGGTGTTTTGGCTTGACAGAACCTGACCACGGTTCGGATCCTAGCGGTATGGAGACTAAAGCAGTGGAAGATGGAGATTCCTTTGTTCTCAATGGCGCCAAGATGTGGATCACTAATGGGACAATCGCGGATCTGGCGGTTGTTTGGGCTAAACTTGATGGTAAGATTCGTGGTTTTATAGTCGAGAAGGGCGATTCGGGTTTCACAGCACCTGAAATGAAAGGTAAGCATTCGTTGAGGGCCTCAATCACAAGTGAGCTGGTTTTCCAAGACTGCCGCATTCCCAAAGATCGAATTCTACCTGATGTCCAGGGTCTCAAGGGACCACTTAGTTGTTTGACCCAGGCCCGTTTTGGTATTGTCTGGGGTTCATTAGGCGCTGCTACGGGTTGTTACCATTCCTCTGTGGATTATTCTAAATCAAGGATAATGTTCAAGAAGCCGATTGCAAGTTTCCAATTAGTTCAAAATAAGTTGGCCTGGATGCTTCGTGAAATTACCAAAGGCCAGTTGTTAGCTTACCATCTCGGTCGTGCCAAAGACGAAGGTAAGGCAACTCCTGAGATGGTCTCATTGGGCAAAATGAACAATGTTGATATCGCGCTCCAGATCGCACGTATGTCCCGAGATATTCACGGAGCCAATGGAATATTGAATGAGTATCCAATTATGCGCCATATGGCAAACTTGGAAAGTGTTTACACCTATGAGGGTACTCATGATATCCACAATCTAGTTCTGGGTCGTTGGATTACAGGTATTCAGGCTTTCGAATAATCAGACTGTTCCCGCGCTCTCAGCTGCTTCATCCCAGTCATCACAATTGTAACAGCTGCGTGTTAGTGTCTTTCCATTTGCATTTGCACCTTTATCAGTGGTATAGCTAAATAAATCACTGAATGAATTTTTAGACAGAGTTAGGTTATCCTTATCATCCAGCCCATTTCCAATTGAGGTATCCTCAACCGAGAAAACGTAAGCGTAGTCTCCGTAGGTGCTCTTGAAAATAGTAGGTGAGGCAGTCAGTATTCCCGCACTCTTGGCTGGTATGGTGATAGCCTCATCGTCTTCTGGAATGATACTATCCTTTTCTTTTAGATCGGAGATTGTCCAGCTACTGATGTAAATTGCAATTGTATTGGGATTGTAGACCTCTACCCATTCATAGTTGGCTCCGCTATTCGAAGGGTTGTACATAATTTCGGTCAGATAGATATTGCTGACTGGAGGTGTTCCCTCATAAACTGTAACTGTCAGAAGTGCAGGTAGAGTATTGGTTCCATCGTTGTACAACATATACCTCTCCGACTTTACACTGATAGATGAAGTGCTGGCATCACCTCCCCACAAACAGACGGACTCATCAGGAACTAAAGTTCGAATTTCAATTCTTAATTGTGCTTCAACTTCCAACTCATTTCTCAGTGCCGTGTATGGGAATTTACCGAGGGCCTTACATTTAGCAGAATCCAGTTCCCCATTGGAATTCAACAAACCAACGGTAGCTCCGTTTCTAAGTTGAACAGTTCCAGTCCCGAATTCGAGTGTTTCCCAGTTGGTAGCCTCCCCAATTTTACCTTGGGAGCCGGTTAATTCGGATATAACTTCACGGGCCATTACAACCCGGTTATCATTGTTGTCCAGATCAATTCCGATTCGGTAATCCATTGAAGAGTGAAAAGCTTGGAGTATGAGCACGAATATAGTCAGAGCGATAGTAAATTCTATAACATGAGTTACGGCGTTTTCATCTCTATTCAGTTCGTGTCTCATCCTTTCATTTCCCTTTTGAAGAGCCAAGTAGATGCCCTGAGGCAAGTTAATGGCCATAGGACAAGTGCCAATAAAACTAACCATCCCGGGATTCCTCCCATGTCTATAGCGATGGTTCTATGAGTTAAGAGACCAACCGCAAATTGATAAACATAACCTGGATTAAAGAGCCCTAAATGACTTGCTAAGGTCTGGTATTCAGGATTGGTCTCGAAACCCTCCGTCAATTCTATTCCGATTGCGAAAGATATAGCATATACCAATAAGTTCCACACTATGGCAAAAAGCAACCAGGCACCTAGACCATAGATCACCACATCCGTCCCACTCCGTGCTGCTACGGCAAAACAAAACTGGAATGTAACCATTGTGAAGATCATGATCTGCCCAAACAGAAGAAAGGCCAATATTCCACTAATAGCAGGTATATCACCTTCCAAAATCATAAGATAGAGTCCGATCAATTGAGCCACGAAAGCAGGAACCCCCACCACCATGGTCAAACCCAGCGCCTTGCCTATGACTATCGATTCACGAGTAATAGGTCTAGCCAGAAGCATGTTGAGCGTGTTAGTCTGCCTTTCCTTGTGAAATGAGTCAACTGAAACGGCAATTGCTGCCAAAGATACAACAAAGAAGGTGAAAAAGCAGAACTGTAGTAATGCGTGGTTTCCACTCTCTACAAAGAATGAGGTTTCAGGATCTGCATCCTGCATATCTCCCAGAACCCATCCGATTCCTATGATGAACAACGAGAAGAACAGTCCCAGAATCACCATTCTCGATGATCTCATACCGCTATTGAATTCAAATTTTGCAAGGTGCCAGATGAGATTTAGTTGATTTCTCAAGTGCTTCATATTTTTAAGACATAGATAAGTTCCAAACAAAAGTATTAGAACTTCCGTTCCGAAGAAATAATAATCAGTATCTGATGCTAATTGGATGTCTTCTGGTTCAGCTTCCCATCCTTCCCGAATCAAGGTCACATCATTTGGACCATTCTGGAAAGTAGTTGTATTTTCAACTAGATGTGCTCTGATTGTGACAATTTCACTCTCGAAGAATTCTCCGCTTAGATTTCCATTGACAAGTATTCTCATTCCATCTACATTGAGCATTGTCTTGCCGTATAGGTCCTCCGTGTACACTAAACCTTCAGATTCTATGAATCCACCTGTTGTAAAATTCTGATAAACTTCATTTCGGGGAGATGTTTCGAGAACACCTTTGAAGATAATCTCATCATTAACTTCCTGTTCGAATTTTATTCTCCATATCTGGTTTTCACTTTCGCCCGGATCAACGATTGAAAAGGTTTGCCCATCCCATATTTCCCCAGGATTGGTTTCAGTCGTGGTTTCCCAGTAAATTTTATGGGATATTGCAATGATAAAAATTATTGACAGTGCTATGATAAGGGGACGCCAAGTCTCATGCCTTTTGAGAAAGTCATTAAATTCAGTCATTACCATCACCTGTTTCCTTCAGGAAAACGTCTTCCAATGAGTTCGTTTGTGGTTCTATAGAGAATATCTTGACCCCTTTCGAGACCAACGTATCAGTAACCCATGGAATCAAATTTTCTTTCAATTTCAGTAATAACCGTGTGTGTTTCCCAAGTTCTGTTTCCTCTATTACAGACACTCCTCTCTTTTTGTTCAGTTGTTTCTTATTACTGTCACTGAAACCCCTGACTCTCAAAGATAGTTTGATTGCAGTTTTCTTGACCTCTTTTCTTATTCCTGCAATAGCATCTTGCCGAATTAGTTTTCCCTTATCTATGATTCCAACATGTGTACAAATTTCCTGGATTTCGGATAGCACGTGTGAACTGAGGATTATTGTAAGTCCTTTTTCGTTCAGCTCTTGCAGTACCGCCCTCAGAGCTTTCACACCTCTGGGATCAAGGCCTGAAGTTGGTTCATCAAGGATTAGAATCTCAGGTTCATGCAATAATGAAACAGCCAATGCCAGTCTTTTTCTCATACCCAGTGAGAATCCGCTAACCTGTCTTTCGGAGTCTTTGTCCAATCCCAATTTCTGGAGTAGATCCTTACCTCTTTCCTTTATGAGCCCATTTTCCAGTTCGTAGAACCCACCATAATATTTGAGGGTCTCAGTAGGAGTCAATCCACCATACAATCCAACTTGTTCTGGCAAGAAGCCGATCTTGTTCTTGCTATGTAGACGTTTCTCTTCTATGTCATCCCCTTCGATGAGGATGCTACCGCTGTCACAGTTCAGAATCCCGACAATACATTTGATAGTCGTAGTTTTACCTGCACCGTTGGGTCCCAGAAAACCAAATACCTGTCCCCTGTCTACACTAAAACTGAGTTTATTGAGAGCATTGATGCGTCCTGTCTCCCGACCAAAGCGGTAGGTGCGATAGTCCTTTTGGACATCCTTCAGCTCAAGCATGCTTCCACTCACGCAATGTCACCCTTGATTGCGGTTATAAAACCACATCGTCTTACCAGAATGTGCCTGAGTACTGGAGATATCCGTTTTTGCCTTCAGCTAGTAAGATTCTTGATGGTGTCAGTCTGAGTTCCCTACTCGATGACCATTATTATGCTGAAGCCCGTGCACTGGCACTGAGCCGACTTGAGACATCAGCCACCTCAGGAAGAATAGATCTCGAGGGCCCCCCAATCAACGATGAATCCGACATAGTTCTGGGCTACGTAATATCGCGTTTGGTTCTGGCTGCAGCGGAAAATCAGGCGTTGGTCAATTATGTGGCCCTTTCAGAAGCTAGAAGAGCCGAAAGATTTCTGGATTCCGAGGCAGATGAAGGTCTGGTAGAGGTTGCAAATTCACTTGGAATTACAACATTGGAATTGAATAGCTCAGGTTTCAATCTCAATTTCATTGACTATGTTAGAGCAGCCTCGAATCTTAGAGAAGGTGACTGGAAGCTTTCCAATCGGGGAGTTAGTAATGGCGTTGTCACTCTGGATCGCCGGACAGTTGTCAGGTTGATGAGAGAAGTGATCCGCCAACATCTGGAGGAATTACCCGAAGCCCCACGTGAGATTAAAGATCAGTTTGAGGGTACAATTGACGATCTCCGGTCCAAAGTCTCTAAGACCTTCGTCGAAAGAATTGGTGGTCTGAATAACGTAGTTGGTGAGAGACAAGCGGAGGCCATGAAGGAATTGGGCCGTTTTGATCTTTCCAAGGCCCCGCCCTGTTTTAATCTGAATTTGATGGATCTTCAGGCTGGTGTCAATCTAGCGCACCCGTCTCGCTTTTTTATCACTACATTTTTATCTTCTCTTAATCAGGATCCCGAAGCAGTTATGAGGCTGTTTGCTACCGCCCCAGATTTCAAGGAAGCTTATACCCGTTATCAAGTGGAACACATAACTGGTCAGACATCTAGTACTCAGTATAGTCCACCAAAATGTGATACCCTTGTATCAAGCGGGGTTTGTCCAGGTCCGAATGCCTTGTGTCGACAGATAAGACATCCTCTAAGCTATTACCGTGTAATGGCAGAATCAGAGAAGGATTCAATAATTCGTATGGAGCGAATTTTGTTGGCTGCATTGAAAAAGGAGGAATATCCTTCACAATTGCTCAAACAGAATATGGATAATATAGGAGAAGTTGATTTCTCCTATCCTGAAAAGATTGAGATACGGAAATTAGCGGTCGCGTTAAAGAATAAGGATGTAAGTCATGTCAAGGTCAAGGTCAGTCATTTTCAAGGGAGAGTCTACTCGGTTGATATTCCCGGCGAAGAACGTAAAGTGTGGATTACTAAAGCGGTCCTGAATCTAAGGGAGGGGAATGTTGATTATGATTGCTTACCTTTGACAGACTGGAAAGTGGCCCTCCCCATAAACGAAGCTAACCACAAATCCCAGAAAATCGATCTTGTGGTTAAACCTATGGAAGTAGCATTCCATGACAATGAAGACCCACGAAAGATGCTTATGGTATTAGACGTCGTGGATTAATTCACTCTGATACGTCGTCCACAACTGCAAATGAACTTTATGGTGTCTTCATCTATGTTATGGATCTTTTCACATGAAGGACAAGTTATGCTGATAATTCCTTCACCCATATTAACGGGAGGTTTCTTAGGTGCATCCTGAGGCGGTGCAGCCTTGCGCACAATTTTCTTTGAGACGCTCTTCCTAACCACCTTCTTCTTTACAGCCTTCTTTGGTTCAGGCTTGGGTGGTTCGGGTTCCTCTTCCTCCTCCTCATCTGCTGATTTAAGTTCCTGTGAACCAGTTAGTTCAGCCAATAGCTTACTTTCATCGAATTCCTCTTCATCGTCATCCAAGAGGTCCTCAGTATCGTCATCTTCGTCTTCTTCGCCTTCTTCTTCCTCACCTGGTAAATCAGAGTCGTAGCCAACTCCGGTCAGACTTTTACTGAGAGGGTCAATGGATTCCTTCTCCTTATAGAGATCTGCGGTCGTGTCCTCCGGTGCCAGGATGAAAGTGTATATCCCAACAGCCAGAATAATGATAACCAGAAGCCCACCTCCAATTACAAGCAGATTTTCTTCTATTATGGGCGGCAACTCAGGTATTGAGAATGCAAACGAGCTACCACTATCACCACTGGAAGGTTGTCCTATAGTAACCTCGAACACATCATCCCAAACGATACCGCTAGTTCTGTTTTTTATTATAATTGAGAATTGAATATTTCCACTGTATCCTTCGAAAGCCACCATATCTGAGAAAAATGTGGCTTGATATGTGTCATATCCGGGATCCTTGTCCGTATCACCAAGTGGTTTAAGGTTTGGAATAGCACACATCGTGCAAGTATCTCTTCTATCTACATCACTCAGAAAATGAACATCTACATTTATGCTGTAGGCTGAAAAATTATCATCTCCCGATTCTATCCTGTAGGGCCCTCCTACATGAAAAGTAAGAATAAAATTTTTACCATAGGGTAGGGTTATACTTTCTTCACTCGTCACTAAATCCTCTGAATCGTTTAGATATACTCCTACAAGACCCGCACTGGCCATAGGTAGCATGAACACCACGCCAACCAATGCGAGTAGCAGACTACGTCCCAGATTGTCCATATTCTTAACTTGTGTCAACTGCTTTGTAATTAAAACATCCTATTTATTGAATTGGATATTTGCTAAAGCTATTAATTGGCATCTTTTTGGGATGGGATGAGCTCTGATGAGGAACGTCTGAAAAAGGCAGGCAAAGGCACCCGTGCAGTCCATTCAGGTACCACCTCTAGCCACAATTCGATAAACACCCCGATTTTTCAGTCATCTACATTTTTTTTAGACGATGAAGCTTACAAAATGTGGAAAGCCGGGGTTCCTAGATCGCCAGTTTATACTAGATATCATAATCCTTCTACAAGGGCTGTTGAAAAGAAAATTGCACAATTAGAAGAGGCAGAGGAAGCCCTTGTTTTTTCTACAGGTATGGCCGCAATTTGCACTACTCTTTTTACATTTCTAGGACAAGGAGATAGGATTGTTACTACTCGTAATCTTTATGGAGGTACAGTATTAACCTTAGATCAAGATTTTGTTCGTTTTGGTATAGATGTAGCCTATGTTGACATGAAGGATTTGGATGCTGTTGAGGCTGCACTTAAATCGAAAGAAACCAAAGTATTGTATTGTGAAACAGTTAGTAATCCTCTTTTGGAAGTTTCAGATTTACCTTCATTGGCGAATCTAGCCAAAAAATATGGAGCTATTCCAATAGTAGATAGTACATTCGCAACGCCTATATCTTGTCAACCTCTTAATTTTGGTTTTGAGGCTGTTATTCATTCTGTAACTAAATTATTGAATGGTCATAGTGACATACTGGGAGGTACTGTGGCTGGTAGCAAAGAGATAATAGATCAAATATGGTACAAGTTGAGAAATTTTGGAGGAAGTATGGATCCTCATCAGGCCTCTCTTTTAGAAAGAGGAATTAAGACATTGCATGTGCGTTATGAGGCCTCTACAAAGACCGCAGGCGAATTAGCGTCTTGGTTAGAATCACACCCTAAAATAGAAAAGGTAATCTACCCTGGTCTCAAAAGCCACGATGATTATGAACTTTGCAAGAAGATAATGGATACTCCGAGTACAATGGTCTGCTTTGAAGTAAAAGACGATGACGAAGCTGGCCGTAAGTTGATGGATAGTTTGAATATAGCTGCTCAAGCCGTGTCTCTAGGCGGTGTAGAATCCCTGATATCCATGCCTTGTTCAACCACACATGTTTCCTGGAAAGCCGAGGATCGCCTTGCGGCAGGTATTGGCCCTGGATTTATCAGATTCTCAACGGGTTTGGAAGATTCTGAGGATTTGATAGCGGACTTCAAACAGGCTCTGGATTCATTATAGTCCCATAGCGATAATAGCCCTCTTTTCTTGGAGTATTGTGGAGTACTCGATCAGGTTACTTACAGCAGCATCTCGCAACGAGAAAGTTGATGGAAAGGACCGGACTCTGGTGTATCTTTTTGGAACTACTGAACAAGGTGAACCACTTGCCGTCCGGACTCCTCTTCTGATGCCCTACTTCCAGGTTGTCGAACCGACTAAGGATGTACTTGAGACCCTAGAAAAGCGAGATGACATCGAACGGTTGGAATCTCAGGAATTATGGGTTGATGGAGATATCAAGAATTGTACCAAGGTAACTACTTCACATCCGGGTAATGTACCCAGGGTCAGGGACTGGCTTCGTAACAATGGTTTCAAGCCTCTGGCTGCAGATATACCTTTCCATTATCGCTATCTGTATGACAATGACATTGGTGGCTGTATCACTGTCAGTGGAGAAGAGGTCGAGGTCAGCGGTTGGACCTGTCGAGTGGTTGCTGCCTCCAAGATTGACTCGTCTGAGACGTTTGAGGCGGATTTCAAATTATTCAGTTTTGATATAGAGAATTCCATCTATGAGAGGACAATATACTGCATCAGTTATTGTCTCAAGAATTCAGAAGGTTATTTGTTTGAGGAAACCCTCCATGGAGAAGAAGAGGATATTCTGAAAAGATTCGTAAAGGCCGTTTCAGACCATGATCCAGATATTATAACCGGATACAACATTGATGGCTATGATTTGCCTCTTCTCAAGGAAAGGGCGGAAGTATATGGACTCGAGCTGAAGATTGGTAGAGATGGTTCTGAGATGGAGCAGAAGTTCCAGAGGTTCTGGAAAGTCCAGGGACGGGTTGTGGCAGATGCATGGTGGAACGTCAAGCGCGAGGTCCGCCCTCGTCAGGAGTCACTCAATGCCGTTGCCAAGGAGTTGTTGGGTCGAGAGAAACATGACGTAAATCCCAAGAAAATGGATGAGGAATGGGCCAGTGATCCAAAGAAGGTCATGGATTATTGTCTGGAGGATGCTAAATTGGCTCTGGAGATTCTGGAACATATAATGGTCATCCAAAAATATCAGCATATCGGTTCAGTCTCCAAATTGCCACTGGATGATGTGATCAATGGGATGACCTCGAACATGATAGATTCCTTGATGATTCGACTTGCAGATTCTAAGGGAATAGGCGTTCCGATGACCAATCGTAGGAAGCGTACAGGTCATATCGAAGGAGGTTATGTACACAGCTTGGACCCTGGTCTGTATGAATGGATCTGTGTTCTTGACTTCAAGTCGATGTACCCCAGTATTATCATTGATCGTAATTTATGTTTCACTACTATGTCAGAGGATGGTGAGATTGAAACACCTCATGGAGTTAAATTTAGCAGTCCCGAACAGAAAAAGGGACTGCTGCCCGATCTTTTGCTTAATTTAATGACCAAACGGGATTCTGCCAAGAAGCTTCAGGCCGCAGCCCAGACCGAGACTGAAGAACAATATTACCGCAGGGTTCAGGAAGCGATCAAGATTCTGATGAATTCGGTCTATGGGGTTTTTGCATCCTATTTCTACAGATTTACGAATTTGGATATTGGAGCATCGATTACGGCTTATGCCCGTGAGTATGTCAAAGAGATTCTGAAGGACCTGGAAAATGAGGGTCTGGACGTGATATATGGAGATACGGATTCAGTATTCTTCCGTTCACCACACACGAATCTGGAGGAAACTATTGATTTTGGTCAAAAGATCGCCGAGAGGTACTCTGTTGGGGCCAAACAATTGGAATTTGAGAAAATTCTTCAACCGTTTTTCTCCCATGGCGTCAAGAAAAGATATGTTGGTAAACAAATCTGGCCTAAGGAAGGTATGTTAATCAGAGGGTATGAGACCCGGCGCACGGATTCCTTTCCAGTTCAAGTCTGGGCTCTCAAGGATGTCTTTGCCAAGTTGATGGACTTGGATGTGGACGATGCTTTGGAAACAGCTAGAGATTGGGTCACCAAAGTTTCCAATGGAGAAATAGAGAAGCAACATTATGTCATTTCCAAGACAGTTAACCTGAAAAGAAAATATGTCAATGAGGATAATCAGGCCCATTTACAGGCTTACAAGAAATATATCGAGACCGGTAGACCATTCGTCAGTGGAATGAAGGTATCATTTATTGTGACCAATGCCAAGGTAAGTCCAATGGAGGTTGAACCCTTTATCCCAGATGAGGAATGCCCTGAACCAGATTATGATTACTACGTAGACCGGATTGCAAAATCACTTTCCCGCGTCACTGATGTCTTTGAATGGGACGCCAAGGCCTTGAAGAAAGGAAAGCAGGAACCAAAACAGCAGACCTTATTCTGATGTCCAAGATAGAATACCATAGCGAAAGTCGGGAGTGGTATGTTGCTTCTGCAGTTATCATCTCGGTTACGGTCCTGTGTTATTCCATTATTGTTATTTATGTCCTACCTGATCAATCCCAGATATTTAATCAGTTCGTCAAGACGATAAATATATCATTTCTGCTTCTGGGTCTATCCGGGGTCTTCTTGGGATTCCAGGGCTATAGATTTAGGGAAGGCAGGGCGTTTCTGCTTCGTATGGATGGTGAACGAATTATTGTTGAACTGGAAAAATTATTGATAGCTTCCAAGATTAAAGCCCGGGAGACCCAATGTATCGATGCCTTCAGTTTTGGATTATGGCGACCCATAGGCCGTTTATCTCTTAATTCCGGTGAGATTGAGATCAAGGAGCTCTGGTTCTCAGCTTATTTTTACAAGACCCAAGTTTCCTTACGTGGTGAATTTCCACAGGAGATAATCGATGATTTTACGCCTGATTTGGTTTGAATTCGCCTAGACCTGAACTGTAATACACCAATGGTTCAGTCTTTTCATCAAAATTACCGTCCTCTATTCGACCCACAAAGATGGTGTGGTCTCCTCCATCGTACTTTTCGGTGGTCGTACATTCCATTGAGGCCAGACAGCCATCCAGAAGTGGAGTTCCGTTGTCCGTGATTCTGTGTGGCAGGGACCTGACCAGCTCGTTTTTGTCAATGTTCGGATTCGCAAAGTCCCAGGCTATCTTTCCTTGCTCGGAATTGCAGATATTTACCCCGAAAGTGGCTGTTTTTTCCAGTGATTCATGACTTGCCACCTCTCTATCGATACATATTAAAACTAAAGGAGGGTCCATGGAGAGTGAACAGAAGCTAGAAACGGTAAGTCCTCCCAACTTCCCATTTTCATTGAAAGTCACCAGTGTCACACCCGCCGCAAACCTCCTCATGAGCTCCTTGAAAAGATCGTTCGAGACAGCCATCCGGAACCCAAAAGAGCCCCATCTATTTAGTATGAATTCAGTGCGATATCAATGTTCAGATTTGGTATCCTTTCGTTTTAAATAGCGATTGAATGCGTGCGTACGTAGCCGCAGATGGTAAATGGTGTGATTGATGGTTTTGAATAAAAGAACTGCATGCGCCGGGTTACTATTGTTAGCAGCGCTTTTCCTTTTAACTTTTGTTGCTGATAATTCTGAGGCTGATGTCATAGATGTCGACATATTCGGTGGATCTGATTATACGAATTTGACTCAGGCTGTAGAGAATGCAACAGCAGGTGATACGATTAGGGTTGCGGCCCGGACATATTATGACACCGTTCTTGTAAACAAACAATTGGCCATCCTCGGAGCTAATGATGGCGGTTCAGGCACTGATCCAGGCAATATTTTTGGTCCTTCTTGCGATAGTGGTAATTTAGTTGCTCGTTATGATCTTGATGAAACAAGTGGTAGTGAAGCTGATGACAGCATCTGGTGTAATGATTTACATGGCAATTTAGAGGGTAACGCTTCTTGGGAATCTGGTGTTTGGGAAAATGGTATTGAATTAGACGGCGATGGAGATTATATTGAGGTGGATCATGATTCAGCATTTAATATCACTGATGCGATTTCAATTGCACTTTGGGCTAAATGGGATACTAACGGTACTTTTAGTCTGGTTTCTACAGGAGAAGGAGGTGGTGCTGTTACTGGCGGGTATGATTTTTTCGTATACGATAATGGGCATAATGGAATTAATCATATTGGTTTTTACTTTGATGGTGAAGAGGACCGATCCATAGGATGCGATTCTGATGAGGATGATGATCCATTAGTAAAGGACACTTGGTATCATCTTGCAGTTACTTATGACAAGAGTAAAATTAAGCTGTATTTGAATGGAGTTTTACTAACAGAATGTGGTGCAACAGATTCTATAGGTACTCATACTCAGCCATTTAGGATTGGTAGAGGATATAGTTATCCTAGTGATACTGATGATGACTTTGATGGTATTATAGATGATGTAGGTATTTGGAATACAGCACTTTCTGCATCAACTATCAAAGCCTTTTATTGGTCAGGCGATGGAAGCTATTATCCTGTAGTTAATGCTAGCGCTGGAGGTTATTCTTTCAAGATTACGGCTGATAATACTGTTTTGACGAAATTTGAAGTCCAGTACAGTGGTGATGATCAGACCGATGATAGTAATGGCGATGCCGGTGTTTTTGTTGATGACGCTGAGGACGTGCGTCTGGACAAGATTATTTCAAAATACAATTCCTATGGAATTCGACTTAATCATGCGAATCGTGCAAAAATATACTCAGTTACAATAGGGTGTGAGGACAGCCATATTGACGGACTGAAAAATTTTCAGTCAGACGATATTGAAGTATATCGGGGCAATTATGACTGTGCCACACATGCAGGCATTTATTCAATGTATAGCAAGGGTGGAGTGTATCGAGATTTAAATTTGGATTCTAATCAGAGAGGTATTTTCTTTTTTGCTACTACTAGTGAACCTAATAGTATGTCATCTAATTACATAAATGATACGAATATTTATAACAGCGGAAATGCAGCAATATATTTTGACGGTGCTGATAATAATACAATATATGGTTGCAATCTACATGATCAGTGGAATGCAATCACATTTAAGTGGGGCGCAAATGACAATACAGTTAAGGAAGTAGATTTTCAGGACAGCAGTAATTATGACATATACCATGGAGGTTGTGATGTAAATGGTATTTGTGGTGGCTGGAATAATATCCTAATCGATAATGATTTTGATGACTTTGACTTGTATCTAGATTCAGCCTCGAGACTATTGGAGAAAAGCTTAGTTGAAACGACTGTTACTGGAAACGGCACTTATCCCTGGAACCGCGTTAACAGCACCATAGACACAGATCGAAGGGCATTTTCGGGTACCAATTCTTTCTGGGCAGGTTCAGCCAAAGATGACACCTATCTTAATAATTGGAATGCGTCCTTTAAATTGAATACTGATGTTTCACTTCCAAGCGGTGGATCCGAAGAAAATAGAATTTTAGAAATTAAAACATGGTATAAGACAGAGGCTACATTTGATGGTGGTCGTGTTTACATTTCTAAGAATTCAGGAACCACTTGGAGCCTTCTTACTCCAATAGATGGTTATGATGGTAATTTACAAGACACTTGTAATTTTGATGGGGGGGCTTTTCATGGGGACAAAAGTGCACTTGGTTGGCAAACTAAGAAATTTAATTTATCCGATTATCGTGGAGAAGATATTCGTATTAAATTTAATTTTTGTAGTGATGGTTCTGAATTGGGGGAAGGTTGGTACGTAGATGATGTAAAAATCTATAAAGCTTCTGATTCAAGGGCCGTATCCTACTTTGACGATTTTGAAAGGATTGGTCACAAATGGATACTTGCAGGGGATTGGGTTCCTGAGGGAAGCCCGGATTTTGTTGGCAGGCAAAAGGTAGATGCCATTATTGTTGATGGAAGCAGTTCTGAAGCGCTTCTGAATCAGACCCTTAATCCAAATTTAGTAAATTTCTGGAAATTCGATGAGTCCAGCGGTAATACTTATGATTCTGTTACTGGATATTACGCAGGTCTCTACTCTGGAGCCAGTTATGCTACTGGAAGGTTTGGTAATGGCCTTAGTCTAGATGGCACTAATGATTACGCCAGAAATTCAAATGTCATGTATTCATCAGGGCGTTATACCGAAGTCACGATTTCCGCCTGGGTGAAATTTGATAGTTTTCCGACTTCCGGCAATTATGAATCTTTAGTTAATCCAAGATATGATGGTGATGCATTCATTCAGGTGGATAGTGACGGCAAACCTGTTTTTGGTGGATATTTCTATGGTTCTCCTTCGGGCGAACAGCGAGCGACAGGTAGTACAACTATGGTCACCGGAGTGTGGTATCATATTACTGGGACATGGAGCGAGGATACCGATAAACTGAAAGTGTATCTGAATGGAACCTTAGATGGTACTAATTCTTTCTCGGGAACTTCGGCGTATCTTCGGAGTGGTTATGCTTACAACTATTTTGGCAGGGATTACAACGGCCGTTACATGGACGGAATCCTGGATCACGTCATCATTTGGTCAACAGATCTGTCTGCAGCTGATATTCAGTCTCTTCATAACAGTCCATTAGGCGGTGGCAGGCTATATGCTACGCAGCATTTCGGAGGCGCGGACAGCAAAACAAATAGCGATGGAAAGTTGGTTGACCTTTACGTTGTTACCAAGGTATATGCCGGCTCTTCAACAGCCACCAGTGTAGACACATACACCGGGTTCAGATACAATACCTGGTCGCAAAAAATCGCTACAGGCACAATTAGCGACAATAAGTTAAAAGTAAAGATTCCGGATAACCGGGTTTACAACAGGAACGACAAGAGTGAATATATCTATATTTCTGATGCCGTTGATGCATCCAGTTCTTCAGACGTGATTGAGTTATGGCCCGGCAAATACAGAGAAAATGTAGTCATTAATAAGAGACTAACAATAATTGGTTCAGGCCAGTCCAAGACAATTGTAGATGGTGATTATGCTGCTTCAGTATTTAAGTTTGATAATTATCAAACTGATTATTCAATTATAAAGAATCTTCGAGTCAGTCACTCCAAAACGGGTACCAGTAGTTGTAGTTCAACATTAACTTACGGGGGGATTCATCTTTACTATTCAGACCATGTTACGATAAACAACGTCCATTTCTTTGAAACCTACAATGGCTTAATGACCTATGCCAGCACTAATCTGAAGGTTCAAAATTCTACATTTGATAAGGGCACCGTATCGGGATATTATGGCATGTTCATTTGTGGTACTAATGGTGCTACTTCCTCACAAAGCCACTATCTTATAGAGAATAATGAGGTTAAAAAATACAATATTGGTATAGGTTTACAGCAGTTATATGAGGATATAAATGTTTACAATAACCACATACATAACAATAGTAATTATGGTATTTACATTAATTCAGTAGATTATCACCTTGTCGATGATCATCTTGAGATTGTAGGAAATCAAATAGTTGATAACAGGTATGGTCTCTCCAAAGGAACATCTAGTAGTTACGGGCGTTATGTTTTATTCAAGGACAATTTGGTCAAAAGTAACTCAGATTATGGAATTTTGTGTTACTATTATTGTCAAGTCTGGAGTGTTGAAAATAACACATTTGATGGAGACTCGGACACTATTAATGGAATTTATAATAGATTGGGATACGGGACAAAATTTGGTAATAACACATTTTTTAACCACACAAGTCAGGACCTGCGCATAACTAGTTGCGGAACAGGGTCCTCTAGTAACAAATTTTTCTATAATACTTATTCATCTATCTCTGTTGGTGGAAGTTGTCAAATTGACATCTATAATAATTTGAATGTCAAGACCGTGGACGACGACGGTGCTCCATTTTCGGGCGTAGATATCGGGATCAAGGATAGTTCGCAGATATATTACAGTACACCTCACTGGGGCGGTTCCGATTCGCTGACAGACAGTAGTGGTTTCATATCTGAGTCGATGTTCATGCGTTCAGGTTATTATTCGTCTAGTTCAACTCTTACTTCTAACAATATCACGGTGAATTTATCCTATGGGATTAGAGCGAAATCTACCTGGATATTATTCGATGAAGACACTACAGAATCTATAGTTCTACAAGATTATTTCAGGAAGGGTGTAGTGAACAATACGAATACAGGAGTTCTTTACACCACTATTTCGTCGGCAATCAGTTCAGCCAGTACTAGTGATGTTCTACAGGTCTGGTCCTGGACATTCAATGAACAAGTTGTAATAACAAAGGGCATAACTTTAGTTGGCAATTCTACATCCAGTTCCATT
>Ga0208129_1000163_pt1 | contig 29024 bp, 31 predicted proteins | sample ETNtaG_13_FD_185759 | JGI IMG/M metagenome (GOLD analysis project Ga0208129, IMG submission 185759) | Marine microbial and viral communities from oxygen minimum zone, Eastern Pacific Ocean - ETNP201306PF47B (SPAdes) (version 2) | ecosystem: Environmental > Aquatic > Marine > Oceanic ...
GCAATCGGGTAAGGCCCGAACGGGCAACTAAACAGCAATCGGGTAAGGCCCGAACGGGCAACTAAACAGCAATCGGGTAAGGCCCGAACGGGCAACTAACCAGAATTGCGAGCGTCAGTTAGGATTTTGGGCGGAGGTGAGACGGCCCGAGACGGGTGAGTGGTGGAGGCGGCGGGAATCGAACCCGCGTCCGCATGGCTTCCGGCCAGCGCGTCTACGTGTGTAGCTCTCGTCCAATCTCGGCAGTGCCAGTCACGAGAACGGGAGAAGCAACCGCCCAGGCCGACATGATTCTCGCTCCCGGGACGGTCTGCCAGCGACCGGGAGCCAGCCTTCTGATGACGCCCGCAACCCGCTAGAAGGCGTCACGGACGGGCGTCACTGACCTAGTTTCAGCTAGGCAGCGAGTGCGTAGTTGTCGTCGGCAGTTATCGCTACCAACTTGCCACTGGATTTACGAGGATCGTGACCCCCTCGACACGCAGCGCCCGCTTTCGACCACCCGTCGAAACCGATCGCCCCCTGGAAAACAAGAGATTTCATCGAGGTCGAGCTCGGACCGAATCCGCAACCCGTGCCTCCACTCACCGTGAGCCAGCAATAAAGGTAGGTCCACCTCGAAACTACGCAAGCGCCGGGAGAAACCGAGAGCCTCCTGCAGATGCACGGGGGTGCCCGAATCCCGTGCCGGCACACAGCAATTGCCCGGGTGCTTCCGACCGCGCAACCACGGCTTGCATCTCCGATGACCCAGATCTCCGATGACCCAGATCTCCGATGACCCAGATCTCCGATGACCCAGGGGTGGGCGCGGCTAGAATATCCGTGCCGTCACCGCGTCGAAGGGACCATGCACGCCACATCCCGATTCCTGGTCCTCACCGGGCTGCTCCTGGGGGGCTGCCTCGCCTCTGCGGCGGCGGAAGAGGCACAAACGGCCCCTCTCTTCCGCATCGAGCGCAGCAAGAACGCGAATGTGGTCCAATACGATGTGCAGCTGCGCCCGGACGGACGCCTCGACCCGAAAGAGCCGGTCGTCGCCTACTGGATTCGCCTCGCGAAAGACGGGCAGCGCAAGGAACTCTCCTGGGTGCAACACCGATTCGCCTACGGATTCGACACGCGCCACGACCGCGATACCGGCGTTGCGACGCTCCGCATGAAAGCCGGTCTCGACCGTGAGATCCGGGTGGTGCCCGGTGAAGAGGGCTACCGCGCCGAACTTTTGATCGACGGTCGTCCGGCATACGTGGACCGCATCTTCATCCAGTCGATCGAAGGCGGCGTGCTACCCGAGGTCGAATACATCGATTTCTGGGGAACCGACGTAGAGACGAAGGAGCCGCGGTACGAACGCTTCGGACCCTCCTGAAGCACTCCCCACACAGTTGGCATCCATCGATGATCGTGCGCTAGTCGACGAGTCCGAGCATCGCGCGCACGCGCGCCACAGCGCGCGGATTCTCGGATGCCGGGGGCTCTGCGGGCACCCGCGGAGGCTCGCCCAGGGCGACAGCCAGTCCGCGCCGCTCGAGATCGGCATGCAGCAGGCTCAGATCGCGCGTCGGCCGGACCCAGCCCCGCTCGATCAGCCGCGCGCAGAGAAGTTCGAGGCCCTGCTGCGGGCGACCGGTTTCCCGCTGGCCCAAGGGCTGCGCCCGAGCGCGGCGCAGCACGGCTTCTCGGAAGAAGCGCAGCAGGCGGAAGCTCCACCGCTCGGGCAGGGGGTGGATGGAGAGCGGTTTTCCCAAGGACCCGCACTCGACGAGCATCGACTCGCTGTCGGCCGTCACCACCAACTCGTCGGCCCAGGCGAGGTAGCCGAGATAGGGGTTCTCGCCGGCCCCACCGGCCCCGTAGAAGTGCGACGGGATCCCCTCGAGCGCGGTGCGCAATGCGTGTGCCGGGGCGTCGCCGGTGCGCCGGCTCGTCGACACCAGCACCGAGCCGCCGGCCTCCCGGGCGCGTCGCGCGACCGCCTCACCCATGCGCCGCGCGGTGGCCCCGTCGATCCGGTATTGACCGGAGGTCCCACCCACCAGCAGCGCGATCCGCGGTGCGGGAAGCGTCTCGAACCTCTCCTTCCAATGCACCCGCGCCTCGGCAATGCGCTCCGGTGTCACCCGGTGGAGCGGACCGTCCAGAACGAGCCGGTGCGGGTGAGGAAAGAGCCGGGTGTAGGCCGGCGTCACCGCGAGATCGAAGAGCGCAGCGTCATCTGCGCCCTTCCTTCCGAGCTGCACCAGTCGCGCCGCACCAGCACTGGCCTCGCGAAGCGCCAGGGAAACCGGTGCCGTGCGGCGTCCGGCGGCGATCACCAGGTCCGGCCAGGGCGGCTCGAGCGGATCCGAACGCGCGAGATCCATGCCGCGGAGCGAAGCTCCGAGAATCCGGTTGTGGAGGCGCGACAACAGGCCCGGTACGAGCCGCTTCCGCTCGAAAGGCCAACCGAGCGCCTCGGCGAACCCGACGGCCTGCGTCGTATTGCCCGGCCGGTCGTCGGCAAGCACCCAGACCCGCGGCGACCCACCCCCGGGCGCGGGACCGCCGGAGCGGATTCTCCGCACGTCTCCGGGCCCCCGAAGATCGGCGGTCCAACGCGTGCCGGGACGCCGGCGCGCCGCAGCGTCGAGCCGCTCCGCCCACCAGTTCGCCGTGCGGGCCGGATCCCGGCCTCCATCGGGCCCGCGCGGCACACCACCGGGCGGATCACAGGCAATTTCGAGGTGCACCGGTCCGGCGGTCGCTAGCTTCCCGTCGAGCAGCCACGGCAGGTCGTCGATCGGCACCTGGTCCAGCGGCGGCTCATTCCCGAGTGCCCGGTAGAGCGAGCTCGGTCGCTCCCGGGTAAAAATCTCGAAGCCTGCCGCGTCCGCCGAGCGTTCCAGATCGAACCACAGCGAACCCTGCGGATGCTCCTGGTAGACGAACCGCTCCGGGAACGGGGCCCAGGGCTGGGTGTGCAGGTTCGTGTAATGCAGACAATGACTGCGACCCTCGCGGTACTCGCCATCGCGTGCGTTCCAGCCCGCTTCGAGCGGGCCGCAATTCCCGGGAACGCCGGTCGCCCGGCGCAGCAGCGCCGCCTTGCTCTCGGTGCACGCAGCCTCGAAGGGCCAGACCTTCGCCATCCGCTCGCAGTCGATCAACATGACCGAGTTGTCGTTGGGGGCCACCGCCAGGTAGCCGTGCTCGCCGAGATCCAGATCGAAGAGCTCCGCGGGATCGCTCAGGTAGATCTGGTCTACATCGTTGTAGATGGCGCGACCCGCGGCGGCGGCGTAGTGAGGAATGGCGCAGCGATAGTTCGAAAAGCCGGTGGTCCAGCCCCGGCGCCGAAAGCCACGAAGACCCTTCATCAGGAAGATCTCGTACACGCGGCCGGGGTCCCGGACCTGCTCGATCGACCACACGAACACTCGCTCGGCCCGGTGCTGGCGGGGCTCGGTGCCCAGGAAGATGCGGACCGGAAGCTTCCCGCGCGACCCGTGACCGGGTCGCACGCCCAGCGTGACGAGTTCCGGAGCGGCACGCTCCCCGATCCGGGGTGAGGCCATTCTCGGTGTATCCTAGCTAAACTTCGCAGTGGAGGATCGACATGGCTAAACGGCTCGAAGGCAGGGTGGCAATCGTCTCTGGCGCGGCCCGCGGCATGGGCGCCGCAGAGGCGCGCCAATTCGCGGCCGAGGGCGCAAGCGTGGTCCTGGGAGACGTGCTCGACGAGGACGGTGTGAAGGTCGCCAGCGAGATCGGCGCCGCCGCCGTCTACACCCCCCTCGACGTGACCCGAGAGGAGGATTGGAAGGCCGCGGTGGAGTTGGCCCAGAATCGCTTCGGTCACCTCGACACGCTCGTCAACAACGCCGGCATCCTGCGCTTGGGGTTGCTAGAGCAGACACCGCTCGAGGAGTACGAACTCGTCGTCCGGGTGAACCAGGTGGGCTGCTTCCTCGGGATGAAAACGGTGATCCCCGCGCTGCGCGAGGCGGGGGGCGGCTCGATCGTGAACATTTCTTCGGTGGCGGGAATGAACGGGATCGCCGGAGCGGTGAGCTACACCGCGAGCAAGTACGCGGTGCGCGGCATGACCAAGGTCGCGGCACTCGAAGTCGGCAAAGACGGCATCCGCGTCAACTCCGTGCACCCGGGCGGCGTCGATACCCCGATGATCGCGCGAGAAGGCGGGTCCGCGGGGGATGACGATTCCGCGGGCCTCCCGAACCCCATCCCCCGCATCGCCCGCCCCGAAGAAGTCGCCGAACTCGTGACCTGGCTCGCGTCCGATGCCAGCTCCTACTGCACCGGCAGTGAGTTCGTAATCGATGGCGGCGGCACGGCCGGCATGCTCCTCCCCACTTTGGAGGACTGAAAAGCCCTTCAGGGAATGTGACGCCTCACGAGGGCGCCGGCACGCTCCACCGGCCGGGGCACCTCGCGTCGGCGGCGAGGCACGCCGAATCGTCACAGGTCGTGTCGCTTTGACCCGCCCCGAGCCAGAGAGGGGCGGCAGCTTCATCAGGCCGGCGAGGCAGCAGCCTCATCAGGTCGGAGAGGCAGCAGCCTCATCAGGTCGGTGCGGCCCGGGTGCCGCGGGATCCCCCTCCCCTAGAACTCGTAGGCCCACGAAACGCGCCATCTGCCCCGGCCGTCGTCGTTGCGGTAGCCGTAGTGCCGGGGATCGTGCTGCCGATGCCGCCAGGAATCGTGCGGGTGAGGATCCCCTCCGCTGCGTGCCAACCGAGTATCGATGCGGTCCATCAGCCGCCCTACGCGGGTGAATTCGCGGTGCAGACGCCGTTGGCCGCGCAGCCCCGGGAAGGAGTTCCTCGCCATGCGGTAGGAGCGCTCGAGCCGGCGAAACGCGTCGCGGGTCCGGCGATCGCCGTGCCCCTCAGCCTTCAGGATCCGGTGAAATCGATGGGCGCTGCGGTCGAGCCTTTTCAGGGCAGACAGCGCACGCCAGTGCCAGTAGTTCCGGTGCCGACGCCGCTCGATCGCTTCCGCGTAGACCGCATCAGTGGTCTCGCGGAGATCGTGCGCAAGCCGCACGAGTTTGCCTTCCGACCGATCTTCCGAGCGATGCTTCGCCGCCGCCGGGATCGCGCCGAGCGCCAGCGTCAGTGCAACAACGGTCGTAACGAGTCTCTTTGCCCTCATCGTCATCTCCTTCTCACCTCTCGCCCTGCTGTTGGGCTCGTGAGATGGGACGCAATGCGGACAGCGGTTATTCGACTCCCCAGAACCGGCGCCCTGGCGCGGCGCCGACCGCGAGAAACCCCCGGAGCATCGCCGCGCCGAAGCGCTAGCGGCGCGCGACCTCGGCGAACGGAACGACTTGCGTTTGCGGCGTCTCGATCTCGCCTTCGGGGAGCATGAAGCGCCAGAAGACCATGCCGAACAGGCGCCCCTCCGTGTCGAGCCAGTTCGGTACCCCCGGATCGCGATGGGCGATCACCATGCGGAAGCTCCCGTCCGGCTCGAGCTGCGTTTGCACCCGGTTCAACCCAATCTGGCGGTTCGCGTAGTCGTAGGTCTGGATGAACCGGGTCCAGAGACACACGTGGGCGCAGCGGCACTCGGGCCACCGGCCGGTCACCACCAGCGCATCGTCCGGTCCGATCAGATACGGCGCGTGGGAATAGGCCGCGTCGAAGGCCGCCAGGGCAAAATTTCCAGGCTTTACGGGCGCCGGGAACTGGTTCGGAATGCGGGAAACAAAGGGCGGCTGGTCGGCCTCGGCCATGGGAGGCATCTCCAGGGTCCGGCTGCGGACGAAGCTCGCCGCCCGCCGAATTCCGGCCGCTACCGAAGCGTCGTCCGGCCGGGGCGGCGCGGGTGCCGCGTCCAGGCACTCGATCGACACGGGCACCGGCCGCACCGGATCGGCAGCCACGACCTCCTGTTGCTCGAAGTAGTGACGGGTCGTGATCCGCCAGGCGTCGGGCGTCAGGCCAATCCAGTTGCGGTCGCGTTCGGGGCCCCCGACCCAGAGTTCGAAGGATCCGTCGGGACCCACATCGAACTCCGTGTCGTTGATGGCCCCGGCGGTGTGGGTGCCGAAACGCCGATCGGCTCCGCCCGCCTCAATGGTGACCGAGACATACACCGCTCCGTCCATGTTGCCCCGCACCCTGTACGCCCGGCCTGCCTCGACGGCCGCCTCGAAGTAGATCGCGTCGGGGTTGTCCCCGGTAAACTTCCGCGTCGGCGACACGATACGCTGAAAGACCGGGTGCGCCGGGTCGTCCTCGAAGTGACCGAACAGTCCCCCTTGGAGTATGTGCATCAGCGCCCGGTGACCGTCCACCACGTCATCCGGGCTCTCGATGCGCCACTCGGGACTCAGCCACCGCTCATCCACCTCACCCAGAAGATCGATCAGTTCGCGCAGCGCCTTGCGGCTCTCGGTCTCCGTTCCTGCCATGTCGTTGCTCCTCAACGCCGGTCGGCACAGCGAATTGCTGCGTCGCCGACTCGAATGATGCGCAGGTCGCCGAAAGGCGTACCCGTGCCGCTGTTCAGCACCAGCGCTACCGCGAGCTGGCGGTCGGGATCGGCCCACCCCCCGGACCCACCGAAACCCGCATGACCCATGCCGCGCCGCACCTTGGCGCGAATCGTGTTCACCCGGTGGTAGCCGAGCCGCCAGTGCATCGGGTACGGGATCACCCGTCCGATGCCGCGGTTTCGCGGCTCCTGGAGCCTCTCGACCCGCTCCTCCGAAAGCAGACGCACGCCCTCCAGCTCGCCCCCGCCCGCGAGCATCGCGTAGAGTTTCCCGAGCGAGCGCGCCGTGAACATACCGTTGGCCGCGGGCAAGCTGGCGGTCGCAAACGCTTCGCCGTTGAAATCGAGACGCTCGATGCCCGAAGGCATCAGCGCCGTCGCAGCCTCCTGCGGATCGAACGGGATCCGCGCCAGACGCAGAGCGCGAGTGAGATTTCCGGCCCTCCCGTAGAGGTCGTCTGCGGGGCGCTCCCGGCGCCGGCGCACCGGGATCTGCCGTGCGCGCCGATGCACCTGATCGGCGGGCAGACCGATGAACAGCCCGTCGAGCTCGAGGGGCGCCGTGAGTTCCTGGGCGAGAACCTCCCCGAAGCGTTTGCCCGTGACGCGCTGAACGATTTCCCCGATGAGCCAACCGAAGGTAAATGCGTGATACCCGTGGGCTGCACCGGGCAGGTGGCGCGGTTCCGCCCGTTCGAGCGCATGCACCATCTCGTTCCAGTCGAGCATGTCGTGTGCGTCTTCGATCATGTGCCGGATGTGGTAGAGCCCGGCCTCGTGACACAGCAGATGATCGACGCGGATATCCGCCTTGCCGCGGGCAGCAAACTCCGGCCAGTACTCGCGCACGGGAGCCTCGCAATCGACGAGGCCTTTCTCGGCCAAGATGTGGAGCAGCGTCGAAGTAACGCCCTTCGTCGTCGAATAGGAAAGCGCGACCGTGTCGCTTTCCCAGGGCCGGCCCTCCTCGTCCCGCGTTCCGCCCCAGCAGTCGACAACCACCTCACCGCGGTGCCAGACGCAGACCGCGGCCCCGCCCGGCTGCGATCGCTTCCTGCCGCCGGGAATCAGCCGGCTCAGGACCCGGGCCACATTGGAAAAATCGGGGTGGACGTAGCCTTCCAGCATGAGCGCCGGATTATACCGACTGGTTTCGGATAGGATGGCCGGCCGACACCGGAGGATCCCATGCCCCAGCGCGACGACACCCGCGATACCGAGCGCCTGGTCTCCGGGGCAGCCTGGGACGATCTATGTGAAGCCCTGCGCCGCGCCGGTCGCGAGATCCTCTCCGAGGGCACACCCGACTCTCCGCAGATGCGTGCGGAGGGTTTCCGGCACCTGGCCGGCCTGCTGGTCTCCGGCGTGCGCCAATCGTTCGAGATGGCCGATCCGGCGCGGCCGCGATTCTGGCGCAACCCGGACAGTGCGGCGAAATGGGGCGCCGAGAACTCGGACAACCAGTATCTGTGGACCTGCGTCGACCCGGCGCTGAGCTACCGCATCCGCGGTCAGCGCGGCAGCGCCTACGAATTCCTGATCGAGGCAAAGCAGGGCTACATGCAGCTCGGCGACTCCGCGAACTACGCGACGCTGACCTCTGAGCAGATCGAAACCGAAGAAGACGGCAGCTTCGAGGTCGTGGCCAGCGCGAAAGAACACCCGGGGAACTGGCTCCCGCTGGGTCCGGACGCGCGCTACGTGCTCGTTCGCCAGTACTTCAACGACTGGGAACACGAGGATCCGGCGCGCTTCTGGATCACCTGCCTCGACAGCGCGGGGTCGCCCGCGCCCCCCGCCGAGCCCGCGGCGGTGGCACAGCGTCTCGACGCAGCGGGCCACTGGGTGGAGACGACGATCCGTTTCTGGAATGGCTGGGTGGCGGAAATGCGTGCCGCACACGAGCCGGGGAAGCTCCTGCCCGCAATCCACATGACCGGGGGCGCAGACGACATCCGCTACGGCAACGACCTCTACCGGGTGGCACCGGACCAGGCTCTCATCCTCGAGACCGAGCCGCCGCTTGCGCGCTACTGGTCGTTCCAGCTGTGCAGCCTCTGGTTCGAAACTCTCGACTACACCAACCGACAGACGAGCCTCAACGGCCAACAGATCCACGTCGACTCGGATGGCCGCGTGCGGGTGGTGATCGCGCACCGCGATCCGGGAATCCCGAACTGGCTCGATGCCGCCGGCCACCCGGAAGGGATGATCCAGTACCGCTGGATCTGGAGCCAGAGCAGTCCGCACCCGAGTGTGCACACGGTACCGCTGGCGGAATTGCGCGACGCGCTGCCCGCGGATACCCCACGGGTGACGCCGGATCAGCGCCGCCGCGATATCGCCGGCCGCCAGGAACACATCGCGCGCCGCGAGCCCGCCACCTGAACGTCAGGGCCGGTGTTCCGGCCAGGCATCTTCGGGCTGGTCGGTGATCGCAAGCGACGCCACGAGGGCCCGAAACCAGGGTCGATACTCGTCGGCCTTCTCGATGGGGCTGTCGGCCGTCACGACGAGAAGCCTGCCGTCGCCGATCTCGACGAGCGTCACCTGCTCGATCCTCGGCACGTCGAAGAGGGCTATCTCCACCTGGACGGCGCGGCGCTCACTCACGACGAGTTCCACCGGCGGTGACATTGCCCCGCGGCTCCCGTAGTAGCGCCCGTAGCGCTCGAGGTAGTCCTGGATCGTCGCGTAGCGTTGCACCATGACCTGGAAGGACGCCGTGTAGTCCCAGGTGGCGCCGTCGACCACGACGAGCCCGTGCTCGGTGCCGAAGTGCGTCCAGCCGGCGGGCAGACGCAGGCTATAGCCGCGCCGCACGTCCACGTAGGGCGCCATGGCCAACGCCGGCGGGCCCGGGCCGGACGCAACCGGTTCGCCGGGCGCGGCATCGGGCGGCCCCGCCCAACCGAAGATCGCGCCGTTGGGCAGGCGGTAGAGCGACTCGAAGGAATTCACGTCTTCATCGGAGAGGCCCTCGGGCACGCTCCTGCGGTCGCGCGCCACCGGATACATGAGATCCGCCGGGATCGGGCTGTGACCCCGCATCCCGAGAGCGTGACCGATCTCGTGGAGTGCGATCCACTGCACCTGGTCTTCGCCCAGCAGCCCGAATTCGTCGGCCAGGTAGACGCGAAGCTCGGGCACCGCGAAGCTCACCTCCACGCGTTCGGCCTCCGGGTCGCCGCCGTCGACGCGACAGGCGGCGCCCGTGGACGTAGAGCCCAGCACCTTGAACTCGGATTCGGACTCTGGGGCACGCGCTGCCACCAGGAAAATAGTGAGGTCGGCGGCGTCGGCACTCCCCACTAGCTGGAAGCTCACCAGCCCATCGAGAGACCGCTCCCAGGTGCGCAGCGCCTCCTGAACCCCAGCGACGTACCCGTCCGAGTCGCGGGGATTGAACTCGTCCTGGAGTTCCTCGGGTATCGCAATCTCCGGAATGAAGACGCGCAGCGGCATGGCGGCGTCGTCCCAGCGGCAGAAGAAGAGCAGATCGCCCCGTCGATCGTCGGAGGGCGCCGCGCGGTGGACCATGAAGGGCAGGTAGTTGGGTTCGTAGATTTCGGGCCGGTCCGCTGCGAAGGCGGCGTAGTCGCGACGATCCGGTTCGTAGGCAACAGGGGTCGGATCCCGGACGGCACACGCCGCCAGGACGGCCGCGAGCACCGCCGCGCGCTTCACGTCCGCCGCCGCCCCCGCACGGCCCGCTGCATCTCGCGCTCCTGCTCGCGGCGCCGGATCGTCTCGCGCTTGTCGTACCTCCGCTTCCCCCGCGCCAGGCCGAGTTCGACCTTCGCGCGCCCATCCTTGAAGTAGAGCTTCAGGGGTACCAACGTAAGCCCCTTTTCTGCTATGGCCCCCTGGAGGCGTGCAATCTCGCGGCGGTGGAGCAGCAATTTGCGCTCGCGGCGCGGATCGGGGTTGTCGCGTCCGGCCTTGTCGTAGGGACTGATGTGCATATTCACCAGGAAGGCTTCGCCGCGCCGCACGGTCGCATAGGAATCGGAGAGGTTCGCCTTCCCGGTGCGCAGCGCCTTGACCTCGGGGCCAAGTAGCGCGATGCCCGCCTCCCAGGAGTCGAGGATCTCGTACTCGAAGCGCGCGCGCCGATTCGTCGCGATCGCTCGTCTTTCAGAGTGTCTGTCCGCCATGGGGTAGCTACAGGATACCGCTAGGCGACCTCTCGGGCGTCGGTGTCCAGTTCGCGGCCCGTGGTCTCGGGCAGCGCCACGAGGGAAAGACCGGCCAGCACGCACGCACACGAGACCGCGACGATGGCCATCGGCAGGTCTTCGGCCACACGAGACAAGGCGTCGATTGCGTAGAGGCCACCGGCCCAACCCAGCGTCTGGACGACCAGCATCCAGGCCAGAGCCGTGCTCCTGTGGGAAGTCGCAAAGAGTTCGCCGAAGAAAGCCCGCAACACCACGTCCCCGGCCATCATGAAGAAGAGCCCTCCTCCCCAGGCGAAGACCAGGAGCCACGCGGGTCCCAGGTAGAAGAATGCCATGCCCACAGGTGCTGCCAGGTACGCGACCAGCCCGACCCGGCGCCGACCCCAACGGTCGCTGAGGCGCCCGCCGATGATCCCGCCGGAGATGCCGATCCCGCCGCCGGCACCGATGAGCAGCGCATAGCCGGCGGGCGACCAGCCGTGAACCGTCGCCAGGTGGAAGCTCGCGTATTGGAAGAACGCAATCGTTCCGAACGCGGCCAGTGCGGCGGCAAGTCCAATGAGCATGGCCTCGCGCGGGCTGCGAGTCACCAGTTCACGCACCGGACCGAGCCAGAGCGCCGAAAGGCCGCCCCCGAATCCTGCGTCCCCGGCGCCCGAGGCCGCGAAGCGGCGCGTTTCCGGCAGCGCCCGCCAGAAGAGCGGAAGCAGGAGAAGTGGCGCGCCTCCGAAGACATAAAGGGTGCGCCAGCCGCCGGGAATCCATTCGATGGCGGCGTAGAGCATCGCCGCCAGGCCATAGCCCAAACCCGCCAACACACCGAGAAATGCGAGCCCGGCACCGCGCTGCCCGGCGGGCAGTTCCTCCAGCATGATCACGATGCCGAGCGCGTAGCAGGCGAGCAGGAAGGCACGGGTCACCAACTGGATGGCGCCGAACACCCACGCCGTGGGGCTCAAGCCCGTGAGGAGTTCGCCGAGCCCCATCCCGACCACCGCGAGGAGGAAGACCCGGCGCCGTCCCAGCCGGTCCGCCAGGGGCACGAGCAGCACGGCTCCGAGGCCCCCGAGCCGGATCGTGCCCATCATGGCACCACTGTCTTCGCCCGGGATCGCAAAGGTCTCCACGATCTGGGGCAAAGCGGCGTTCAGGATACCCATGTCGTATTGCTCGAACCCAAGACCCAGCGCAATGAGCGCCGTGAGGCGGCGCACACGGGGATCGAGCAGGGGCTCACTTCCGAAGAAGGGCCTCAGGTACCAGGGATTGCGGTCGATCGAGAGAGACTACGCGATCTCGCGCGGCGCGTTGTGCTCATCGACGAAGACGCGGATGGCTTTCCAGCCCCGGCACTCAGCGGCATCGGCCTGGACGTAGCTGCAGATGATCACGAGGTCGTGGGGCTTGATCAAGTGGGCGGCGGCGCCGTTCACGCAGATCTCGCCCGAGCCCGGCTCGCCTTCGATGGCATAGGTCTGGAGGCGGGTGCCGTTGGTGCAGTCGTAGAGGTCGACCTGCTCGTAGGGGAGGATATTTGCAGCCTCGAGCAGGTTGCGATCAATCGTGACCGATCCCTCGTACTCGATGTTGGCTTCGGTGACGGTCGCGCGATGAATCTTGGACTTGAGCATGGTCCGGTTCACGGGGAGATCCCTCCTGACAGGGGCTTCGGATCGAGAATCCGGTTGTCGATGAGGCGCACGGACGCGCCGTCTGCACCTTCCGGTGAGTGAAAGACGACAGCGAGTGCGAGCAACACCGGGCCTTCGAGCACCGCAGGCGCAGGCTCGAGGCTCTCGGGGTGGCGCAGTTGCGCGTAGTCGATTTGCGCCAGGGGCGCCTTGCCGATCTCGCGCTCGACTCCGTGAAGCAACGCAGCCGCGCTCCGTTCACCGGCCACAATGGCGCGCTCGGCGGTCTCGAGCGAGCGCACCAGCACCGTGGCCTGGCGCCGGGCTTCCGGGTCCAGATTCACGTTCCGACTCGATAGCGCGAGCCCATCCGACTCCCGAACCGTCGGGGCGCCAACCACCTCTACGTCGAAGAGAAGGTCGCGAGTCATGCGGCGGATTACGGCCAGCTGCTGGAAGTCCTTCTCCCCGAAGACTGCGACGTGGGGCTTCGCCGCCAGGAAGAGCTTGGCGACCACGGTAGTGACACCGCTGAAGTGGCCCGGCCTCGTGGCGCCGCAGAGCGGATGCGCCAACTCGCCGACGTCGACGCAGGTCTGGGCGCCCTCCGGGTACATCTCGGCCGCGGTGGGCGCAAAGACGAGGTCCACACCGGCCTGGCGGCACTTGCCCAGGTCTTCCTCCAGCGTCCTGGGATACTTCGCGAGATCTTTCGAGTCGTTGAACTGAGTGGGGTTCACGAAGATCGAGAGCCAGACCCGGTCGGCTCGCCGGCGCGCCTCTTCCACCAGCGAGAGGTGTCCTGCGTGAAGCGCCCCCATGGTGGGAACCAGCGCGAGCCGGTGCCCAGCACCGCGCTCGACATCGGCGCGCCGCTGCAATGCGCGAGTAGTGTGCAGGAGGTCCACGTTCTCGCCCCTAGCTGTACACGTGTTCGTCGCCGGGGAATTTCGCTTCCGCCACATCCTCGGCAAAACGCCGGGCGGCCTGAGAGGCCAACGCGCCGAGGTTCGCGTACTGCTTCACGAAGCTCGGTGTCCACTCCGAAAGTCCGAGCAGATCGTGCATCACGAGAACCTGCCCATCGCACCCGCCGCCGGCACCGATTCCGATGGTCGGAATCGAGAGTGATGCAGTCACCTCCGAGGCGAGTTCGGCCGGCATGCCCTCGAGCACGACGGCGAAGGCGCCGGCCTCCTCTACGGCTCGCGCGTCCGCCATCACCTTCGCCCTCCCCTTCTCCGTGCGACCCTGGACGCGATGACCGCCCATCCGGTGAATCGCCTGGGGAGTCAGACCCACGTGTCCCATCACCGGGATCTCTGCGGCGACGATCCGCCGGATCGTCTCCAACACCACGACGCCGCCCTCGAGCTTCACCGCCTGAGCCCCACCCTCCTTGACGCAACGGATCGCGTTGCGAACGGCATCCTCGGGCGAGACCTGGTAGCTCCCGAAAGGCATGTCGGCGACGACCAGAGCCCGGTGGGCTGCGCGGCTTACCAGCGCAGTGTGGTAGAGCACCTCCTCCAGAGTCACCGGGAGCGTGGTGTCGTGGCCCTGCACCACGTTGCCCAGCGAATCTCCCACCAGAAGCAGGTCGATCCCTGCGGTGTCGAAGATCTGGGCGAAGGTGAAGTCGTAGGCGGTGAGCATGGCGATCTTCTCACCCCGGCGCTTGCGGCGACGCAGGGTCGGAAGCGTGATGCGGTGCTCGCGGCCAGTTTCCGCGCTGACGATCGACATGGGGGGACGCCTCCCACCACCAGAGCGGTCCGTGACTCAGAGACAAAAAAAGCGCCTGCCGGAAGGTTCCGGAGGCGCGGGCGTCCTCGCGCTTGCGAGTCACCTCGTTCCGCCCCCGTCTCGGTCCCCCGCTGGCCGTGGGATCCGAGCGTTCTGCTGGGCGATCCAGGCGTTCTCTCTGCCTACCGAGCAACTGAGGGCTCGGGCGGTTCTGTTCAGCCCGATGGAGTTCGCACCGTGCGAGACCCCTCGGAACCCAAAAAGGCTACGGGAAGCTGCGCCCGGGATCAAGCATTCTTGAGCCCCGCGGGGCCGGGCGGATCCAGGCGTGTACGCAGTGCCGGCGGCAGGTGGCGCGACTCGAGGAAATCGGACGCGTGCGTGCGCAAGCCACCGGCAAGCACGTCGATGCGCTGTGCAAACGAGTCGCTCGAGACGAGGACGATGCGAACCGCGCCTCGGATCCGCACTACCCCGCTGGCAACGGGCGGGTCGGTCTCGCGGGCCCGGGGCACATTCTGGACGTGCAGCCCGGCGGACTCCGCCAGCGCGACCAGTTCGGCCAGCACTTCGGCGTCGGTCACGGCACGGTCTGCGGGACGGGCGGAAGCGACCGCGCAATCTCGAGCAGCGTCCGCGCGTCGAGGCTCTCGGCGCGCGCCCGGACGTCCACGCCGGCGGCCCGCAGCGCGAGGGCCACCGACTCGCCCGTCCAGAGCTGCGAACCGCGCAACGCGTTCGCGAGTTGCTTGCGGCGCTGGCCGAACGCGGCACGTACCACCCGCTCGACCGCGGCGAGTTCACCCGGTGCGATCCACGGCTCTGGCAGGGGTCGAATGCGCAGAAACGACGACTGCACTTTCGGCCGCGGGAAAAAGCGCCCCGGGGAGACCCGGAGCTCCTGGGAAACGTCCGTGGTGAAGCGGTGCAAGACGGCGAGCGAGCCGTAATCCCGGCTCCCAGGCCGCGCCATGAGCCGTGCGGCAACCTCGCGCTGCAGCATGACCGACCAGTCGACGAGAAGGCCGCGCAGATCGAGAAGCCGCCGCAACAGCGGGGCCGAGACGGCATAGGGAAGGTTCGCTACCAGCCGCACGGGTCCACGCACCGACGCGAGGCCGGCCAGATCCTCCGTCAGGGCATCGGCGTGGCGCAGTTCGACATTGGCGGGCAGCGCGCCTTCAGCGCGCAGGGCGGCCACGATGCCCGAGTCCACCTCGAGTGCAACCACACGAGCTGCGCGAGCCGCCAGCGCGCGCGTCAGGATCCCGAGGCCCGCCCCGATCTCGAGCACGGTGTCGTCGACGGTGACTCCGGCCAGCTCCACCAGGCGCCCGGCCAACTCGGGATCGCACAGGAAGTTCTGACCGAGATCGCGGTTCGCACGCAACCCGTGCCGTTCGAGGAACCGGCGGACCTCGGCGGCGCTCACCCCGGGGCACCACGAGCCCACGGTGCGGCACCGACGGGAACCCGGGAGAAGGCATTGAGATCGAGCCCGTGCGAGCCGCCTCGAGCCAGGAGTCGGCTGCCGGCGGCCGCAATCATTGCCGCGTTGTCCGTGCAGAGTCCCGGGGGCGGGAAGACCACGCGAAAGCCATCCCGTCGCGCCGCCTCCGCCATCTCGCGGCGCAGGTGGCGGTTCGCAGCGACACCGCCCACTACCGTCAAGGCGCCGACCCCCCGGTCGGCAATGGCGCGTCGCGAACGCTCCACGAGCGGCGCCACGGCGGCCGCCTCGAAGGATGCCGCCAAGTCGCTGACCTCGGCATCGGATAGTGAACCCCGGCGCTCGACCTCCAGTGCAACGGCGGTCTTCAAGCCACTGTAGGAGAAGTCCAAGCCCGGGCGGCCCGCCAGTGGGCGAGGCAAGTCGAAAGCGGTCGCGTCGCCCCGCTCGGCCGCCTTCGACACAGCGGGCCCGCCCGGATACGGCAGCCCGAGCAGCCGGGCGACCTTGTCGAAGGCCTCGCCCACCGCATCGTCGCGTGTCTGCCCGAGGAGCACGGGCGACCCCTCGTCCCCGATCTGGTAGAGGGCCGTGTGTCCACCCGAGATCACGAGACCCACATAGGGCGGCTCGAGGTTCGGAGCAGCCAGCTCGGCCGAGGCCAGGTGCCCCTCGAGATGGTGTACGCCGACGACCGGCCGGCCGAGCTGGTACGCGAGCGCCTTGCCGAAGGAAAGACCCACGAGCAGGGAGCCCACCAGGCCGGGGCCGGCCGTCACCGCCACGGCGTCGAGCTGCTCTGCGGCGACACCCGCCTCGGCGAGTGCCTCTTCGACGACGGCGGATACCGAGCGGGTGTGGTCGCGCGAAGCGAGTTCGGGAACTACGCCCCCGTAGGGAGCGTGCACGTCCGCCTGCCCCCGCACGCGGCTGGCCAGGATCTCCAGACCGTCGCGCACGATGGCCGCAGCCATCTCGTCACAGGAACTCTCGATGCCTAGGATGAGTCCCACGAAGCGACGTGCCCGCTGCCCGGTCTCGTGGCAACACCGGGCTAGCCCGTGCGGCTCTCGAGCTTCTCCTGCTCCGACTTGCATTCGATGCACAGCTCGGCCACCGGACGCGCGCGCAGTCGTTTCACGCCGATGTCTTCTCCGCAGACCCGGCACGCGCCGTATGTCCCTTCTTCGATCTTCTCGAGCGCCGCCTCGATCTTGGAGAGCAAGCCCTGCTCGCGTTCCCGCAGCCGGCCGGTGAACTGCATGCTCACCTCCGAGGATGCCGTGTCCATCTCGTCCGGAAAGTCGTCCGGATCGACGTAGATATCACCTGCGAGCACCTTCCGGACATTGCCCGCGATGTCTTCCGACTGCTGCGTCAGCAGCTTCTTGAATCTCGCCAGGTCGCGTTTGTTCAAAGGGCTCTCCCGAGTTTTCAGCCGGAGCCTAGGACCTCTAGCTGTTTCTTCGCTTCCAGAGCGCGGGCGGAATCCGGATACTCCCGGACCACGCGCTCAAACGCCTTGCTCGCCGCCTTGCCGTAGTTTGGACCCAGACGCAACAGAGCTTCGCCCTGGCGGTAGAGCGCGTCGGGCGCCCGTGTCCCTTGGGGGTAGCGGGCAACCACGTCGTCGAAACGCAACACGGCAGTCTTGTAGTCGCCGCGCTTGAAGTAGCAATCCGCCATCCAGTACGACGCATTCTCCGCGTACGTCGAGGACGGGAAAGTTTGCATGAAACTCCGGAACCGGTCAATACAGGCATCCAGATTCCCGTCGCTCCACGCAGCGCGCGCCCCGCGATACGCCTTGAGTTCTACGGAATCGGCCTTGGCCTCTTCGCCCGCCGCATCGGGTGCCGGCTCTTCGTCGGCGGAAATCGCCCGATGCGCCGCGTCGACAGCTGCCGCCGCGTCCTGGCGCGCCGCACGCGCCTCGGAAAGCGCCTCGTCGACGCGGTGCTCGGCCACCTCGATGCGGCCGTTGCTCTGCTTGATCTCGCGCTGAATTTTCTCCAAACGCTCGCCGAGATCCGCCAGGCGCGCGCTGGAACCCGTGCCCCCTTCGTGCTCCAATTCGGAGACACGGCGCTCGAGCTTCCGCTGCGCGGCGACGGTGACACACCCCCCGAGGAGCGCCAGCATCGCGGTGGCCGCGAGGATTCGTGCAATCCGCATCTCTCTCCCCCCCCCAATTCGGCGTCGTAGCTTAGCGCGGGAACGGACCCCACGAAGGGCTCGTGTCATCTCCTCCGCTCCGGGTGGTCCGGTGCAGATTCTCCCCGTTCACATCGATCACGTAGATGTCGGCGCGCCCCCGTCGACGCGAGCTGAAGGCGACTTTCCGCGAGTTGGGCGCCCAGGTGGGCGATTCATCGCCTCGCGGGTGCTGCACCAGCGGGACGTTGACGGTTCCCTCGGGGTCGATCAGCCAGATGTCGAACTGGCCCCCGATCCGACTCTCGTAGGCGATCCATTTCCCATCGGGCGACCAGGCGGGGTGCGTGTTGTAAGGACCCTGGAACGTGAGACGACGCTGGCTCGAGCCGTCAGCCTCCATCACGTAGACCTGCGGAGAACCGCTGCGGTCGGACACGAACGCGAGCTGGCTGCCGTCCGGCGACCAGGCGGGTGCCACGTCGATCGCAGTGCTCCGGGTCAGCGCCCGCAGGTCGCGCCCATCCGGCCGCACCCGGTAGATCTCCGACGCGCGGTCGGGTGCACTCATCGCCACGGCGAGATGGGAACCGTCCGGGGCGAAGACGCCGCGGTACTCGGAGTAAGCATCCCCGAGCCGCCGCAGCAGACGCCCGGGCCGCCCGCGGCCGCGCGACGACAGGAAGAGCAGCGGACGATCCTGGTGCCGATAGGACGTGTAGACGATCGAGTCGCCGTCCGGGGACCACGACGGGAAGCGGTTGATCGAGCCGTTGGCCGTGGCCGACCGCGGGTTCGATCCATCGGCCCCCATCACATAGATCTCGGAGGTCCCCTTTCGGTTCGACACGAAGGCAATCTCCGTGGCCGCGACACCGCGCACACCGATGAAGCTCTCCACCACATCGTCCGCGATCCGGCGCGCGACGACCCCGGGATCGGCGCTGGCGGGCTGCCGGTAGCGCTTTCGCACCAGGCGGGTGCAGCGCGCCGTGTCCCAGACGCGAATCTCGACCGCAAACTCGGTGTCGAGCGTCAGCTCGCCCTGGACCAACGCGTCGGCACCGATCTGCGACCAGTCGGAGCAAACGACGTCCTCGCCGTCCAGAGCGCCCGTCCTCTCCGGCCCCAGGAAGGCCGCGTGCTTCAGCGGTTCGATGACATTGGAATAGGTGAGCGCGGCCTCGAGCCAGCCGCGGAACTCCTCGGCTCGTCCCAGCTTCGGCGTGGCGGAGCCGTCGCGAAAGCTCTGCACGGCGGCCTTGAAGGTGCGCGCGGATCCCGGCGTCACCAACACGGCGGGCCGGTCCTGGGCGCGACCGACCGCTGCGGTGCCCAGGACGGCCAGCGCCAGCGTGCAGATCACGAGAGACCTCATCGATCGCGGTCCGAGTAGAAGACGAAAGTCCACTTGCCGGCCTCGGGCGGTGCCGGCAACGGACTCGCCTTTTGGATCGATCGGACGACGTTCTCGTCGTACCACGGGTTGCCAGAGCGCCTCTCCACCTTGGGCATACCCCGCACGTACCCCGCAGCGTCGAGGTTTACGCGGATCTCGGCCACCAGGACCTGCATCTCGAACGCAGGCGGCACGACCCAGTTGCGGCGCACGTGGATGCGCGCGTTCTTGAGCCACGCCGCAACTTCGGGCGACACCGGCGCACCCCGCGCAACCCCGACGGCGGCAGTCTCGACGGGTCCAGCCTCCGGCTCCTCGGGCGCCGGCTCGCCCAGCTCGCTGCGCAGTCGTTCGAGCACGTCCTCGTACTCCTGCTCTGCGGGCGGAGGCGGCTCTTCGGGCTTTGGCTTCGCGGCGGGCTTCGGCATCACAGGCTCGGTGGGAAGCACGGTGAGGGCCGGCTTCGGGGGCTTGGGCGGCTTGGGCCTAGAAACAGCCGGTGCGGGGCGCAGCGCCGCGGCTGGCGCCACGAGACGCACCGGGATCGACGCCGGCGGACTCATCGAAGGTATCACCGGCGCCAGAGCCAGCACGAGAAAGACCAGCCCATGCAGGCCGGTCGAGCCCGCCAGGGAGTACCTGAACTCCCGGCGCCGCGCCTCGTCGAGCCGGACCGCAACCTCTCGCAACCTCTCCTCCGCGCGATCAGCGCTCGGGCTCCGTAACCATCCCGATACTGCTGGCCCCGGCCTCCCGGGCAGCCGCCAGCGCCTTTACTACGACACCGTAAGGTGCATCCCGGTCCGCCCGGAGGAAAATCTCTTTACTGTCCCGGCCGTCGAAGATGGCCTCGAGCTTCCCGCCCAGCTCGTCGGCCGGAAGTTGCTTGCGTCCGATGTAGTACTTGCCGCCCTTTTTCACGGTGAGGATGAGCGGCTCGTCCGGGACCCGGAGCGGCTGGCTCGTGGTCTCGGGCAGGTCGACGGCAACCCCCTGCTGCATGAGCGGCGCCGTCACCATGAAGATGATGAGCAGCACGAGCATCACGTCGACGAAGGGCGTGACGTTGATCTCGGAGAGCGGGCGCAGGGTGGTGCCCAAGCGCTGCACAGCCACGGCGACCTAGCCCGACGGGGCCGAGGCCGGCCCCCCCGCCCCGGCGCCATGCTTCAACAGATCGCCCTCGCAATCCGCTGAGAAGAGATCGATGGCTGCGGTCAGGCCCCGGAGCTCGCCGACGAAGTGGTTGTAAAAGATAGTCGCTGGAATCGCCGCGAGCAGGCCCACCGCGGTGGCAATCAGCGCCTCCGCGATGCCGGGGGCCACGACCGCCAGGCTCGCCGAGCCCGTGCGGGCAATGCCCTGGAACGCGTCGATGATGCCGATCACCGTGCCGAAGAGACCGATAAAGGGCGCCGCACTTCCCGTGGTCGCGAGGAACGAGAGCCCGCGCTCGAGACTCAGCCCCTCGCGCGAAGCGGACCATCCGATCTGCCGCACGAGCGATCGGCGCTGCGCATCGCTCAAGCCAGCATCGGAGAGCCTCGACATGCGGCTCAACTCGCTGTAGCCCGCCAAGAACACACCCGCGAGGGGACTGCGATCGAGTTCGCGCGCCAGCTGGTAGGCCGCGTCGAGAGATCCCTCCTGATAGACCTCGAGGAATGCCTCGCTATCCTGCTCCGCGCGGCGCAGAGCTCTCCACTTCACCAGAATGATCGCCCAGGACACCACGGACATCAGGACCAGAAAAAGCAACACAAGCTGGACGAGCCAGCTCGCCTGCCAGATCAGGCTCATCGCGTCGAGGCTCGCGAGACGCCCCCCCGACGCCGCCGCGGTAATCATGCTTGCTCACCCCAGTTCGGAACTCCGCAAGGTTAGGAAACGGCCTGAAGGAGTTCAACCAACCTCTCGCTGCGAAAAGGAGAACGCATGCTCGTCATAGCGGACGCGCGCGACCCCCTCACCACCGGTACCGACCTTCTGGTGATACCGGTCACGGCAATTGGAGACAAGCAACGTCTCCCCGCACGCCTCGCCGGGCTCGACCGGACACTCGAGGGCGGCCTGGGCGCAGCCATCGCATCCGGCGATTTCCGCGGCAAGCGCGACCAGAAGCTGCTGCTCTATCCCAACGGCGCACTCCCCGCAAAGCGCGTGCTGCTGCTCGGTCTCGGCGACGAGGCCGCGCTCGATGCCGATGCGCTGCGCCGCGCGGGCGGCAGCGCAGTGAGGGAAGGGGCCGCGCGCAAGGCCGAGAAGGTCACCGTGGCGATGATCGTGCGCCGCCGCCGCGTGGGCATTGGGGCGGCGGCCCAGGCGCTGGCCGAGGGCGCCATTCTCGGCGGCTACCGCTTCGATGCCTACAAACAGGCGGCGGAAGACGGCCCGGGTGAAGTCACCCGCGTCCAGCTCTCGTTCGACAAGAGCGCCGACCTGAGAAGAGCCCGTGCCGGAGCCAAGCGCGGCACGATCCTCGCCGATTCTCAGAACGTGGCGCGGGATCTCTCGAACGCCCCGGGCAACGCCTTGCCTCCCGCACAATTGGCGCGTGAGGCGCAGAAGGTGGCGAAGGCAGTGGGGCTCCGCGTGCGGGTGCTCGGCGTGCCCGAACTCCGCAAACGCAAGATGGGGGCAATCCTGGCCGTCGGAGGCGGCAGCTCGCGCCCACCGCGCCTCGTTGCCCTCGAGCACCAGCCAAAACGCCGCAAGAACGCGGCGCCGCTCTGCCTGGTGGGCAAGGGCGTGACCTTCGACTCGGGGGGCATTTCGATCAAGCCGTCTGGGGCGATGGATGAAATGAAGCACGACATGTCCGGAGCCGCGGCCGTGGTGGGCGCTCTCCGGGCGTGCGCCCTGCTCGACGTCCCCTATCCGGTCGTGGGTGTGATCGGCGCCGCCGAGAACCTGCCGAGCGCGACGGCTTACCGCCCCGGAGACATCGTGACGTCGGCGTCGGGCAAGACCATCGAGGTGCTCAACACCGACGCCGAGGGCCGGGTCGTGCTCGCCGACGCGATCCACTACGCGAAGACCGAATACAACCCCTGCGCCATCGTCGACATCGCGACCCTGACGGGCGCCTGTGTGATTGCCCTCGGACGCTGGGCATCCGGCCTCTTTGCAAACAACTCGACGCTCTCGGACCAGTTGCGGCACGCCGGCGCTGCGACCTCGGAGCTGGCGTGGCCCCTGCCGCTCTTCGAGGGCCACAAGAAAGCGGTAAAAAGCTCCGTCGCGGACGTGAAGAACACCGGCGCCGGGCGCGAAGCCGGCTCGTCCACGGCTGCCGCCTTCCTGGCCGCCTTCGCGGGCGACACGCCGTGGGCACACCTCGACATCGCCGGCACCGCGTGGACGACGCATCCGAGTCCGTACCAGCCGCGGGGGGCGACCGGCGTCGGCGTGCGAATGCTGCTCGAACTCCTCGCCGACTGGAAGAACGTCAAGCTCTGAGACCCGGCGCGCCCGGACGGCGCTGTGCTTCTGCTATCGTCGCGATTTGCGCTCCGGCGCGAGGTTTCCGGCGGTGAGTTCCCGAGAGTCCGAAGACGCCCCGTCGCGCGATATCCCCACAGTCCGCACACCGGATGCGGTGACCCCCGCACCCACGCCGACCGAGCGCACTCCCGAGCCCACCGACGCGCTCACCCGCTACATGGCGGAACTGGCGCACCATGCACCGATCTCCCGGGAAGAAGAAAAGGCGCTCGCCACCCGCTGGCGCGAACAGGGAGACGTCGAGGCGGCACGCCGCCTCGTGCTGGCAAATCTGCGCCTGGTGGTGAAGATCGCCATGGAGTACCGGCGTGCATGGGCGAATACCCTGGACCTGATCCAGGAGGGAAACCTCGGACTCATGCAGGCGATCCAGCGCTTCGACCCCTCCCACGACGTCAAGCTCTCGTCCTACGGCGCCTACTGGATCCGCGCCTACATCCTCAAATACATCCTCGACAACATCCGGCTCGTGCGATTGGGGCGCTCACGTGCCGAGCGCAAGCTCTTCTTCCGGATGAACAAGGAGAAACGCAAACTCGAGCGCGAGGGTTTCAGCCCCGAGCCGCGACTCCTCGCCGAGCGCCTCGACGTAACCGAAGCAGACATCGAGAACATGGAGCAGCGGCTCGCAGAGCCGGAGGTGTCACTCAACGCTCCCATTCGCCGCGACCGGGAATCGAGCGAACGGGGAGAATTCATCTCGGCAGATGTGCAGAGCACAGAGGACACGGTGGCCGGTACCGAGGTACGGCGCATCTTCCTGGAGAAGGTCGGGGAGTTCGCGGATGAACTCGACGAGCGCGATCGGAAGATCCTGGAAGAGCGGCTGCTGGCCGAGGAACCCCGCTCGCTCCAGGAACTCGGCCGGGAGTTCGGCGTTTCTCGGGAGCGGGTGCGACAACTCGAGTCGCGACTGGTAAAGCGCCTCACGGAGTACATGCGGCAAGAGCTGGTCGATTTCGACTTCTACGCCCCCTCCCGGGACTGATTTTGGGGCGTATTCGAAGGCGTGTGCGGGTGAGCGGCCGGGTGCAGGGCGTATGGTTCCGCGGCGCCACCCGGAAAGAGGCACGGCGGCGCGGCGCGGACGGCTGGGTGCGCAACTGTCGCGACGGCTGCGTGGAAGCCGTCTTCGAGGGCAGTCCCGAGGCAGTCGACGCGCTCGTGACGTGGTGCCACCGCGGCCCTCCGGCGGCGCGGGTCGAGAACGTCGAGCTGCGCGAAGAGACTCCCGAAGGTCTGCACGGCTTCGACATCCAGGCCTGAACTCGCCGGGGATGCGGCAGGAGCGTAACCCGGTCGAACCGCCCCGCTCAGTACCCCATCTGCCTTGCCGGGGCGAACTCGCCGGGGATGCGGCAGGAGCGTAACCCGGTCGAACCGCCCCGCTCAGTACCCCATCTGCCTTGCCGGGGCGAACTCGCCGCGGATCCATTCGCGGACGGCGGTGTCGACCGCGTCAGTCGTGAGGCCGAGCACCTCCCCGAATACCTCATCGTCGGAAACGCCAGACCCGAGGCGCTCCAGGATACGCGCGCGATCCGCCGTCGTCGTGCGGGCCTCGATCCAGCTGGCAGCAGCCGCAGACACCAGATACGCCACGCGGGCGTCCTCGTCGTCCAAGCCGGCGAAGCTGGGAGCGAGTTGGCGCAGCGGAATCCAGGCGCCCGCGTCGATCCGGCGCCGCAACAGGGAACGCTCGTCCCGCGAAAGACCCGGCTGCTGGCGCGCCGCACGCTCGGCGAGTTCCGCCATGCCCTCGTTGAGCCAGAACGGGCGGTCGCTTCCCGTTCGCTCCCGGAAGACCGCATGGGTGTACTCGTGGAAGAGGAGCGCTCGCAGCCCGCCAGAGGGGTGGCCCGCCGACACCACGTGGATGCGCCCATCGAAAAAACCCACGGTCTGGAAGGAAAAGCGGTGGCGGTGGGCGCGCAGGTAGGCCGCCTTGCCGTAGAATTTCACGCCGAGCGGCTCTGCCGGCACCGTCCCGACCCGCCGCTCCACCGCGTCGTGGGCCTGCTCGAGAAAGCGCAACACCATCACCGCGTAGTCCGGCGAGGTGCGACCGAGGGCCGCGTCGTAGTGGACGCGGAAGTGGGGGTGTTCGACGTCCACCCAGTCATCGCTCTCGGCGAGCCGAGTTGCATCGGACAAGCGACGCTCATCGTCGAGTTCGGCGAGCTTGCGCACGGCCGCTTGCCGCCAGGACTCGTGCTCTTCGCCCGCCGAAGCCAGGAAGGCGCGCAGATGAACGTCGGACGCCTGGTAGCGCCCGCGCAGACGCTCGAGTAGAGCCAGATACCAATGCGCGCGGGCATTGCCCGGTTCGGTGCGCAGCACACTCTCGAGTGCCACCTGGGCCCTCGCCGACTCGCCGCGTTCGAGATCGTGGACGGCGCTGCGCAGAATTCGGTCGACCCGCTCATCGCTGAGGTGGAAAGCCGCCGGCCGCCGCCGACCGGTCGAATCCGGCACTGCGACAACCGATTCGTCCCAGAGGTCCCGCAAGCCCTCACGCCCCTCGCGCACCCTCTCCTGGGCCGACTCGGGCAGCGCCGCCGGGTCATCGACGATGTGGGTGACCCCGTCTTCGTCGACCCAGCTGTAGACGGCCGCAGGAGCGGGAAACGCCAGCAGCAACAGCAGCAGTGAGACCAAAAGACCCATAGGGGTCTTTTCGGAGCGGCCTCAGCGTGTCTTGACCGCCTCGGCGGCCAGATGGCCGATTTCTGGCAGGACCAACCTCTCCATGGCGAGTTGCACGGCACCGCGTGAGCCCGGAAGCGCGAAGACCACACGGCCCCGGCGAAGTCCCGCGAGCGCCCGGGACAGGAGCGCTGCGGAGCCGATCTCCTCGTATGAGAGCTGCCGGAAGAGCTCACCAAACCCGGGAATCACCCGGTCGAGCAGCGGCTCCAGCGTGTCCGGGGTGACGTCGCGCGGCGCCACGCCGGTGCCACCCGTCAGCACGACGGCCCCCACATCCCCGCGCCCAGTCAACTCGCGGAGCGCCGCTGCGATCGCGGCGGGCTCATCGGGCACAATTCGTCGGTCCGCAACCGGATGCCCTTCCGCCTCGAGCAACTCGCACACCCGGGCCCCGCCCGTATCGTCCTCGAGCGAGCGCGTGTCGCTCACAGTGACCACGGCCGTCGGCACCGCCTTCACCGCTGCGGTGCGGTGGTGATGACGCTTGGAAGCGGGAGAGACATCGCTCATTTCGCCGGCGAGTTTGGATCAATCCGGGACAATGCGCCCGCGTCGACCTGCGGAACTCGTCCTCCTGCGCACGGTCCCGTCAGCGATCTCGCTGCTCGAGCGGTGCGGCGGTGCGCCCCAGGCTCTCAGGGCCGGTCGTCGACCCAGTACTCTCCACCGGCAGCGAACTCCTTCTTCCAGATCGGCACCGTCTCCTTGAGCGTATCGATGGCGAAGCGACACGCCTCGAAAGCCTCGGCCCGGTGGGGCGCCGCAGCAGCGATCACGACGGCGAGTTCGCCGATCTCGAGGTGTCCCACCCGGTGCGCTATGGCGACGCGGGTCCCTGGCCAGCGCCGTCCCGCCTCGTCGCAGATCTTCTCCATCTCGCCTTCGGCCATGCCGGGGTAGGCCTCGTACTCCAGGTGCCGGATCTCGCGGCCGCGGGCGTGGTCCCGGACCGCCCCACTGAAACACACGATTCCCCCCATGCCCGGGCCGCAGACCCGGGCCACCACCTCGGCCGGGTCGAGAGGAAGCTCCGACAGGCTCGCCGGGCCCACACCGCCGGCCACCGGCGGCAGGAAGGCCACCTCGTCACCATCGCAGAGGACCGTCTCGAAGGGCGAAACGTCGAAATTCACCGAAGCTGCAAGGCGCTCGCCGAGCGCCTCGAAGATCGGGTGCTCTCGGGCCAGCAGATCCCTCACGTCGCGCAGGCACGCCCCATCGGGCAGGTCCATGCCCAGTTCCCCGAGGCCCGTCTCCTCGCGGATCGAGCCAAAGAGCTTCACCGTGACGCGCACGGAAAGAGCCTACCGGAGGCCCCGAACACGAACCACGTCAAGTCCGTTGACCTCTGTTTTAGGAAGTGCCTAGAATCGACCCATCGCGCAGGAGGGTGAGATGATGGGCGTTCGGAAAAAGAGTGTACGCAGAAAGGCTTCCCGCAAGAAGCCCACGCGCCAGAAAAAGACCGCGCGCAAAAAGACTGCCCGCAAGAAGACCGCGCGCAAAAAGACTGCCCGCAAGAAGACCGCGCGCAAGGCGCCGGCAAGACGTCGGGCCTCGACCCGGCGGCCCATCGCCACCGCACCGCCCGCGACCATCGAGCCGGAGCGTGCCGCACCGCCCGCAACCGTCGAGCCGAAGCGTGCCGCACCGCCCGCAACCGTCGAGCCGAAGCGTGCCGCACCGCCCGCAACCGTCGAGCCGGTACCCGCACAGCCCGCAACCGTCGAGCCGGTACCCGCACAGCCCGCTGGTGTTGCGGAGGGGCAATCCGAAAGAGTCGGCTTCGTGATGCATTACTGGGACCACGTGAACGCCGCTGCGATACGCATCGAACACGGCCAACTACGAATCGGCGACACAATCCACGTGCGCGGCCATACGACGGACTACTACCAGCAAATCAACCGCCTGGAACTGGATCGCACGCCCATCGAAAGCGCCGGACCCGGCCAGGAGATCGGCGTACACGTTTCCCAGCGCGTGCGCGAGGGAGACTCGGTCTACAAGGTCAGCTGAAGAAAAGAGAGGACTACTTCTCGTCCTCGGCCGGGGGTGCCGGCTTGCCGCCGTGTATGGCCTTGAGGTTGCCGGCCGCTTTGACTTCCTTGGAGCCGCCCATCTTGACGTGACCCTGGAGAACCGCGCCCTCCTCGATCACGAGGCTCGGTGCCTTGACGTTGCCGCGGATGCGGGCCGTCTTGTGGAGCACGACCTTGGTGGTAGCCGTGAGGTCACCCTCCACGGTGCCACTGACGGCGATCGTCTTGGCGCAAATGCTGGCGCTGACTACCCCGCTCTCGCCGATGATGAGCGTGTTCTCGCTGGCGATCTCGCCGCGAAAGTTGCCGTCGATGCGGGCCGTGTCCTTGAACGAGAGCTTGCCCTCGAACTCGGAGCCCTGGTCGATGAAGGCGGTGAGCCCGCCGGATCCCGGGCCGCCGCTCGGGACCGGGGCGGAAGCTGCCGCTGTTACACCACCGGAACCTCCGCTACGACCAAAAGATTTGAGCGCCATGAGGGATTCCCTCCGTCCATGGAATGGTTCGAGCCTTCGAATCGGATCCTTCCGGCCCCGACTTGAGACCCAGGGAATCCGAATCGGTTGAAGCCCCTCTTTCATCCGACCCTCAGCACCGCGAGGACCGGAGACTCCTGCTTCGGTAGCCGCGACAGCCCAATACAGGACGGACGTCACAGTCCGGCGGGCTTCCGCTAGCTTGTGCCCACCGTGGCGGAGCAGTCTTACGACCCCGAAATCCTGCTCGGCCGCTCGCTCGAGAGCGGGCGCCTCCACAGCGCCTACCTGCTGTCCGGTCCAGGCCCAAAACCACGGGAGGCCGCCCTGGCCTTCGCACGCGGTGCCGTCTGCGGCGGCGGCCCATCGCGACCCTGCGAGACCTGCCCAGAGTGCCGACGCTCGGGCCCCCGGGAAGAGACAGCGATCGATGGCACCGGAAAGAGCGGGCCGCTGCTGCGTCACGTGGGGGACCATCCGAACCTGCTCTGGGTCGAGCGCGGTGCCGGCGACACGCGGGTGCGGATCGGTCAGATTCGCCGGCTGCAGCGCGACTTGCACCTGCGCGGTGAAGGCGACGGCCGGCGTGTTGGCGTCGTCGCCGACGCCGAGTGGCTGAACCAGGAGGCCCAGAACGCGCTGCTGCGCCTACTCGAGGAGCCGCCGCGTCGCGCCACCGTTGTACTCGTCGCCACGACGTCGGCGAGCCTGCTCGCAACCGTGCGTTCGCGCTGCCAGCGCGTCGTCTTCCCGCCCGCGGGCGACGATCCGCTCGACGACCCGGAGCAGGCCGAGCTCGCGGCGCGACTCGACGAACTCCCGGGAGCGTCGCCGTCGCAGCTGCTCGGCTGGGCCGAGGAATACCGCGGTCCCCGCGCGCCGGCAGCCGCGGCGGTACACCAGCTGCTCGCAATCGGTGGCGCCTGGCTGCGGCGGGGGGTCGCGCGCAACTTGCGTGAGGGAACCGACGACGTGCGCCGCGCCCTCGATGCGGACCGTGAGCTCTCGGCGTGCCGCAAGTCGCTCGACCAGCGCAACGCGAACCCGCAAATGGTGGCCGAGCGCGCGCTCCTCGCCCTGCGCGATGCTTCGCTTTGAGCGACACTTTCAACTCGGCCAGCCCGCGCTCCTGCATGGAGACTGAAGCCCATATCGGCCGCGCCGATACCACCTGTGTCGTCGACCGAGCGGCCGGCAACCAACGGCTCGCAGAAGAGAGGGCTTT
>Ga0208129_1000164_pt1 | contig 28898 bp, 21 predicted proteins | sample ETNtaG_13_FD_185759 | JGI IMG/M metagenome (GOLD analysis project Ga0208129, IMG submission 185759) | Marine microbial and viral communities from oxygen minimum zone, Eastern Pacific Ocean - ETNP201306PF47B (SPAdes) (version 2) | ecosystem: Environmental > Aquatic > Marine > Oceanic ...
AGTCCAGGCAATGAAAGCAAAGCAAACCAAATCCACCACGAAAGCCCAACTGTCGTGCAACACCCCCTCCCGCCCGTAGCCGGTGCGGATGTGCATCCGCACCATCAACTCAGCGAGAGTCAATCCCTTTTGCTCGGCCAGTAGCTGACCTTCGTTTTTTTTGTATGTTACCCGAATGGGCTTGCGGAACCTGATCAGGTTGATCAGCACCGACTTGGGATTCTGCCGGACATTAAAAGCGCCCGTGATATCGTTTTCCTCCAGCACGCCACGCGCCCATTCCTTGAGTTTCGATTGCTGCTTCGGCACGTCAGCCTTCAACTTTTTTTCCCACAACTTCGACCATGAGTCGGGCTGATTGAACTGCCCGATAAACCAGTCGCGGTGATTGAACGCCAACGTGGACAGGGCATAAATGATGACCCACGGGATGAGCAGCATGCCGAGGTAAAGATGCACGCGCCGGAAAACAAGATTGGTTTTTGTCATCGTCGAGTCCTCCGTCAAATGGTGAACAGAAAAAGCAGAAACAGCCCGACGCCAGCCAAACCGCTGACCGCACCCCAAAATCTCGCCGGCTTGATCTCAAGCCACATCCAGATACCGGACAGCACCCAGAAAAACATCCCAACAATCACCAGGTCAAGAATGACTCCCCACAGGTTCGCGGAAATGCCCGGATGCCCCGTGCCGTGCTTCAAGTGCAACCCGACGAGGAACACCGACGGGGTGACTTTCTGCCGCTCAATGACCACCTTGTTTTCCTGCGGGTAATAATGAATCCGCTCCGGCCCAACCGCCCGGTTGCGGTTCACCGTGAATTTCCTGTCCGTGATCTTTTGATTTTGCCGGACGAAAAACGCCCCCCCCGGCCAAGGTCGCGCAGGATTTGCAAGCCCGCCTCGCGCGACTCGATCCCGTCAGAGAACGCCGCCTCATACGGCAACTCCTCCACCTGCTCGAACTGCGCCAGTGGCTTGCCGCCGCTGAAAAACTTGAGGTGATTGAAAATGACGGAACTCAAGGCGAACACCAGCACCCAGGGCGTCAGGAACAGCGCCAGATACATGTGCGCCCGCCGAATAAGCCAGCTCCATGCAAATTTTTTCATGGTCTGGATAGTGCCATGCCGAATTCAAAACTCCACGCACCGTAAGCCACCAACCGAAGCAACCAACCAAAAAACCCGTTTCTGAAGTACCTTTGTCATCAATTTTTTCTGAAGAGACAAAAATTGAGCTTGCAATGACGAGGCTGATTTGAAAGCCTCTGTCGCCTTTTTTGAGAAAAGAGGATTATTTTGAATGCTGAATTAAGTGAAAAAGCGTTGAAATTGGTTGGCAATCCCAATGTGTTAATCAATCTGATCTCGCGGCGTGTGCGCCAACTGAACTCCGGCGGTAACCGGCCCCTGATCATGGAAACCGCCGGGTTGAGCACTGCCGAAATTGCCCTCACCGAAATTGTCGAGGGTAAAATGAAATGGGAAACGGATCTTCCGAAGCCCAAGAGAAAGTCCCGCCGCCGGGCGCGCAAGGCCTGATCGCGGCACAGCGATTTGACATCAGCCAGGGGCCAAGCGCCTCTGGCTGTTTTTTTTGATGGAAACCATCATCACCAACTCGAAGGCCCGCCATGAGTACCACATCGAGGAGACGTACGAGGCCGGCATCGTGCTGTCCGGCACCGAGGTGAAGTCGCTCCGCGCCGGCAAGGGGCAGATTCGCGACGCGTTCGCCCGTGTCGAGAACGACGAGGTGTGGCTGTACAATGCGCATATCGCGGAGTACTCGCACGGCAACACCGCCAACCACCAGCCCAAGGCCCCCCGTAAGCTGCTGCTGCACAAGCGCGAGATCCGGAAGCTGTTCGGTACCGTGGCAGTCAAGGGCAAAGCGCTGGTACCGCTGTCGTTCTACTGGAAGAACGGAAAGGTGAAGGTCCAGCTCGCGGTCGGCCAGGGCAAGGGCATCGCCGACAAACGCGAGACCCTCAAAAAACGCGACAGCGACCGAGAGTTGCAGCAAGCCATAATGCGCCGCCGCTGATCTGCTTGGCCAAGCTCAAGTTATTTCACCGGCTCGACATTCACCGCCTGCACCTTGAACTCCGGGCAACCGGTAGGCCCATCGGCGGAGGAACTCAGGACGCCATTAAGGCCAATATCCGGAAAGTGGAAGGTGGTAAAGAGATTACCCCGACGCAACCCTGAGCTATGCTTCGCCACCATTTTGATCTTTTTTCGAGGACTGGACAGCCAAACATCCGAACCATCATCAATCCCCAATCCAGCCGCATCATCGGGATGAATCTCCAAATAGTCGGTGGAACTGAATTCGGTCAACGGTGTGCGGCGTGTTTGGGTGGCGGCGTTGTAGTGGAAAAGGTGACGGCCTGTGACCATGATGAATGGATAATTGGCGGAGGTTTGTTCATTTGGTTCAGCAAATTCCGGCGCTGCGAATTGCCCAAGACCACGATCAAAAACGCTACTGTGCATTACTTTCGTGCCAGCATGACCCGGCTCCGGCGCCGGCCACTGCACGGCATTTGGCGTCTCCAGACGATCGTAATTAATCCCGGCAAAGTTGGGTGTAAGTGATACAATTTCATCCCAGATTTTGGAGACATCGCGACTCGTCGCAATCGAATGTCCCATCACTTCAGCCAACTCGGCAAGGATAAGCCAATCCTCCCTGGCTTGACCCGGCGGATTAAGAACCTTGCGAATGCGCTGAATACGCCGCTCGCCATTGGTGTAGGTGCCGTTCGATTCTAGAAAAGACGCCGCAGGTAAAATCACATGTGCAAGTTTCGCGGATTCAGTCATGAAAATATCCTGCACGATGAGCAACTCGAGTTTGCGGAATGCCTCTTTTACAAATTCGTTGTTCGGATCGGTGTGAGCTATGTCGGATCCAATCAGGTACATGCTACGAACACTGCCATCGCCCACGGCTCGAAGCATGGCGGGATAAGTTTTCCCCTCCCCCGTCGGCACATCCACCCCCCAGACAGCAGAAACTTTTTTTTGCTGCTCAACATCATCGACCGACTGGTAGTTGGTATACACGTTGGGCAACGCACCCATATCACAGGAACCTTGCACATTGTTCTGGCCTCGCAACGGATTGATCCCCGTGCCGGGACGTCCAACGTTGCCGGTTAACAAAGCCAAACTTGCCAATGCCATCACGCCTTCGCTGCCGTGACTGTGTTCAGTCATCCCTAAACCGTGAACGCTCATGGCGGCATCCACCGAAGCATAAAGCTTGGCAGCTGCTTCGATTGTTTCCACTGGAATCGTGGTCAACTCAGAGCAACGCTCCGGAGTCATTTCTGCAACCATCTTTTTAAACGGCTCGAGATTCTCGGTTCGCGTGTCGATCCACTCTGCAGAAGCCTCCAGGCCATCTCGCAGGATGATGTGCGCGAGGCCCTGGAACAGCGCAACATTGGTGCCCGGGCGCAACTGCAAATGGATGTCCGCCAACTCCGCCAACTCGGTGCAAATGGGATCGGCAACGATGAGCTTCATGCCGCGTTTGCGCGCGCGCTTGATACGGGAGCCGGTAACCGGATGGGCCCGCATCGGGTTGCAACCTGATGCCAGCAATAGATCGGTGATATCGATATCACCCAGGCTGTTGGTACCGGCACCAGCGCCAAAGACGGTCATCATCCCCTTGACGGTTGCCGAGTGACAAACACGAGCACAGTTATCGACATTATTGGTACCAACAACCGCCCGCATCAGTTTCGAACCGAGGTAATTCAACTCGTTCGTGGAGCGCGATGACGTGATCGTGCCGATGGCGTCCGGACCAGATTCTTTGGCGATGCGCTTCCAGCGTTCAGCTATATAAGCGTATGCCTCCTCCCATGAGGCTTCGCGGAATTCGTCGTCAATCGACCCGCGGATTAGGGGCGTCGTCAGGCGTTCCTTGTGGTTGACATAAGCTGAGGCAAAACGCCCCTTCACGCAGGAATGCCCATTATTCACCGGCGAGTCGGCGGCCGGCTTCATCGTCACCAACTGATTCCCCTTGATACCGGCATCAAACTGACAACCCACACCGCAAAACGCGCAGGTAGTTCGCACCCATTTGTCGGGATTTCCCGTCGCACGGAGTTGTTTTTCCTCCAACGCGCCTACCGGACATTCGTTCACGCAGGCTCCGCAGCTCACGCAGTCGGACTCCATGAACGACTCGTCAGCACCGGCGACGATTCGGCTGTCAAAGCCGCGCCCATCGATCGACAACGCGTGGGTTACCTGCAGATCATCGCAGGCTCGAATACAACGCGAGCAGACAATGCATTTACTGGGATCAAAAAAGAAAAATGGGCTGGACTCATCAACGCCGCGATTGGTGTTCGATGGAGCAACGTTATAACGCACGTCACTCAACTCGACTTGGTGGGCGATGTTCTGCAACTCGCAATTGTTGTTGGCCACACAGGTCTGACAGGTAAATGAATGTTCGCTCGCGTACAATTCAACAATGCCCCGGCGCAGTTTCCATAGCTTGTCCGTCCGCGTGTTCACGATCATGCCGTCCGCCGCGGGCGTGGTACAGGATGCGAAGAAGCCGCGACGTCCTTCGATTTCGACAGAGCACAACCGGCAGGACCCAAATCCCTTCAATTGCGGTGAGTCGCATAGTGAAGGAATCGACAAGCCGACATCCCGGGCCGCCTGCATGATCGTCCAACCCGGTTTGACCGCAACCGGCTTGTTGTCGATGATCAGGTGGATGGTGTCTTCACTCATGTCCATGGCGCTTAGTTTAGCTCGAGTCTGGGGCAAATGCGTCCGACCATTTTTGCATTGTGGAGCGGACCGGGTTCATCGCCAAGCCGCCCAGTGCACAAAGAGATGTACTCGTCATTACCTCGTCCAAGTCGCCGAGCAAATCACGGTCGCCATCGCGTTCATCCCCGGTGCCAATACGGTGCAATATCTCCAGCGCCCGTTGTGTACCAATGCGGCAGGGCGTGCACTTGCCGCAACTCTCATTTGCGAAAAAACTCATCCAATGGATCACCTCTTCGCAAGGTGAAAAATCCTCCCCGTAACACACAAACCCACCGTGGCCCAGCAACCCGCCGGCTTCAGTTAACCCTTCAAAAGACAATTCAACACCGTCCAATTCCTTGGTGTGAAATACGCTTCCGAGCGGTCCGCCGACCTGAATCGCAGTAACTCCCTCAATACCTGAATAGTCACGTAGCAATCCGCCCACCGTACCGCCAAAGGGCACCTCGACACAGACAGGCCTCGGCACCTTGCCAACAATTTGGGCTACCACCGTTCCCCTGCTTTTTTCCGTGCCGATCGCGACGATTGTCTCGGCGCCCTCCCGAAGAATCGCTGCCGCCATGCACAGGGTTAGCACGTTGTTGACGATGGTTGGTTTGCCGAAAAGACCTTCCTGTGCCGGAAACGGCGGACGCGCCCGAACTTCGCCCCGGCGTCCCTCGAGACTCTCGAGCAGGGCCGTTTCCTCTCCACAAACATAAGCGCCCGCGCCGACATTGATCTCCATGTCGAACGCGTCACCAAACAGACCAGCCTCACGCGCGTCATCGATCGCCCGCTGCAAGGTGGCCCTCGCCTCGGGATATTCGCTGCGCAAATAGACATGACCGTACGTTGCACCAATGGCTTCGGCAGTGATCAGCATTCCCTCGATCAGCGCGTGTGGATCGCCCTCAATCAGCATGCGATCAATGAACGTCCCCGCATCCCCTTCGTCGGCATTCGCCACAACGTATTTGACCGGCGAGGTTTCCTTCGCCGCTGCCCTCCACTTGAAGTGGGCAGGGAAACCCGCCCCTCCGCGTCCACGCAAACCGGCTTTTTCAACCGCATCCAAAATCCCTGCCGAACCCAACTCGCGTGCCTTGGCCAACCCAACGTAGGCTCCGAGCCGCTGCATTCCATCCAAATCATTCGGATGACATTCACCCAGACGACCCATCGTGTGTCGCGTTTGGGATTTCATTAAATCCAGCTCCGCCACCGGGCCGAGAAATTTGTCGTGCTTGGCAAAATCACCGGAAGCCACCACTGCGGAAATGGACCCTGATTCGTCCTCGTTCACAGGACCAAAGGCCACACGCTGCCCCCCGGCATCGACCTCAACCATCGGCTCAAGATGGAACAAACCCCGACTTCCCGTTCGAACCAAAGAATCGCTTTCTCCGATCGATTCAGCCAAGCGCTTGGCCAAGGACTCACTGCCCAACTTCCGACTCGCCGTGTCCATGCTGACGAAAAACGTGGTACCATCCTCCACTCCAGTCTTGGCCAAGGGCTCATTGGCCGGCTGGCTCTCGATTTTTATTGGCCCACAGGCACAACGGCCCGTGCAGTGAATCATGTCCACCTTGGCGCCGTTGGCCTTCAAGTCATCAAACATGCCAGCCGCCCCGCGCGAGCGACAAGCCTCGCCCATGCACACCTTGACACTTGAGGGATCTTTCGTGAGATCAGAGTAGTACCCGATCACGCCCCGCACTTTGGCAGCGGTGGTATTGTGCGCCTGAGCGATCTCCCGAATACGATCGACACCCGGCATGCCGTTAGCAGGAATCTCCTTTCGCAATGCCTCGAGCAACTCGTGGCCGGGACGGGCAGGATCCCATGCAGGTCTGCCCTGTAAGACCGCTGAATCAGCAACAGCTTTGGGCTCTATTCCATTCCGGAATTTCATTCAATTAACTCAATGAACATCGGACAAAAATATTCATTAAAGGAGTGAGATGTTGGAGTAAGAAAAGGCTCAAGTCGAGCGAGGAGTCGCCGGGCTAAGCCTGCAGGTTATCCGGCCAGTCCGTTTCTTCAACTCCCCAAGCTGAGGTTTGCATGTCGTCCGGATCAAAGGGAGCTAAAAGCGCGGCCAACATTGACCCGGTAAAGGTCAAAAAAGCCGTCTCATGGCTGCAAGAATTTATTGTATTTTGGCCAGCGCATCGGCGAAGGCCTTGCCGATCTGTCCGAGAATCTTGGAGGAACCCAGATAGTGGTAGGCGGCGTTGGAGATACCGGTCTCGAGGATGCGGATTTCCTCCTTGGTGAAAAGCTCTACCTTGTAGTCTTCCACAAGCTTGTTTCGCTCCTCGACGCTTAGAGTCTGGTCTTTGCCCAAGCTCCGACGCTTGGTGTTCACCTTGCCCATCCGAGATGAAAGCTCGGAGAGCTGATGATCCCAGTAGTTTTCGGTGAAGACGGCCGTGACGTTGCCCTTGAACTCAGGCAGCTTCGCCGGTGCAGCCATGGCCTTACGGAATTCGCTGTGGATACCCGAATACCGTTTCTGGTCCGGCCCATACTTTTCGACCGGGCCGCCTACGCCCATGACACCAATGACGAACGGCAGTTTTGGCGCGGAGAGATCCTTGCGCACATCCCGGATGAAGTGGGCCATCACCTCACTGTACTGGGCGTAGCCGCCGGACTGTGCACGGTTCGGGTAGGTGCCGCGGTCCACCATGTCGTTCCAGCCCTGAAACCAGACGAAACCGTCCAGCTCATAGCCTGCCTTGGCGTCGTAGGCCGGGTAGACGCGCTTGATATTGTCCAGCACCTTTTTGATATGCTCCATCATCAGGCGATAATATTGTCCGGTCATCTTGGCGCGGTCGGCCCCGGTCTGGGCAATGTTTTTTCCCTGCTTCTTTAGGTTTTCCAACTGTTGGGCATTGAACTCGTAAGGACCAGCGCTGGGTGGACGGAAATCCGTGTTCAACGACTTGCCGCCCCAGGCAGTCTTGATGACCAGGATAGGCTCATCCACGCGCTGTTGCATGTAAATGCCGAAGGTCAACTCCGGCCCGATCTTCGAGCCACGCCCCGAGGCGCCGTACCCTGCGGTCAATCGACCGTGCCGCTCGCCCTCCGGCACCGCTGTATCGACCGACGAAATCCACACGTTTTCGCAGACCTTGGGCGTGCCGGCGGCGTTGCGGATCGCCTTGAGGATTGGCGCGGTCTTCGGGTCCATGCCGATGTGGTCAAACGTCCGTACATGGGCATGGCCCTGCATGTTCGATTGGCCAACAAGGAGGTAGACCTTAAGCGGCCCCGCGGCCGCCTGCATGGCCATGCCGCAAAAGCCAAGGCCGCCTACCACCAAAAGAAGGATTTGTCTTTTCATAGTGTGTTATTCAATTGTTGGCATTTCTTTTTTGTCCTTATCCAGATAATTGGGATTGCCAAAAGACCTAGCAAAAAAACTAATTCCCTTACTTCCAGAATCAAAATACACGAGCCTCGCCGTCAAAACCAATAATCATGGCATTGGCGGAACGCCACCGTTCGATAAAAACATAAATCCGCTTCACATCGGCTTCCTCCATCTCTGCCAGCAACTCTTCGGAGATGCCTTCCTCCATCGATGGTTCGAAGATGAACTCCTCCCAAAAGTTGTGATGCCCCGGAGCGTAGGTCTGCGAAAACCAGCCCTTGAGTACCAGAGGGGTATCGAGCAGGCCGGTGATAGTGGTCTGCTTCCATGCCTTGAGCGGGGCGGTGTAACCGGCGGTAGGTCCGGTGGGGTGAGGCGGCCAAAAGAATTCTATTTCAATTTTTTTTCCATCCTCTCCCTCTAACAGACGATCCTGGGGTAAATCGTCGGGGCTGATTGTCTCGTTCGGATCAAAGGCTGACAACTGAATCTCCTCGGTCTTGACCGCCTTGTAGGTTGGCTTGCCCGTTTGCCAGTCGATGGACAGATTTTCCAAGGGTTTCGAATAGTTTGCCTCCAGATAAACCGGAAGCTCACCAACAAACACGGTCGGCGAATTCCGGTCAGGTAGCCAACGTGGGATGACGAGCGACATCTTGTACCTTGTGATTTCCCCGTCGCGACTTTCCTGCCATTGATCCACCAGCACAGTTTCGTTGCCGCGCTTTCCAGTGCTGAAACGATGCTTGAGCCAGCCAGCGATGCCATCCTCCACCACCAGCGTCTCCCCATCGACCACCCGTGTCCAATCGGCCGCATTTATGAGTGAACTCTTTTGGCCGGTGGTCTCCAACACACGGCTGGCCGCGTCGATGTTCCAGATGGATTTCAGCCGGTGATAGGCGAACACTCCGCCACCACCCGTCTCGCCCTGAAACAAACGCAAAGTCGCCTGTCCGCCGGCAAGTATCGGTGTTGGATCAGTCAACTCCTTCGGCTGCGGCACTTCGCGAACCTGCTTCACCACGATCCAGTCTGGATCCACCTTTTTGTATTCAAAATCGAGCGTGTATTTCTTGCGATCAATAGCGTAGCGCGAGAACCCGGGTGCGATTTTCTCCAATAACTTGTGCAACGTCTCGTAATCGCTCTTCCAATCCATCACATGGTCACGGCCAACCTGCAACAAACTCGATCTTTTGTTAAAAGTGGGCGTTCTACCGGTCGACCCGGATGACGACTTGTAGAAAGAGATGTACACCTCCTCCGGGACAGCAGCAGAATCCGGGTTGGCCACACTTGTCGCACCGACCTGCGTCGACAAATCGCTCCACATGTTGAACGAGCCAGCCGAGTAGGAGTTATAGTCGCTGACGGCCACCCCGTTGGCCAACTCGATCTCGTCTGGAAATGAGTGATGCACAAGGATCGCCATGCCAACATCATCCTCGTCCACACCGAAACGCCTCCGCTCAAGGTAGGCGTTGTGATTGTAAAAACTGGCATACACACGCTTGATCGCCCGGAAAACACCGCTCTCTTTTGACTTTGAACTGTCGCAGCCACACGGGCCGTCGGTGTCGTCGTCAGTGTCATCGAGCAAACAACCGCTGTAGCTGTCATAAAGTCCCGCGCCGGTGAAGTGGCGACTATCCTCCATATTGGTCGAACTGCGGAAACGAATCTTCTTGGACCGATCGAATGGCGATAGAGCAGCAATGATTGCCTGCCGCTGGCTCGCAACAAATTCACCGTCACGAATCAGCTTGCGGATTCCCTTCAGCCCGTCGGCCAAGTCGGATTGCAAGCCGGACTGATGTGCCTTGGCCAAGCGCGCATCAATCTCATGGCGCATCGACTTGTCGTTGGCCAATCGCTGCTCCATGAACTCATCCCAAAGATCAAACGTGATTGCAATGGCCGGATCGGGCGAGTTTTTGGGAATCAACTTTCTCAACAAACTAAACTTGGCCGCCTTGCCACCTACAAATTCGCTGTCGCTTGGCTTGATCTGATTCATTGCGAGCGTGTATGTATCGCTCTTATTCTTGATCTCAAATTCCAGCTCTGGCGGCGCCTTGTAGTCGGCGACCGCTTGACGAAATGACTCCGGCAAATCGTCCTCAAGCGCCACTAGTGTCGCCGAGCCAGACGCCGAGCTGTTGATCCCCCAGCCGGCCGAGGTTCGCAACATCACCTCGCGACCAGCAAGGCTGAGAAGTTCCTCGCGCGTGGCTGCGGTGCCCTCGTAGTAGAATGGTATCCCGAAGTTTTTAGCCAAGATCGCCACGTGTGAATTGGGTGTCGAAGGATTCATTGCCACGATACCTGCGACCCTTGGAATCTCTGCAGGCACATGGTCGGTGAGTAGAATGTCATCGCTGGTCAGATCGCCATTGCGAAATGCCGCGGTGATCTTGTCACCCTTGACAAACACCAACCGACCCATCGCCCACCCGAACGAGTAAATGGCATCCGACCCGGTTTCCCAGCGCTGCGCTGAGACAACCGGAACATCGCGTTGCGCGAGATACTCCGCCACCTCGCCGCTACCGTCTGCCTGCTCGTACGTCGGCATATAAAGCCCGCGCAATGTCCCCGGCTTGTCTATCTCACCGTCAACGAGCTGGTAAATAAAGCGAACCATCGGCGCTGGAAGCTTGTCCTGTCCGACGAGTTGGATGGCGTACTCGCTGTTTTTCTCGGAGAACAACACCGCGCCCATCACCGCGCGGCGGCCGGCGTGATAGAGTGTCACGCCGTCGAACGCCATATGCGTCATGTCGTCGAACTCCGGCACGTGCGCGATGCCAAAGTCGTAGTGAAATTTCAGCTGGTTGCCGTCCTGAAAATAAACCGTCGTCAAGTCATCCATCAGCACGGTGAACTTCACCCATTGCGTCTCCTTGGGCACCTTCGTGCCTGGCGGCACCCATGCGCCGCCTTCAGACGCCTTGAACTCGACGAGAAACTTGTCGCTCGGCAGGCTGAGCTTGGTTTTCCAGTTGGCCGCCGCGCTGAGCTTGGGCGGCGTGCTCTCGAGCAGTTGAAAAAATCGCTGGCTGGCGGCCGAGCGTTCGCTAAAGCCGAGCGACGTCTCCGTCGTGGCTGCTACCGGGAACCAGTTGGCCAAGTCGTCGGAAAACATGAGCGCCCCGACCTGGCCCTGGTCAACGCCGCTGGCCGTGATGGTCGCCTCACCGGGAGCTTGGCCAAATGTCACGCTCAACTCGGACGCCCCGGGTAACACGCAACCGACCGCGAAAAACAACCCACTCAACCACGTTGTGTTGAGTTCAAAACCTCGAGAACAAGCTAATCCCTCCATAGCGCTTGAAAAACTAACACTTTCGTAAAACCTGTCAACTGATTAATTTTAGATATCTGCCAACTTCCAGCCCGGGACAATTTCAGCGTCGGGAGATGTGGTTTCGCCACCGTTGGCCAAGCGCAGATGGGCGACCATGCCGACCATCGCCGCGTTGTCGGTGCAGAGCGTTGGATTGGCCAAGCGCAGCACAAAGCCCTCCCGCTCGCACGCCACGCCCAAGGCCGCACGCAGACCACTGTTGCAGGTCACGCCGCCGGAGGCAGTGACGCATCTCTCGCCCAGTTTTTTCGCCGCACGAATCGTCTTGGCCACAAGCACCTCGACGATCGCCGCCTGCACACCGGCGCACAAGTCGCGCAGCCGCTGGCCGTCCTCGAGCACGTTCGGGTTGTCGCGAATGAAATAGCGCACCGATGTCTTGAGTCCGCTGAAACTAAAATCATGCGAGTCGTCGCGCAGCATCGGTCGCGGGAAATTGTGCGCGGTGCCGTCGCCCTCGCTGGCCAGGCGGTCCAACTCCGGCCCGCCGGGATACGGCAGGCCAATCAGCTTGGCCGCCTTGTCGAAGCACTCACCCGCGGCGTCGTCCACCGTGCCGCCGAGCACGCGATGCCCTAGCGGCGCGGCGACGTGCACGAGCATCGTGTGGCCCCCGCTGACGATCAGCGACACGTTCGGCTGAAACGTGTCGAGTGTCAGTGACAACGGATCGCCGTCTATCCACGGCGAATAGAGGTGCGCCTCGTGATGGTGGATGCCGATGAACGGCTTGTCCAAGGCGAAGGCCATGCCCTGCGCCGCCCGCAGGCCGACCAGCAGCGCTCCAGGCAAGCCCGGCCCGCGGGTCGCCGCAACCGCGTCGAGTTCGCCAGACGCGACACCCGCTTGGCCAAGCGCCTGGCCGGCGACCGGCATGAGATTGCGCAGGTGCTCGCGCGAGGCGAGTTCCGGCACAACGCCGCCGTACTCTTCGTGAAGTTTGACTTGGGAGGAAACCGCGTTGGCCAGGACGCAGCCGTCTCGCAGCAGAGCGACGCTGGTCTCGTCACAGGACGTCTCGATGGCCAACAGCAGCATGGAAGGAGAACAGCCTCGCTTGGCCAAGCGACGAAATCACTCCGGCTTGTCGGCCGGCTTGTCGTCGTCCTTGGCCTCGTCTTTCGGCTTGTCGTCGGGCTTCGGCTCGGGCTTCTTTTCCGGCTCTTCCTTGGCCTCGGGTTTCTCAGCCGGTTTTTTGTTTTTTTCCGGCTTGGAATCAGCCTCTTTCTTTTCCGGGTCCTTTTTCTTTTCTTTTTCCTCTGGTTTTTCCTCTTCCGGCTTGGCTTTGGCCTGAAGTTGCTTTTTCCCGACGAGCAGTTCCATCGCCTTGGCCAACTGTGAATCGACGAATTTCTCAACCTCTTCGCGCCGGTCGTCCGGCACCATCTTGAGACCACCCGGCGAGCGCTGGAGGAAGAGCAGTTCCTCGTCCTCGCGGCTGAGTTTTACCTCATGATTCGGCTGGATGCCCTTGCCGTGAATGACCTCGTGGCTCGGAGTGTAATACTTGGCTGTGGTCAGGCGCAGCGCGGCGCCCTGCTGGCCATTGATCGGCAGAATCTTCTGCACCGAGCCCTTGCCGAAGGTTTTTTCGCCGACGATCTTGGCACGATCGTTGTCCTTGAGGCAGCCAGCGACAATCTCCGAGGCGCTGGCGCTGAAGCGGTTCACCAACACCACCATCGGCAGCTCGGGCCGGGCGTTGCGGCCGGACGCCTTGTGCTTGGCGTTCTCGCGCTCGCGGCGTCCCTCGGTAGTGACGATTGGCTCTCCCTTGGCGAGGAACTTTTCGCAAACCTTGACCGCCTGGTCGAGCAAGCCACCCGGATTGTGGCGCAGGTCGAGCACGAGGCCCTTCATGTCCTCCAACTCGAGTTTGCGCAGCGCCTCCTCGAGATCACGCGCGGTTGCCTCACCAAACTGCGTCAGGCGCACGTAGCCTATCTTGTTTTCGTCGACGATGAACTTGCGCTGGTTGTCGATGTCCTTAACAGTGGCGACCTTGATCAGCGCCCGCTTGAGGGTGACCTCAATGTCCTTCCGGGTGGACGGTCGGAAGAGCGTCATTTTGACTTTCGAACCCGGCTTGCCCCGAAGCTTGTCCACCGCCTCCGGCATGGAAATATTGCGGGCGTTTTTGCCCTCAATCTTCACGATGCGGTCACCCGACATGACGCCCGCCTCATAGGCTGGCGTGTCCTCCATCGGCGCCAACACTGTGAGGTAGCCATCCTGAATGTTGATGTGCACGCCGACACCGCCGAACCGGCCCTCGGTGTCGTCCTTGAGGTGCGAGTACTTGGTCGGCGGCATGAACTCGCTATGCGGATCGAGCATGCCAAGCATACCCCGCAGCGCACCGTTCACAAGATCCTCGTACGTCAACTCGCCGCCATCAACGTAGTCGCGCCGGATGCGCTCGAGCACGTTGACGAACAGGTCGAGATTGGCGTGCGGATCGTTGGCGGTTGAATTGGCGTCGGACTCGGAATAAACCTTGGCCCCGATCGCCAAGTTCAACAACAACAGCGCGAGCACCGCGCCGTGGAGGATTCTTCGTGCAGCCTTGGTCTGTAGCATCGCCCGGCAACCATACGCCCATTCGGCCCGCTTGGCCAAGCGGGAATCAGAGTTTGCTGATGAGCCAGCTATGCTTGCCTCGCGGCGTTTTTTCCACCTCCGCGACCTGGCGCATCACCAGACGGAAATCGTCGCCTAGCTTGCGCAAAATGCCGCTTTCGATCTGAGCCAGGCGCGATGAGTGAAACTCCGGTGACGGGATGTAGCGAAACTCTGCCACGCCCGGTTCGGACTGGAAAAATTGCACGGCATACAGCCCGTCGAAGATGTCGTCGTGCATGTTGAAGGCGGTCAGCGAGATACGCCGGCCGGTGCCGGTGACGAGAAACTCCTGTCCGCGCCCGGCGACCTCCTCGACGGCCGGCCAAGCAAATTCCCGCCTTGCGTCCGGCTTGGCCAGGCGCACAAAGTCGCCGGTCCGGTAGCGCACCAGCGGCATGGCCATGTTGTGAAACATCGTGCCGATGACTTCTCGCAGGCCGTCCTCATCCGGCTCGCCGAACTCAACGTACCCGTAGTGCGGCCAGAAATAAGCCAGCTCCGACTGCGCGCCTTCGCAGGCGAGCACGACTCGCTCGGCGTGGCCGTACCAGCGCAGCACGCGACACTGGAACACACCCTCGAGCAGCCGCTTCTGCGACAGCGTCAATTGCTCCGAGCCGCACAGCACACCCGTGAGCGGCGTACGCCAACGCTGGTCGTGCCGCTGCAGATACTCAGCAAGCTGCAGCGCCGCCGACGGGTAAATGTTCAAAAAGTCCGGCTCGAATTGTTCCAGCGCCTCGAGGTATTCCGGGATGCGCTCGTCGGTGAGGTGGTATGACGAGAGCATCAGCCAGTCGCGCGTGGCGTCGTACGCGATGATATTGCCCCTGGCCCGCGAGTCGGTCACGTGGCCTCGGATCAGCGCGAGGCGCGCCTTGTCAAAATACCCGGCACGCCGCCAGTTGGCCTCGAGGAACGCCTGCTCCTTCGGCCGGCTGACGCCCTTCTGCAAATGAAACCCCACCGGCACGCCGGTCGAGCCGCCGGTGGTGATGTAAAGTTTTTGCGAGTCGGCAATCCCGGTCGAGGTCAGCTCATCAAAATGCCGCTGGATGTCCGACTTGGTCAGAGACGGACAGCCGACAAAATCATCGAGCGACAACATCGCGTCCGGGCGAAAGCCGGCCTTCGCAAAGGAGCGTGTGTAAAACGGGCAGTAGCTCGCGGCATTGACGAGTGTGCGGCGCAGTTCACGCAACTGGTACTCGCGGATATCCGACTCGCTCCAGCCTGGCGCCTCGTCGGCCAACTCGCGGAACTCGCCGTACGCCCTGCCATAACGGATGCGGCGCGGCAGCCGTCGATACGCCGCCCCGACGAAATTTCGTGTGCCCTGCGGCAGCCGGTCGTACAGAGAGAGCAGCGGGTAAAGTTTATCCTCTAGACTCATCGCTTGGCCTGGTTTTCCGGCTGTTGCTCGATCGCGCCGACCCAGCCAAAGTGCGGCCTAAACGCGAACAACGCACGCGCTTGGCCAAGCGGGCCATCCCATTCCTGCTTGTTCGATGCAAGATTTATGTCGCTTGGCTGGAAGGGGATAAAGCTGCGTTTCTGAATCTCAAAACTGTTTTTCAGCAGCCGTAGTTTTTGCCAATCGAAGCCCATCAGCGTGGCGGCAGCCATGTCCACCGCAGCCGGATGGGTGCCGGCGAGGATGACGCCGCAAGGCTTCGCGTCCGGCGACATCGGGCCGTTGCCCTCGCCACCGATGATGCCATCGACGATCGCCAGGTAGCGCAGCGGCTTCTCGCGGGGTTGACCGGCACCGTCGAAATCAAACAGGCATTTATTGAGGTCGAGCACCATGCGCCAGCAGGTGTCGTTGCCATGCCAGTTGCCGGAGCGGATGACCTTTTGCGTGTCGCCGAAAAACAGGCGGGCCATTTTTTTCAACGGCACGAACAGGCGCGAGAGCAGCGGGCGTCCGTTCACGATGCGCTTAGCCCGACCCATCCACGAATGCTCGAGCCTGGCCTTGGCGGTCGAGGCGGGGAACTGGTCGCCGCCCTGGTCGGGTGTGCCCTCGGTGTGATGGGGCAGCCAGTTTTTGTTGGCATTGATGCCGACGAGATTTTTTAGCGCGCAGGTCAGTCCGACTTTTTTGTGTGTCTTGAGCTTGGGCAGGTTGATGAGCACGTCGGCGTCCATCGGCGTGCGGCAGAGCATGTACTCGTGGCGCTCGCCGGAGTGGCGCTCGTTCGTCTCGGCCATGTTGAACGACGCGCCGAACAACCGTCCGTTGCCGTTAAAGCCGACGAACTCGCTCGCGGCGTTCAGCCTGACGAACGTGCCGCCCGCCGGATCGCCGGGAAGTTGCGTTTTGGAAACGGTGACACCGTCGACGGCATGCCACTCCTCCGGACGCAGGTCGAGCAGCTCGATCGTCGTGCCTGGGAAATCGCGGCGGCAGCGGTCGATCATTTCGTCGAGTCCGCAGTATTCGTTGAGCCTGGCAAACGACGAGTCGGTTTGCGGCGCGTCGCAAATGGTGATCGAGCCGCTGCCGGCGAGCCGCGTGCCGGCCCAGCGGATGACCGCCTCGATGACGGCGGGATGCGTGACAACGTGTTCCCACCGGCCGGGGCCGGGGTGCCGCTCGTCGTGTTCCTTGACCCAGTTCGGCTTAAGCACAACGCGGTCGTGGGGGCGCACGAAGTCGTCCGGCAGGCCAAGCGCATCCAGCGCCCCGGCGACGAGCGAACGGACGGCAGCGGGATCGTCGTAATGCTCGACCCCGCGAAAGGCCGAGACGCGGGCGGGATCGGGTTGTCTGTCTGTATTCACTCGTTTTCCAGCGCCAACAGGAGTGCGCGGATTTTTTCACCGAACGCCCGCCGCGTAAAGTGCCGCAGGAAACGGTCGCGCAGACCGGCCTCGTCCAGCCGGCCGAGAAAGCCCTCGAGCCGGTCAGCGATCTGGCCGGGAGACTTCGTGTCCACGAGCCCCTCGTAACCGGCTGGGAAGAGTTCCGGCAAAATCCGCCAGCGGGTGGCGATGATCGGCAGGCCGTGCGCCATCGCCTCGACGAGGCTGACCGGGTGCGCCTCGAACTCGTAGTACGACGCCAGCACAAACGCGTCGGCTTGGGCGAACAGGTCGCGTTTTTTTGGCTCGTCGGCAAAGCCGTGGTAAACGACGAGCGGCCCTTGGCTGTCGTTCAGGTCCACCTGGCCGATGCGCTCGTTGAATTCTGCCTCCTCTTCGGGCAGATAAAACTTCCCCGCAACATCGAGCTGCACGCGCTTGGCCAAACCCTTGGCCCGCAGCCGGGCGTTTACCGTGGCCACGGCTTCGACCAGGTCGAACAGCCCCTTTTCCCGATAGCACAAGCTGAGGTAAAGCACATGAAACGTCCCCGCCTGGGCGCGGGCCTGCTGCGCAGGCTTGAGACGCGACTCGTAATTGGGACAGGGATCGGGAGCGCAGTTTGGCACGGTTATGATGCTGCGCGGGGAGAGCTTGGCGGCGTCCTCGTGATAGCAATCGCCCAGCACGATGCTCAGCGCAGGGCGGCCCAGTAGCAGCCGCGACACCCAGCGTTCCCAGCCGCGCGCCTCGGTCTCGAGCCAACTGCCCACGCCGGAGGCCTGGTAGTGATAAATGATCCGTCTAAAAAACGGGCGGCACAGCAGCATCACGATCCAGTCCCGGTAAACGGCGTTGCGCAGGCCGGGCGCGGGGACGTAGTAAAAATGATTCGCGCCGTGGCGCAACCGCAGCCAAACGGCCTTGAGGCAGTAGCCAAGGATCAGGCCAAGTTTGCGCAGGCTTGCGGAGTCGATGTCATCGACTTCTTTCGAGAGGCGGCTGTTGACGTGAAAGACCTCGATCGATTGTTCGTCGCCGCTGCGCAGCTCGTCGAGCAACTGCTGCACCATGAAACTTTGGCCGTGGAACGGCGGCGGGACATGGGCAAAGACGAGCAGTTTCATGACGCATCGCCGTTACGCTTGGCCATCTTTCCGTACACGCGGTTGTATTTGGCGGCCATCTCGCTGGCGGCCCAGCCGCGGATGCTCTCGCGGATTTCGTCCGACGGCACCGAGGTGAAGTCGCCGTTTAGGATGGCGGCGATTTTGTCACGCAAACCGTCAATGCTGCCGGTCTCATACAGCAGGCCGGTCGTGCCGTCCTGCACGATATCGACATTGCCGCCGCTGCGGGCCGCGAGGGCGGGGAGGCCCAGCGCGAGGGCTTCCATCAGCGACACGCTGCACGGCTCGTTCTCCGAGGCGACGATGACGAAATGGCCATCGCGCAGGGCATCGGTGACCTGATTCGTCACGCCTCGCAGCAGAACCGTTTCCTGCAAACCATGTTTCTCGATCAGTTCGCGCAGCTCGGCGGCGAATGCCTGCGAGTCGGGGTCGCTCTGCTCCGGCCCCCAGAGGTGAAGCTCGACGCGAGCCTTGAGGTCGGCAGGCAGCCTTGCCAGAGCGGCGACGGGGTGATGCCAGCATTTCCAGCGGACAAGCGTGCCCATGCCGACGAGCTTTAGCTTGGCCAAGGGATCGGCGCTTGGCCAAGCGTTGGCAGTGAGCGGCTCCTGCAAAAAGCGATCGGCGCAGCCAGAGAAAATAATGTTGCACCTGGGCGGCGCGACCTCGAGGCCGTAGTGTGCGGCCATGTTGGGGTTGAGCACGACGGTGGTCATCCAGTCGCGCCGTGCCGCCCAGCGGTAAAGCCAGGTGCGGCTGGCATAGCTGTGGTTCGTGAACAACACCCGACGCCCGAGTAACAGCCCGACCAGCAGCGCAACGATCAATCCGCCGCGCGTGTGCGCGTGTATTACGTCGAACGACTCTTGCTGGAGCAGTTTGCGCAGGCTCAAAAACGCCAGCGCGCTGGAAAAAAAAATGGAGATGTGGCTGGGCGAGTCGCTGGCGATGAAACCGGTGCACCGGTAGTCGAGTGCCGGTGCACGGGTTTCCGCATATTCCCGGTGAACCCAGACCGTGTGCCGTGTGCCGGCTGTAGGTCCGGCCTGGTGCAGACTGCGGATCACCGAAAGGATGCCGCCGGCATCCTCGCGTTGGCCGACCAGGTGGAGGATTCTCATTCCAGCTCGGACTGCTCCGGTTGCTGCACGCGCAACCGGTCCCGCAACATGTATTGGCAGACGATCAGCAGGCCGGCCTGGAGGGAGAAGGTTTTCATCGCGTACTCGCTGTCGCCATGCAGGGCGATGAAGGCGACCACATTGGCCATCCAGAGGCAGGCCACGAGGCAACTCACCCGGGAGAACTCATCGTCCACACCGTGTTCGCGGAGGTGAAAAATCACCTTCATGGCGACCACCGATCCGACGATGAGGAACAGGAGCATGAAGCAGGTTCCAAACAGGCCGGTATTGACCATCAACCCAATGAATCCATTGTAAAAGCGACCCTGATTGATGTGGTAAGTGATCGCCGTGGGATCCCATATCAGCGAGTGGTCGCCAAAACCGGACTGCCCAAACCCGCGCCCGACCCACAGATACTGTGACATCATTTTCAAGCCCTCCTCGCGCAGGACGCGCCGGGTTTCCATCGTGCTCATTCCATCCAGCCGTGCGTCGCGGTGCACCGTGATGCCGGGCAACGCCGAGAGCGCACGCTGGGCCGCAAGCGGCATGCGTTCCGCGAAACCGTAAGAAATGGTCAAGCCGAGGGCCAACACCAGGGTCCCCCCCATGGCGTTCCTCATGGTGATCAGCTTTTGGGTAAAAACCATGAAGCCCATTACGAGGACAAGGATCGCCACCGTGTAACGGTGTCCGCTCAGCAGGCCAGCCCCCACGATGATCAAGCCGGCTGGAACCAACCAGACACCCCTGACGGTCAGGAAGTCATTCAGCTTGTTCTTAATGAGCAACAGCCAGAGGAAACCGACGCTCACGAAGGCCAGCGACTGGTAGCGATTGATACCCATCTTCATGCGCTCGCGCTCAAAGTTCATCGCGTCTCCGGGTATCTCGAGAAAAAACAGGATGTTAAACAGGCCTCGTGCGTTGGTATAAATCACGTCCGAGATCACCCACGTGGCCGAGAGTGCACACTGGATGATGAACAGTTTCCTGACCTGCTCCTCCTTCAGCCGGACCATGATGAACAGCAGCGGGAAGATGGCGCAGGTGAGCTGTTGAAAATAATACCGCCCGCCCATCTGCGAGCCGCCCATCGTGCGAAACCCCACGCCGCGCTCCATCATCGTGAACACCAGCACGGCGCAGTAACCAGCCACGCCAACCAGCATCCACTTGTGCTCGAGAATGGAGTTCCACATCTCATCCCGGTATTGCCTGAACGAGAACACCAGCACGCAGCCGGTCCAGCCCAGGAGCGCCGCCGCCTCCCAAATAAACGGCCGGCCTGGAAAGAAGGGGAGGATCAATGCCGTCGAGAACGTCGCCACAGCGAATGTCACCGACAGGGTCGCGTGGTACGGCATCAACACCAGCCAAGTCATACCAGCAAACGCGAACGCGGCAAAAAAAGCGTCATCCGCCAGCATGTACCCCAACACGAATACGAGCAGCATGATGATGCTGAAAACGAGAAGCTTTTGTAGGCGCAGCGCACCTTCCAACGAACCGGCATTCACGGCGCGTGGTTATATCCGATTTTTGGGATTGTGCAACCTTGCGGCTCCGCCAACTACTCCGGATTGATCTCCATCATTCGCCGTTTCAGCTCGTTCCTCAGTGCGTTCCGCCGCTCATCGGTGACCTTCCGAGGCACCTCCAACGGCTCGCCGAACACCATGTCGCAGTGAGTCAGCGGCCATGGCAGCTGGAATCGGTCCCAACTGTTGAAGCGTACCTTGCGCCTGGCCCGGCAACCCAGCGGGACAATCGGCAGGCCCGTCAACTGGGCCAGCGACAGGATGCCGTCCTGAATCTCGTAGCATGGGCCGCGGGGGCCATCCGGCGTGATGCCGAGATGCAAACCTTCCTTGACCTGCCGCGACAACTCCAACAGCGCCTGGCGACCACGCCGACTGGTCGATCCTCGCACCGGCTCGATATCAAATGCGCGCAGAATCTCAACGAAGAATGCCCCGTCCCTGCTGGCGCTCACCATCGCCGCCATTCGCCGACCGCTCCGGGGCTTGATGCAGTCCCGATAGAAATACATCACGTAGGCCAGGCGGTTGTGCCACGCGCACAAGATGAACTGCTTGTCGCGACCGGCCTTCATAGTCCCGTGCGGATCGGAAAACTGAATGCGCCAGGTGAATCGCAGCAACCGCAACAACACGTAAACCAGTTTCGCCGCCAGCCTTTGGCCAAGGCCTGCCTCGTTTGGGATGATGATCTGTTTGTCCAAAAAAGTGGGTTATCAGCCTCCCTTGAGCGCGGCACGAACCAGCTCCTCAACCGACGCCCGCGGGCCGAGCATCGCCCGAGCGGCCTCGGCAGCCTTTTGCGCCTCGCCCGGCTTGGTGCCGAGCGCCTCCAGCGCCGAGACCGTGTCGGCGATCGTCTTGTCGTGCGGCGCCGCCGCTTGGTCAAGCGCAGCGGCCGCACCGGTGGCTGGCCCAAGCTTGTCCTTCAACTCGAGCACCATTCGCTCGGCAGTTTTTTTGCCGACACCGTTGATGCTCGAGAGCCGCTTCACGTCGCCGGCGGCGATCGCACCCTTGAACGACCCCACGTTCATGCCGCTCAGGACGTTCAGCGCCAGCCTCGGCCCGATGCCGCTCACGCCCTGGATCAGCCGGAACAGCTCCCGCTCGGCATCCGTCGCGAAGCCGTAAAGAGTCTGCGAATCCTCACGCACGACAAGCTGCGTCCTGAGCGTCACCGCCTGGCCAAGCTCCGGCAGTTTCTCGAATGACGACAACGGGATCAACACCTCGTACCCGATGCCGTTGACATCGATCACCACCTGCGTCGGGAGCGCGTCGGTGAGTTTTCCTTTCAAAAAAGTTATCATGCTCCAGCCTCGTTCCAGTCGACACAGAGTCACACGAGTTGAGAAGTTTCAAGTTTCAAGTAGGGTGCATCCGCTTGGTCTTGCGTTCCGCGCTGGTGACTCCTAGTCTGCCGCGCCTGAAATGAGGGTCTCAATTTTCGGTCTTGGCTATGTCGGCGCGGTCACCGCCGGATGCCTCACCAATGAGGGGCACACCGTCGTGGGCGTCGATGTGCAGGCCGAAAAAGTCGAGTCTCTCGCCGCCGGCGTGTCACCCATCGTCGAGCCGGGGCTGGGCGAGTTCCTCGCCGCTGCGGCGAAAAACGGCCTGCTTGCCGCCACCCAAAATCACGAGGAAGCCGTTGGCGCAACCGACGTGTCGCTCGTTTGCGTCGGCACGCCATCGGCCGAAAGCGGCGAGCTGAACCTGCAATTTGTCCGACAGGTCGTCGGGCAGATCGCCGACGCGGTGCGCGCCTCCGGCAAGTCGCACGACCTTGTCCTGCGCAGCACAATGCTCCCCGGCAGCACCCAAAAAATCGCCGACGAGTTGCTCGCTGACCTGCTGGATACCGGCAAACTGCGCCTGTTTTTTTATCCGGAATTTTTGCGCGAAGGCACTGCAGTCGCCGACTTTGACGACCCCTCGCTAGTAGTTGTCGGCACGCTCGACGGCTCCGCATTCCCGGACGAGTTGGCGCCGCTCTTCGGGGCGGACGCCCCGTCCGAAAACTGGCCGGGTGCCGAGATGGTCAAGTACGCCTGCAACGCCTTCCACGCGACGAAAGTGTCGTTCGCCAACGAGATCGGCCGCATCGGCAAAAGTCTGGGCGTCGATTCGCAGTCGGTAATGCGCCTGCTCTGCCAGGACACACGCCTCAACTTGTCGCCGTACTATCTGCGTCCCGGCAACCCGTTCGGCGGCTCGTGCCTGCCCAAGGACGTCCGTGCGCTGGCCCACGAGGGCCGTCGCAGCGGGGTGGAACTGCCGTTGCTCGACAGCCTGCTGCCCAGCAACGAGGCGCACTTGGCCAAGCTCATCGAGCAAACCAAGCGCTTGGCCAAGGGTCGGGTGGCCCTGCTCGGGCTGTCGTTCAAGAGCGACACGGACGACCTGCGTGAAAGCCCAATGGTCGAGGTCGCGCAGCACCTGATCGGGCGCGGATTCGATCTGAGCATTTACGATCCACAACTGAACCTGGCCAAGCTCATCGGCACCAACAAGCGGGTGATCGACGAAAAAATGCCGCACCTAGCCTCGCTGCTGACCGATGACCTCGCCGCCGCGCTTGGCCAGGCGGGGCTCGTGATCGCCGCGCAAAAGTGTATCGACATCGAGACGTTGCGGCCGTTGATCACGGCCAAACACACGCTACTCGATGTCAACGGCTGGCCGGAGCTGCGCGACTTGCCGTCCCGTTACGAAGGATTCTGCTGGTGAGCAAAGAGAAGCCCTGCGTCTGCATCGTCGTCGAGAACCTGCCGGTGCCGCTCGACCGCCGGGTCTGGCAGGAATCGTGCGCGTTGCGGGATGCCGGCTACGAGGTGGTCGTCATTTGCCCGCGGATGCGCGACTTCACCGAGCCGGAGGAGATCATCGACGGAATCCAGATTTACCGACACTGGATCAGCGAGGAGGCCGGCGCGGTCGGTGGTTTTTTGCGCGAGTACAGCTCGGCGCTCTGGGGCGAGTTCCGGCTGCTCTGGAAAGCCTGGCGACGACACCGCTTCGATGTCGTGCATCTTTGCAACCCGCCCGACCTGCTATTCCTCGTTGCCGCGCCGTACAAACTCGTCGGCACGCGAATCATTTATGACGTGCACGACGTCTGCCCGGAGATGTTCGAGGCCAAGTTCGGCAAACGCGGGCTGCTGTACCGGGCCGTGCGTGTCGCGGAATGGTGCACACACTTTTTCGCCGACGTGGTGATCGCCACGAACGAGTCGGTGCGCGACATCGCCATCGGCCGCGGCGGCCGGGCGCCGGACGATGTGTTCGTCGTTCGCACCGCGCCGAAGATCGCCGATACGGGCGTCGAGCCGGATCCCTCGCTGAAAAAGGGGCGCAGGCACCTCGTCGGCTATGTCGGCGTGATGGGTAACGCCGACGGCGTGCGCTACATCGTCGAGGCGGCGGACTACCTGGTGCGTGAACAGGGCCGGGACGACATCCAGTTTTTGCTGATGGGCTCCGGCCCGGAGCACGACAACCTCGTTGCGCTCCGCGACGAGCTTAGCCTCGGCAAATTCATCGACCTACCCGGCCGCGTGTCGAACGATTTCCTGTTCACCGCGCTGAAGACAATGGACCTCGGCGTGTCGAGCGATCCGATCAATCCGTACAACGACCATTGCACGATGAACAAGGTGCTCGAGTACATGACGTTCGCCAAGCCACAGGTGATGTTCGACCTGAAGGAAGGCCGATTCTCCGCCGGCGATGCCGCGCGCTACGTGCCAGAGAATTCCGCCCAAGCGCTTGGACAGGCGATCGCCGAAACACTCGACGACCCCTGCAAATGCGAACGGATGGGTCGCCTTGGCCATGAGCGATTTCACACGCAGCTCAACTGGGAAAAGTCGGTCGAGCAACTCGAGGCCGCCTACACCCGTGCGCTTGGCCAAGGCTAGGCCAAAATGTCCGATACCACGCGAGCCGAGCGGTCGGCGGTCAGTTTCTGCTGTTGGCCGTTGTGCTTGTAAACCAGCTCCTTGTGGTCGAAGCCGAACTGGCGCAGCAGCGTGGCCTGGTAGTCGTTGGCGGTGACCTTGTTCACCACGGCGCGGTGGCCCACCTCGTCTGTCTCGCCGTAAATGGTTCCCGGCTTGAACCCGCCGCCGGCAAGCCAGGTGCTGAAGCCCTGGCCGTTGTGATCACGGCCCGGCTTGGAGCGGGACTGCACCACCGGCAGGCGGCCGATCTCGCCGCCCCAATGCACCACGGTCGTGTCGAGCAGCCCGCGTTGCTTGAGGTCGGTCACCAGCGCTGCGGCCGGCTGGTCGGTGCGGCGGCAAACGCCGGGGAGAGCGTTGTGAATATTTTCGTGATTGTCCCACGGCTGGCCATTGAGGAACAACTGCACAAACCGCACACCGCGCTCGATTAGGCGACGGGCAATCAGGCAACGTGTGCCGTATTCGCGGGTTGCGTCCTGGTCGATGCCGTACAGTTTTTTCGTGGCCGCGCTTTCGCCGGAGATGTCGAGCGCCTCCGTGGCCGCAGTCTGCATCCGGGCGGCCAACTCGTAGCTGTCGATGCGCGCCTGGAGAGTGTGTTCCCCGGGGCGCTTGACCAAGTGGGCTTGGTTGATTTGGTTGAGGAAGCCGAGGTAGTTGCGCTGGACGTCGCCCTTCAAGTTAGCCGGAGCGTTAAGGTTGAAAATCCGCGGCTCCTTCGCCCGCAGCACCGTGCCCTGGTACAGACTTGGCAGGAAACCGTTGGTCCAGTTGTGCACGCCATCGACCGGGTGGCCGCCAGGATCGGACAACACCATGTAGGCCGGCAACTCGTCGGTCTCACTGCCGAGCGCGTACGCCAACCAGGCGCCAAGACTCGGCCGGCCCAGCACAGCCGGAATGCCGGCATTCATGTAGCGGATGGAAACCTCGTGGCCGTTGTGGCCAGTGTGCATGCTGCGGATCAGGCACAGGTCATCGGCGATCGCAGCCGTATACGGCAACAGCTCGCTGAACTCCATTCCGCACTGGCCGTGCTTTTTAAATTTCCACGGGCTGCCAAGCAGTGTGCGGCTGGCTTCGTTGGCGAAGCTGTACTGCACGTCGCCGGTGTACTCCTTGCCGTCGAGTCGGGTCAGTTCCGGTTTGGGATCGGTGAGATCCATGTGGCTCGGCCCACCGTGCATGAAGAGCGAAATCATCGCCCGCGCCTTCGGCGCGTGATGCGGCCGCCTCGAGGCAAGATCGAAGGAGCGCCGCACACGCGGATCCGCCGGGGCGTCGGCCAGCAATTTGTCTCGCTTCAGCATCCAGGCCAACGCCAGCCCGCCGATGCCCATCGTATTGTGCCGGAGAAATCGGCGGCGATTAAACGGGTCGTTCATGCCAGCAACTCATCCACCATGCGGGCCGGTTGACCGTCGATGAGGCTCTGTACCCGGCCGCCCCGCTTGTAGCTGAACTGATCGTGATCGAGGCCGAACAGGCGCAGCAACGTCGCGTGGTAGTCGTAATGATTCACCACATCCCGCACGGCGTGGTGGCCCCACTCGTCGGTCTCGCCGTGGATGTACCCCGCCCGAAAGCCGCCGCCGGCGAGCCACATGCTAAAGCCGTAGGTGTTGTGATCGCGCCCGGCGTTGCGTTCGTTCTGCACCACCGGTAGGCGGCCCATCTCACCGCCCCAGTGCACCACGGTGCTGTCAAGCAGGCCAAGCTGCTTGAGATCCGTCACCAACGCGGCGATGGGGCGATCTGTTTTCTTGCAGGCCTTGGGCAGCGAGCCCTTGATGCCGTGATGGTGATCCCACGATTGGTTACCGCTCAACACGTGCACGAACCGCACGCCGCGTTCGACCAGCCGCCGCGCGATGAGGCAGCGCGTGCCGTAATCCCGCGTCGCATCATCGTCGATGCCGTACAGCTTTTTTGTCGCCGCGCTTTCGCCGGAGATGTCCATCGCGTCGGACGCGGAAGTCTGCATCCGTGCGGCCAGTTCGAAGCTGGCGATGCGCGCCTCGAGATTCAGCTCGCCGGGCCGTGATGAGCTGTGAGTGCGGTTGATGGCGCCGAGGAAGTCGAGGTAGTTGCGCTGGCCGACGCCGCGCAGGTTCGCTGGCGCATCGAGGTTGAGGATGCGCGGCTCGCGCGCCCGGATCACGGTGCCCTGGTACAGGCCAGGCAGCCAGCCGGAGGACCAGTTCCACGTCCCCTCGACCGGCAGGCCGGAAGGATCGCGCAGCACGAGGTAGGCCGGCAGGTTTTGACTTTCGGTGCCGAGCCCGTAGGTGAGCCAACTGCCCAGCGACGGCCGGCCGCTAACGATGCGACCGTTGTTGAGAGCGTGAATGGACTGACCGTGGTTGTTCACGCCGGTGTGCATGCTGCGAATGAGGCAGAGCTCGTCGGCAATCTCGCCGAAGCCCGGCAGCAGCTCCGAAAAGTCCATCCCACTCTGCCCGTGCTTGCTGTATTTCCAGAAACTGGGCATCACCCGGGCGCTGGCCCCGGCTGCGTCGTCGTACTTGACCTTGATTGGGATATCCTTGTTGGCCCACTGGTCGAGCATCGGCTTGGGATCGCAGAGGTCTATCTGGCTTGGCCCACCCTGCATGAAAAGCGAGATCATCGCCTTGGCCTGTGGCTCGTGGTGGGGTCGCTTGGGCAACAGGTTGTGCGCTTGGGCCACGTGTTCTTTTTTCCCTGACTTGCCCAGCAACCCCTCCCGGTTCAGCAGCCAACTCAACGCCAGACCGCCGACGCCCATGGCGTTCCTCGCGAGAAAATGCCGGCGGCAGGATTGAAGCTGTGGCTCTCTAATCGACATAGATGAAGGCGTTGGAGCTGAGTAGCGCCTGACAGTAATTGGCCAAGGCGGCAAGGTCGGGCTGCTTCTCTTTTTGGGTTTTGAAAAGGGCAGCCTGCTTTTCGACGAACACCCTCGACCGCGCGAGTTCGTCGGCGCTGGGCGCCTGGCCAAGCGTGGTCTCCCAAGCCAAGCCAAGCTGTGTGTCGAGGCGGCCCTTGGCCAAGCGCTGGAACCTCCCGGCCATCGCCCGGCTTTCGTCGATGACGAAATCGTTGTTCATCAGCATCAACGCCTGCGGTGCCACGGTGGACAGGGTGCGCTTGGTGCAGTTCGGCTCCATCGGCGGGGCGTCAAACGCGTCGGCAAACGAGAGAACCTTCGAGCGGCGCACCTGCACGTAGAGGCTGCGACGAAATTCCTCGGCGCCGAGGGAAATGGTTTTTCCGGTTGGCCGGTTGGAGCTGTCGTTGGTGCTCATGCCGACGACGATCTGACCCACCTCGTCCTCCTTCACCGGCACTGGCTTTCCGAACATGCGCGGGTTCCACTGGCCGCTGACAAAGAGGATTGAGTCGCGGAGAGTCTCGGCCTCAAGTCGGCGGACGTTCATGCGGCCGAGCAACCGGTTGTCGGGGTCGACCTCGTCAAGCGCGGGCGTGCGGCGCGAGGTTTGCCGGTAGGCTTGGCTGGTCACGATGAGCTGGTGCAGGCGCTTGAGCCGCCAGCCGTTTTTCATGAAATCGCTGGCGAGCCAGTCGAGCAGCTGGGGGTGGCTTGGCAGTTCGCCCAGTTTACCGAAGTCGCCCGGTGTATCGACCAAGCCGCGGCCGAAGTGGTGCATCCAAAAACGGTTGACGAGCACGCGGGCCGTGAGCGGGTGCGTGCCGTCGGTGAGCCGCCTGGCCAGGGCCAGCCGGCGGCCGGTCGAAGGCCGGGCTGCGTCGTTCTGGGGAATCGGGTTTTTGTCCAGAGCCACCACGCTCAAGTCGGCTGGCTTCACAGCGGCCCGGGGTTGGCCGGGGTCGCCCCGGAAAAAGAGGTGCGTGACGGGCACCTTGTCCGCCTGCTCGGTCAGCGCGCGGATGAACGGTTCCTCCGGCTTGGTGGCGCGGAGGTCGGCCGCCTTCTTGGCCATGGCATCGAGCACCGCCTTGGTCAGGCTGTTGCGAAAATACTGGATCTGCCCATCGATTTTTTTCAACGCCACCGTCTTCTCGACCGCATTGGCTGCGTCCACTTTTTTGCGCTCAGCGTTGAGCTTGGCGATCTCGTCGTTGAATTCGCGGTCGTAAAGGTACAGCGAACCGGGGCTGATCTGCCGCACGCTC
>Ga0208129_1000172_pt1 | contig 27857 bp, 19 predicted proteins | sample ETNtaG_13_FD_185759 | JGI IMG/M metagenome (GOLD analysis project Ga0208129, IMG submission 185759) | Marine microbial and viral communities from oxygen minimum zone, Eastern Pacific Ocean - ETNP201306PF47B (SPAdes) (version 2) | ecosystem: Environmental > Aquatic > Marine > Oceanic ...
CCCCACACATCGACGAAGCTTGGGCCAACGACGCGGCGCAGTTGCCGGACGACATACGCCGGGACGTCGCGACGCGGCACCGCTCCCGACTTGATCGCCACCGTGAGTTCGTTGCCATACGACGGACGCGAGGCGAGCGTCTGGATCGCCGCCGTTTTGTCGCCAGCATCAAACTTGGCGTAGCGCTTGAGTAATGCGCGGGGGTAATTTTTCCCATCGTAAGCCGCCATGGCGCGGATGGACTCCAGCCGCAGCGAGTCATCGTCGAGCAACTCAACAAGTCGGCCTTTCAACGCGTCGTGTTCCTGTGACGCCAAGCCGCGCAATGCGTTACGACGGACGACAACCCCGGCTTTTTTGTTGTCGAGTGTGGCGAGCATGGCGGTCGCCGCGCCGGTGTCGCCGAGGATTTGCGCAATCTGCGTCGCCAACGGCGTGCCGTATAGCTTGGCGTAGGTCGCGCCCCAACTCGGCGGCGCCTTCACATCGCGCAGTCCCCTCAAGCCAGCGCTGAAACCGCGGAGCAGGCCGGAGATCGTGTCGTCGCCCTGCGCTTGGCCAAGCGCAGCGGAAACGGCTTCCAACTGGCCGGCATCGACAGCGCGGCGTGCGATGTACTCTGTGACGAGCGGCAAGCGGCTGGCCCGCGCCAACTCCATCGCGCGGGCAGGATCCGCCGGCACCATTGGCTCGATGCCGTACCAGATCAGCTTTGGCAAATTGTGGTCGCCAGCATCCTCATCGTGCGCAACCAGACCAGCAGCGATGGCCCAACGATCGCCAAACGACATCCGCTGCAGTGCCGAAGCAAGGTAAAGCCGCACAACCGGCGACGAGTCGCGCTTGGCCATGGAGGCAAATTTTCGGAGCGCGTCGCTGGATGGATTATTGTCTTCACAGAGCAGCTGAATCGACCAGGCGCGAATGTGCACGTCTTTGTCACCGAGGTTTTTCAGCAGCTTGGATTCGCTCAAGCCACCCGTGACATGCAACGCCCAAAGAGCGCGCAGACGATGATCGGCGTTTTTGTTTTTGAAGAACATTTTTTCCAAGGCGCGATGGGTGCCTTTGGCCAATTTACCTTTGATCGCCCTGTCCTGCAGGACGACGCGTGCGCGGCGGGCATGCCAGGCGCTGGCGCTGGTTTGGTACTCGACCAGTTTGGCATCATTGAGCTTGGCCACATCCGCGTATCGGCCTGCCCAGTCCTTGGCCAAGCTCTCTTTTGGCGAGAGGCGGAAGATGCGGCCGGTGTCCTTTTGCAGCACGTCCTTGCCGCAAATGTCGGCATCGTGCCAGTCGAGCACATACACGTCGCCGCCCGGGCCGATCTCCATGCTGAAGCCGATCCACTGCGCATTATTGGCCTTCATGAAATCCTTGTGGTGTTTGCCAATGAAACCGGAGCCACTTGGCACCAGTTCATCCGTCAACACGGCATGCTCATGGATATTGGCCATGAAAATTTTACCCTGGTACTCTTCGGGAAACGCATCAGATAAATAAACTCGCGCCCCGCCGTGGGCCGAGCGATGGCGGTGGTCGGCGATCGTGCGAATGTCACTGTAAACATAAGGATTAAAGTGGCGACCACCTTGACGATGGAAAACGCCGCCAGGAATGACATGCCACAGATGCGGGATCACGCATGCACTGATGAAGAATTGTCCCTTCGCGTCGTAGTCGATGCCCCACGGATTGCTGAAGCCGTGCGCAACCACCTCGAAGCGATCCTTAACCGGGTGATAACGCCAAACGCCACCGTTGATCTGTGTGCCTTCGCCGTCGAACTCAACCTTTTTGGGGTACGCCTCTCCCGGTTTGTAAATACGACCTTCTCCTTTTGGCTTGCCAACAACCGATGGCGTGAATAAGCCCTGACAGCCGTAAAGCCAGCCGTCCGGCCCCCAGTGCAGACTGTTGACCACCTCGTGCCGGTCGCGGATGCCCCAGCCGGTCAGGCGCACCTCGATGTCATCGACATCCGCCTTGTCGTCGCCATTGCGATCCGGAACGAACAGCAGGTTCGGCGGCGCACCGAGCCATAGTCCGCCCAGGCCGACGGCCACCGCGGACGGGAACGGGATGCCCTCGAGAAACACCGAGCGCTTGTCCGCCACACCGTCGCGATCGGTATCCTCCAAGATTAAAATTCGACTGTCGCCGAAAGCCGAAAAGCCTCGCCCACGGGATTCGTAGTCCCGGTTTTCAGCCACCCACATCCGACCGCGATCATCCCAGCAGAACGCCATAGGCTGGGTGATCATCGGCTCGTTGGCCCATGAGTTGACTGCAAATCCGGGCTCGATGGTCGAGTTTTTCACCGCCGCCTCAGGCGTGAGAAACTTGGCCTCGCGCCCTTCACGCTGGGCCAACCCCCAAAGCACGCCCGTGCCGCGCTGGCCGGTGTAACGCATCCAATGTTGCGTGAGATCCTTGTCATTCAGTTTGCCGCCATAAACGTGAATCTGGTGGCGAATGGTTTCGGTTTTGCCCCTGCCAATTTTCCAGTCGCCAAGACGGGCGCGTACCGGGCCAACACCGAGCTGGCCATCGACACGCCAAGGCTGCGGATAGCCGCCGTTTTTCGGGTGATCAAAAATCGCGATGTGCCCCCAGTCATCCCGGCCTTCGACCTCCATCCCGACGTCGAGCCACGTGGCACGCCTACCTTCCGCTGCGGCATTGATGTTCCGAGCGGCATTGACGGCCTCGCCTTTGATCCCGGGTTTCCACGGCATGCGCAGGAACAGTCCGCCATAATCGTATCTGCCGATGGTGACATCGGTCTGCCCCAGACCGCGCCATTCGAGGTCGAGAATGTGGCGGTTGTTGTCGGAGTGCATTGCCCAGCGCTGCGTCTCGGTCAGCACCGCATTACCTTCGGCATCGAGCAAATCGAATACTGTCTCCCACCTCACCAACTCGCCCTTGGCCTCGAGCACGTTCACGGCTTTGCGCCTCCAGTAATTGTCGGCCGGATGATGGAAATAGTTGCGGCCATTGACATGCGTGAAACCGAAGTACAAGCCAGTCTGGTGTTTGTGGTGTCCAGGGCTGTATTCGGTGAATACCCCCTTGCCGTTCGGCCCGATGATCGGGTGCAGGTACGGCCGGTGATCAGCGGCAGCGTGCTGCGTGACGAGCGGCTTGGCCAAGCCTTCGCGGTGAATCGTGATCGTGCCGGTCTTTTTGTCGATCTTCGCCTCGAGAGAGTGAGCGGCGGCGGATTGAATCAGGCCTAGTGATGCCAGCGGGAACACAAAGAGTTTTGTAAAATCTAATCTCATGTCAGGAACAGGCCAAGCGACAATCCATCACGGGCAAGTCGCAGGCGGCTTCGGAGATGCTACTGACCGAAGCCAAAACGGCAACTAAAATTGGCCAGGCGAAAAAAGTCGCGCCTCCACCCTGCAACCGCAACACTCCGCCCAGCAAAGATGACGAGACTTTTCCTCCGCATCCTCACCGCACTGGCGCTCGGCTCATGGTCGGCTGCCGCACTTGGCCAGGCGCGAATCGACTCGATCACCCTCAAGCCCATCCCCCGCAGCAGCGTCAACCAGACGGTCTCACTCTCCATCAACGAAGCCGAGGCCGGCTCGATTCTGTACATTCAGGGCTCGGCCGACTTGGCCAACTGGGAGGCGCTTGGCCAAGTGATCGCCGGGAAAACACCCACCCTTTTGGAACTGCAACATCCCATCGCCGCTTCACCCTACTTTTTCCGCGTGAAAGTCGATCCGCCGACCGACACACTGGGGGACGGGATCTACGCCCGGATCACCACCAACCACGGGTCAATGCTGGCCAAGTTGGAATACGAAAAAGTTCCACTCATCGTTGCCAACTTCATCGGCCTGGCCGAAGGCACCAAGTTTTACAGCAAGGATCCGCAGGCGTTCCCGACCGACCCAGAAGGCAAGCCGTATTATGACGGGCTGATTTTTCATCGCGTGATCAAGGACTTCATGATCCAGGGCGGCTGCCCGCTGGGCAACGGCACCGGCAATCCCAGCTACTGGCTGCCAGACCAGTTCCATCCCGACCTCAAGCACGACGAGTCGGGCATTCTCTCGATGGCCAACTCCGGTGAGCACACGAACGGCAGCCAGTTTTTCATTACGCACGCCGCAACGCCATGGCTAGACTTCACCGACACCCGGGCCGGGAACCACTCGGTGTTCGGCAGGGTGGTCGAAGGGATGGATGTCGTAGACGCGATCGCCGACGTCGCCGTCAGCGGTCCCAACAAACCCAAGATGGACGTTATCATCGAGAGTGTCCGTATCATTCGCGTGGGGGAAAAAGCGGAGGCATTCGAGGCGACCGAGGCGTCGATCGACCAGATGCTGCGCGATATCGCCGCGAGACAGATGAAGGAAATTCAGGAGGTGTTGAAAATCGAGCCGACCGACTCAGGGCTCATTTATGAAGAACTCAAGCCCGGAACCGGCGAGCTTGTGGAGGATACTGACACGGTCACGTTTCATTTTATCGCGGAACTGATCTCCGAGGCGAATGAGTTTGGCCGTATCTTTGCCGACTCGGTGAATCCCCAGCCCGCGCCGTTGAAAATAACAATGAAGGAGTTGGCGATAATGCTGCCGGGCACCGCCGAGGGAATGAAGCTGATGAAAAAAGGCGGCCACGCGATGCTATACATTCCGCCGGAGCTGGCCTACGGCAAGCTCGGCTTCTTTTCTGCGCGCGTGCCGGCGCACTCAGTGGTGCTGATGGAGGTGCTGCTGACCGACGTGACGCCGGGCGGGTAATCAGCGCAGTTTTGCGCGATAAAACTCCCACTCTGCGCGAGTGGTGTTCGAGTACTCGAATACGCCGGAGCCGTCGAGCAGTTCCAGATCCGGCCCTGGCTCCCACGTCTTCAGGTCCGCGCTGCGATCGAGCGAAAACCGCTGGCCGGGGAAGCCGCGAAAGCCGAAGTGGTTCGTGATCTCGCCGTCGGTGGCAATAGCGCGCTCCCAGCGGATCAGAATCGGGCTGCTGCGCGGTATGATTTCCTTCCGCAAAATAATCCCCTCGAGCCCGACAGCAAGCAGCTGGCCGTCGTTGGCCAAGGCACCGTAAAGCGACAAACCGGTGATCGCGCCCTTGGCCTGCCACGACTCGAGATCTGGGCTCGTCAGCACCGTGCCGTTCGCGCCGACGACGTACCACGCATCACCGACCCGTGTCACATCGTTGAGCCACTGGTCTGTGCCACTTGCGTGCCCAGTCCAGTTTTCTCCATCGCCACTGGTGAGGAGGGTTCCTGCTTGGCCAACAGCAACGAGTTGATCTTCAAACGCACGAACGCGATAAACCCATTCGGTTGTTCCGGAGCTTTGCTCAGTCCAGTCGGCGCCGTTGGGAGATGTGAGAATGACTCCATCCTCTCCAGTAGCAACAAAGCGGCTCTTGAAGGCCTCGACGCTGGTCAGGATACCAGTGGTGGGCGCCTGGTGCTTGGCCCATTGCTTCCCGTCGCTCGTCGTCAACACCGTGCCCTTGCCGCCGGTGACGACCCATATCTCCCCAAGCGCAGCCACACCCTGCAAATCATTCACGGTCGGCTTTGGATTAACCGCCTCCCAGAGAACGCCCAGCGTGTTGATGCGGTTGGTCACCGCCTGGCCAAGGTCGTTTTTCGTCACGACATTGGTCCACGAGTTGTGGCTGGTCAGCAGTCGACCGTGGTTGCCGACGGCGACGAGCAGATTTGTGGTTCCGCCGACGCCGAGTAGGATCGATTCAGTCGCCGGCTCGGGCACGACCTCAAGGTTCCACGAGGCGCCGTCGTGGCTGGTCAGCACCGTGGCATGGTCGCCCACAGTAACCATCAGGTCGCCGACCCGGTTTATGTCCCAAAGCCAGTTGCGCACCGAGTCGTCGGCGCTGAACCAGTACAGGTACTCGTCATCCTCCTCGTCGCGCACGCTGTCCACCAGCATGCCTGTGCGGCCGCCGAGCAGATATTTGCCCTCCACCTCGATGGCGCAATAATAGGTCCAATCAGGCGGCGGTGAGGGGTTTGCACCCTCGTCGTCCGCGAGCAGATCCACCCAGTACATGAAGAAATCGAGCACACCCTTTCGCACGACGTTCTCACCGGCAACGATCACCTCTGACGCCGTTCCGGTGACAGCGTTCAGATTCTTGTCGGTGCCGGTGTGCGCCGCAAGCCACGACACACCCTCGTTGTAACTGAGCAGCACGACACCATCTTCGCCGACGGTCCAGAGACGTTTATTAATGTAGGCCAGCGCATTGAGATCACGGTTGGTTCGGCTCTGGCGCTTGGTCCACGAACTGCCGTCTGTGCTGGTGGCTACAAGGCCGCCCTCGCCCACAGCGACGAAATATTTTTCCGTCCAGACCAGTGCGTGAATGTGGTTGCTGTACCCAAAGGTTCGCTTGCGCCACTTCCGGCCGTCGGTGCTGGTATAGAGCATGCCGTCATCGCCGGCGGCAAGGATGGTTTTGTCCGAGGCCGCCAGAGCGCGAAAGTTCCCACTTGTCTGCTTGTCCAGTTCACCCGACTCGAACTGCTCCTCGCTCTCGCTGTAAAGCAGCGTGCCGTCGTCACCAACCACAATTGCTTGTTCCTTGAAGAACACGGCGGCACGCAGTGTAAGTTCCACGCCGCTCTCGCGAGGGAACCACTGCACCATGTTTTGGCTGGTGTGGATCGAGCCGTTGTCGCCGACCTCGATCGAGAAGTCGACGCCCTCAGCGATCGCACGGATCGAGTTGCCATGCGGCCGAGGGTTGGACCAGCGCCAAGGTCCCTCCTCCGCCTTGGCTGGGCGCAGCACGATCGATTCGATCATACCAAACACCAGCAACGCCATGGCCAAACGCATATGGATTCCCATGAAATGCATCGGATGATTTATTTTACGCAACTCACTGATTATCAGATGCTCCAGTTAACAATTATCTATAGCAATGGCAATACCAACCAGGAAAACAGTTCATTTGGGTCTTTTTTACTAGAAAATCGATGATCAGATGTGTGGTCCTGCCGCACTCGGGAATATCCGCCCCCACACAAAGAAAGAGCGGGCATGCTTTAAACATGCCCACCCTCAAGTAAATCAAAACTGGGAAAGCGTCGTACGACAGTAAACCATAAGGATTAAAATCTAGCGACGTTGGCGGTTCTTTTGGTGACCCTTTCTGCCACCACGACGCTTATCACTGCCACGTTTGCCACTGTGAGCCTTAGAGTTTAAACCGGATCGACCTTGGTCCCCATGGCGAGCTTTATCTCCGTGTGGCTTACCTTTGTGGCCACCCAAGCGAACATGGGGACTCTTCGGACCACCCGTACCTTGGCCTTTACGGCGCGCTTTATTTCCACGCGGCTGACCCTTTTGGCCACCTCGGACATGAGGACCCTTTGGACCACCCGAACCTTGGTGACCGCGTGATGCCATCGGACCGCGAGGACCACCAAACCCACCACGGAACTGCGGGCCACGGGAACCCTGATCGCGTCGGGCCTGTGCTCTTTTGTCGCTGTTCTTTTTTTTGTGAACTTCTTGGCGTGAGCCACGATCGCGATCCCCCTTCGCCTCAACAGTCGTTGTTCCTCCTGCACCGATCATCAGGGCAGCCGTCATTGCTATTATCGTCTTTAGTTTCATAATGTTATTTTTTGTTTTCCCATCCCAGCCATGCTGCCGGGTGCTTGACTAGTCGTTCGTGAAATGGGGTTGGTTACAACTTTGCCAGGGGCCAGTCCCCATCAATCCAACTCATCAGCCATGACCATCTCACGCGTGTAGTAGATGAGCCGGCCGCAGTTGGCGCAGGTGACCATCTCCCGCCCGCTCTTGGCGTTGACGATTTCCTGCGTCTGAAGCTTCATGTGGCAGCCGCCGCAACTGCCGTGATCCACGCCCACGATTACCCTGCCCTCCTTGGTGTCGAGCAGTCGCTCGTAGTGTGCGAACGTTTTTTTGCTGATTGTCTTGACGAGCTCCTCGCGCTCGTCATCCAGTTCGTCAAGTTCCTTCTCGATGTTTTTCTCGCGCTCGTCGAACTCGGAGAGCGTTCGAGCCTCGGACGCCTTGGACTCCTCGGCCATCCGATTGGCCTCTGCGAGCTTTGCCTTGAAGGCTTCCTGCTCCTCCATCAATTCCAGTTCCCGGTCCTCGAGTTCCGAGATCGCCTGACGGACGTGCTCGATTTCCCGGGCCAGCGCCTGATACTCCTCGTTCTTCTTGGTCTCGAGTTGCTGCTGGGAGTATTTGAGAATCTGCTCCCTTTTGGACTCCGCCTCATTCTCCAGGTCCTTCCGACGAACCTCCAGCTGCATATGATCCTGCTTGGCCTGCTCCACCACCTGCTGGGCCCGAAGGCTGTCCCGCCTCGTTTTTTCGCGCTCGGGATCGATCGATTCCACCTCGGCCTCAAGCCGGCTGGCCTTCGCGTCGCGATCCTGTAAAACCAGCAGTTGGCGGATATCCTCGTTCATAGGGCCGGACATCATTACCCGCTTCCCCGTGCCGGGTCAATGATCGCGCTGTCTCCAATGGAAAAAACGGCTGGTTAACGTTCGTGAAAAACGGTTTGCCAAGCGATCAAGCCATCGGCAGACTGCGCGGCCCCTTGGTCGGGACGTGGCGCAGCTTGGTAGCGCGCCTGGTTCGGGACTAGGAGGTCGCGGGTTCAAATCCCGCCGTCCCGACCATTTTCATCTGTTCACGCCTGCCTCAAAAGACCGCTTGGCCAAGCGCCTGGCTGGTCAACTTTCCTTGTCGGCCTTGGGGTCGAACACATCCCGCAAACCGTCGCCGAGGAAGTTGAGCGCCATCAGCAACGCCGCCAGGCAGCCGGCCGGAAACACGATCATCCACCAGTAGACGCGGATCGGGTTAATCTGCTTCGCCCCCTCCGCGATCAGCGACCCCAAGCTCGCCCTCGGCGGCTGAATGCCGAGTCCGAGGTAGCTCAAAAACGACTCGTACAGAATCACCGCCGGCAGCGTCAACGTCAGGTAAACAATCACCACGCCAAAGACATTAGGCAGAATGTGCCGCCACAAGATCGCACGTGTGCCGAGGCCAAGGGACCTCGCTGCCTCGACGAACTGCCGCTCGCGCAACGCCAGCACCTGCCCACGCACGATGCGCGCCATTGTCAACCACGACACCGCGCCCAAGCCGGCGTAGAGCAGAAGCATCCGCGCCGTCTCGCCGCCATCGCCCCCGAAGGCCGCCTGCAGCCAGCCCTGCAGGACCTCCTCCAGTGTCGTGATGATCACGATCACGAAAATAATCGACGGCAGCGAATAGAGCATGTCCACCGTGCGCATCAGCAGATTGTCCCAGCGCCCGCCGAGGAAGCCGGCCGTCGCGCCCCACAGCACACCGATCACCAAACTCACCAGCGCGCCGACCAGGCCGACCATCAGCGAAATCCGCGTGCCAGCCAGCACGCGCCCGAACAGATCGCGCCCGTGCACGTCCGTGCCAAACCAATGGCTGCCGCTCGGCGCGGCAAACTGCGACTCGCTGTGCATGTCGCCCTGGCTCGAGAGCAGCGGCCAGGCCAGCGCCAGCACGAGCAGGGCAAGCAGGAACACCGTCGCCACCACCGCCGGTCGGTTGTCGCGAAAGCGCAGCCAGGCGCGGCGGTTCGGCGACTCGCCGGTTTCCAGCGCTTGGCCAAGCGCCTGGCCGGATTGGTGCGCTGCTTCAGCCATATTTCACCCGTTTGTCGAGCAAGCCGTAGACGGCATCGACCACGAGGTTGAGCGTCAGTAACATCACCGAGTACAGGATCACCAGCCCGACCACCATCGTGTAGTCGCGGTTGATCGAGCTGTTTACGAGGAACACCCCAATGCCGGGAATCTGAAACAGGTTCTCCACCACGAACGACCCCACCAGCAGGTCGGCCAGCAGCGGTCCACTGTACGTGACAACCGGCAGCAGGCCCTCGCGCAGCGCGTGCCGCAGAATGATGGATCGTTCACTCACCCCCTTGGCGCGCGCGGTGGTGATGAAGTCCGACTGCAACGTCTGGCTCATCCCCTCACGAGTCAGCCGCGAAACTTTTCCGGCGAAGTAGGTGCCCAGCGCGATCGCCGGCAGGATCACATGCCACGGTCCGCCCCAGAGCCCCACCGGGAATACCGGCCACTTGATCCCGAGTAACACAATCAGCACTGGCCCCAGCACAAACGCCGGGATGCACACCGCGAGAATGGAAAAAAAACTGCCGACGTGATCCTGCCAGCGCCCCCGGCGAACCGCCGTCCACACTCCCACCGGAATCCCGAAGCCAAGCGCAAAACAGAACGACAGCATCCCCAACGACAGCGACACCGGCAACCCCTGTGCGATGATGTCGTTGACCGAGTGGTTGCGATACTTCAGCGACGGCCCGAAGTCGCCCCGCACAAGGCCGCCCCCAAACGCCCGCCACTCGCCGTCCCGTTTTTCATAACCGATGCCGACAAATCGCAGATACTGCTGCCACAGCGGCTCGTCGAGGTGGTACTTGGCCTTGAGATTGCGCTCGATATCCGGCGAGGCCGGCGCGCGCTCCTTGTCAAACGGCCCGCCCGGCGCCACGCGCACCAGGCAAAACGCGAGAAAACTGATCACCAGCACCAACGGCACCAGCATCGCCACGCGCCTCAAAAAATAGGCCAAGCTCACGGGGCAATACCATGCCCGCGGACCCGCAACCCTGTAAAGCGCCGTGCAAGATGGTTCCACGCCGGAGGCGCTGTGACACCTCCGCCTTCAATTCGCAGCTAACCGGCCCGCTTGGCCAAGCGGGCAATTTGGGACACATTGTCCCTAACTTAGTCTACTTTTAACTGTGCCATAATGTCCCTTGTCTGCTATTTACAAACGAATTGTTGCTTTATTTGACCATTTTTTGACTTAATCGCTTGGCACGCGGTTTGCATTAACTGGGGCAGTTGGTTCGATAGAAACCGTTAACCTGAAAACAGAAAGGAAAATGATTATGATGACTTGTACGAAACGAAACACGAATCCGTTGAATGTGTTTGAAGATGTGTTTGGCACCCTGTTCAACGACTCGATCGGGAGTCTGGCCAAGGCCACCCATGCCGGCACCTGGAACCCGGCGGTGGATATCGTCGAGTCCACCGACGCCTACACGCTGACCGCCGATCTGCCCGGCCTGACCAAGGGCGACATCAATCTGACGGTGGAGGACGGCGTGCTGACGCTGACCGGCGAGCGCAAGGCTGAGCACAGCGAAAGCAAGGAGTTTGGCCACCGCTACGAGCGGGCTTACGGCAAGTTCAGCCGCTCGTTCGAACTGGGCAGCGGTATCGAGAACGGAAAGATCAAGGCCGAGTTCAAGAACGGCCTGCTCATGGTCGAGCTGCCGAAGGTCGAGGCCAGCAGACCATTCGAAGTTTCCATCGCGGAATAATCTGGATTGATTATCAGGACAATCCCCAAAGCGGAGCCAGGCGGCTCCGCTTTTTTTGTCGCTTGGCCAAGCGCTTGGCCGGTGGAAGATTATATTGAATACTACCGTCAACGCCCGCGACGGCTGTCGCTGTTCCCGCCTCGGTCGCCCCGGTCACTCCTCTCGCTACCCCGACTCTGGCTGCTGTAACGTTCGCGCATCTGTTGCGCGTACTTTTGCCGATCCGCATCCGACATGTTGGCAAAGCGCTCCCGCAATTTATCCCGCGATGATTGTTCGCTCCCTCCTGAGCGCTTGGCTGCCTCCTCGGCTCGTTTCTTTTCAATGGCTGCCCTGATCTCGGCCGCCTTCCTGGCAGCGTCACTGGAACTGGATGACTTGGAGGAGGAACTTCTCGAGGAGGTTTTTCGGGGCGCCTTGGTCACCGAGGTCTTGAAGGCATCCTCCTTGAAATTCAGACTTCGAAGTTCACCAAACTCCTTGATGGTGACTTTCCCTGTTGCCTTGTCGATGGAAACGATCTCGATGCCGTCCTTTTTATCGCCGGCCGCCAATTGCAGATAGTTTGGGGGATCGGCCTTTTTCTTGGTGTCGATCAGCGCCAGCGCCGCGCGTTCCACGCCCTCGTGCTGATAAATCCCGGTCAGCTTGATGTCCTCGCTTTTCGGAGGCTCGGGTGCGGTTTTAGGCCCGGGCGGCGGCTCACTGGTGAGGTCAAACGCGTTGCGTTTACTGATGGTCAGATACGGGTTTTCGATCGACCGCACGGTTTCAACGGACGACAAAAAGACGCCCAAGACAGCCACCGCCAACACCAACTTTCCTCCGTTTTTCACGACTTTGCTCATTTTTAAGGCCACAAGCCTGCCCTTACCGACCACCCGAACATAGGTTAAACGTTTTTCCGAGGCAAATAGTTACGAAAACCCGTCCCTGGCTAAGCGGGGAGGTCATACCTCCTCTACGCCAATGCGTCCTCAATCAATTTGCCGTGGATATCCGTGAGGCGGTAATCGCGGCCCTGGGTGCGAAAAGTCAACCGCTCGTGATCGAGCCCGAGCAGGTGCAGCACCGTCGCGTGCAGGTCGTGCACATGGCATTCCTGATCGATCGCACCAAACCCAAACTCATCCGTCTCGCCGACGATGTTGCCGGGCTTGATGCCGCCGCCGGCCATCCACATGGTGAATGCGTCGATGTGATGGTTGCGCCCTGCCGTTTGCCGCGCCTCACTCATCGGTGTCCGCCCAAACTCACCACCCCAGATCACCAGCGTGTCGTCGAGCATTCCGTGCGCCTTGAGATCCTTCACCAGCGCCGCGCTGGCCCGGTCGACATCGTGGGTCACCTTGTCGAAATCCTTGTTCAACGTCTCGCCCGGACCGCCGTGGCTGTCCCAGTTCGTGTGGTACAACTGCACGAAACGCGTGCCACGCTGCACCAGCCGACGCGCCAGCAGACTGTTGTTCGCAAAACTCGGTTTACCCCGCTCGATGCCATAAAGGTCGAGAGTCGCCTTTGATTCGCCGGAAATATCAATCAACTCCGGCGCGCTGGCCTGCATGCGGTATGCCATCTCGTAGGAGGCGATGCGCGTGTTGATCTCCGGATCACCTGTCGCCACCAGGCGCTTCAGGTTAAGCTTGTTGATGGTGTCGATCGAGGCGCGTTGTCGCTGGCGGTTGACGCCGGCCGGGTTGGCCAGGTTCAGAATTGGATCTCCCGAACCCCGCAGCGGCACCCCCTGGTAGGTGGTCGGCAAAAAGCCACTCCCCCAGTTGGCCGCCCCGCCACGTGGACCGCGCGGGCCGGAGTGCAGCACCACGAATCCCGGCAGACTCTGCGACTCGCTGCCGATACCGTAGGTCACCCACGACCCCATGCTGGGCCGGCCAAAAACCCCGGTGCCGGTGTTCATGAACAGCTTGGCCGGCGCGTGGTTGAACAGGTTCGTTTTGCACGTGCGAAACATCGTCATCTCGTCGGCGATGCCGCCGATGTGCGGGATATTCTCGCTGAACCACATGCCGCCCTGGCCGTGCTGATGGAATTTTTTCACCGGCCCGAGCAGCTTTTTTTGATCCTTGAAACTGCTATTCATGAAGGCAAATCGCTTGCCTTTGATGAACTCCTCGGGAATGTCGCCGCCGGTGCGACGGGCTAATTCCGGCTTCCAGTCGTACAACTCCAGCTGCGACGGGCCGCCGGCCATGAACATGTAAATGACGTTCTTCGCCTTCGGCGCGAAATGCGGTTTACCGGGTTGAAACGGATTCACACTCGCCGCCTTGACCAAGCCGTCGCCGAGGAGCGAACCAAGCGCGATCGAGCCCAGGCCCATTGAGCATTGGCTGAAGAAATGCCGGCGGGTGACCTGCTGCAAATCCATCGCCTGCTGCGCCTGGCTGGCTTTCAAAGCGTCCATCATTCGCGGGTGATCGTTTCGTCGAGGTTGAGCAATACGCGCGAGGCCATCGTCCACGCCGCCAGCGCCGCATCGCTGCCGGCCGGCTTTCCCGCTTGGCCAAGCGAAGACGCCTTGGACACCACCGCCTTGGCCTCGGCAGTTTGTGCCGCAAATTCAGTTTGCTGGCCTGCAACCAACTCAGTGAGCAGTCGCAATTCCTCGGCGTCTGGTTCACGACCCAGACAAAGTTGAAAGCCAAGCCGAATGCGATTCGCTGAACTTTCCGCCTCTGCCATCAGGCGCCTGGCCAAGCCGATCGACAACTCGACGAATGCTGGGTCGTTCATCAGTGTCAATGCCTGCAGCGGCGTGTTCGAGCGGATGCGGCGCGTGCACGTGGCCAGGCCGTCCGGGGCGTCGAACACCTTCAGCGCCGGGTGCGGCGTGTTGCGCCAGCGGTACGTGTAGGCGGCTCGGCGGAATCGATCCTCACCGCTGCTCGCCTTCCACGTTTTGCGGTGCTGGCCAAGGTCCATGCAGCCGTCCGGTTGTGGCGGGAATACCCCAGGCCCACCCATCTTCGCGCTGAGCAACCCGCTCGAGACGAGCGCCATGTCGCGTATCAACTCTGCATCCAGACGGAAACGAGACTGCCTGGCCAGAAGCCTGTTGTGCGGGTCAAGCTGATCAAGATCGGCACGCCGCACGGAGGATGCCTGTCGGTACGTCGCCGAGGTCACGATCAGCCGGTGAATCTGCTTTAGGCTCCATCCGTTCTCCATAAATTCGACCGCCAACCAGTCGAGCAGCTTCGGGTGCGTCGGCGGGATGCCCTGCGATCCAAAGTCGTTTTCCGTCTCCACGATGCCCCGCCCGAACAGGTGCTGCCAAGTGCGGTTCACCGTCACGCGGGCCAACAGCGGGTTGTCGCGGGCGGCGACCCAGCGGGCGAAATCGAGCCGGTCCGGCGTCGGCTTGGCCAGGGGATGCAGCGACGCGGGCGTGCCAGGCTGCACGGTCTCCGCCGGCCGTGTGAAGTCGCCCTGCACGAACCGCCGCGTGGTGCGGGGCTCCTTGCGCCTGGCCATCACCAATGTTGTCGCCGCGCTTGGCCGCGCCTTTTTCAGCTTGGCCAAGCTGACTTCGACCGACTTGCGCCCGGCATCCTCCTTGGTCAACGATTTTAGCTTGGCCTCAAGCTGCCTCACGCGGGCATTGTGCTCGGCGCGCCTGGCCGTGACCACGGGCGTCGGCGCTTCGATGCGCGGCTCGTCCGCGTTGTTGAAAAAGGCAAACAGCTGGTAGTATTCTGTCTGTGAAACCGGATCATACTTGTGCTCATGGCACTGGGCGCAGCCAAGGGTCAGCCCAAACATCACCTCGCCGGTGGTGACAAGGCGATCGAAGATCGAGTCGATGCGAAACTGCTCTTTGTCCACCCCGCCCTCGGTGTTGATCTGCGTGTTGCGGTGAAACCCGGTGGCCACACGCTGGGCCAACGTCGCGTCCGGCAACAAATCGCCGGCGAGTTGCTCGACGATAAACTGGTCAAACGACAGGTCGCTGTTCACCGCGGAAATGACCCAGTCTCGGTACGGCCACATCGAGCGTGCAGCATCGTGGCTGTAGCCGTCGGAGTCGGCATAACGCGCGGCGTCCAGCCAGTGGCGTCCCCAACGCTCGCCGTAGTGCGGTGATTGCAGCAAATTATCCACCACCTTTTCGAATGCATCGGCGCTTGAATCATTCACGAACGCAGCAATCTGTTCCGGCGACGGCGGCAGACCAACCAGGTCGAGGCTCACCCGGCGAAGCAGAGTCGCCTTGGCCGCTTCCGGCGATGGATCAACGCCGGCCTCTGCCAGCTTTGCCGCGACAAAAACATCGACCGCGTTTTTCGCCCAGGCGCGCCGCTCGGGAGCCAAGCCTGGCAGCGGCCGGCGAACAGGTTGATTGAACGCCCAATGCCGGTCGTACTCGCCGCCAGCCTTGACCCATGCACTCAGCAGCTTCACCTGCTCCGGGGCCAGGCGGCTGTTCGCCTCCTGCGGCGGCATCCGCGTGTCGGGGTCGGTGGCCGTGATGCGCGCCAGCAGCTCGCTCTTGGCCAAGCGTGCCGGATCGATCGCCCGCACGCCGTCGCGCGCCTCGATCGCGCCCTTGCGCGTGTCGAGCCGCAGCCCGGCCTTGCGCTTGGCCGCGTCCGGCCCGTGGCATTGGAAACAGTTCCCAGAAAGCACCGGCCGGATGTCCCGGTTGAAATCGATCTCCACCGCCCCCGGCCTGGCCAAGCCGACAGCCAACGCGCCGGCCAAGCCGGTCGCCTTGACCAAGCGGCAATAATTCAACGGAATGAATGGACTCACAATAAAGACGACACGAATCCTCCAACCCAGCGACATACCAGGCAAGCCTAATTTGGTGGAGCGACCTTCCCGATGAGACCGCACCTCAAACCTCAACTGAAGCGAGTTGGAAAATGATTAAGCCTCAACCGTCAGCGAGAACCTCTGGATGGCGTTGCGACCGGACTTGCGGAACGGACGTGGCATCGGCTGGGCGATGCCGTTGAGGTCAATGGTCCGGCTGCGCACATCGTAACTGCCGGGGGCAATCTCCTTCAGCAACATGGCCCAGTGGACAAGCGTGTAGCGCATAGGCCAATGTTTCGGTCGGCCGTTCCTGTCAAAAAACCGCACGTTGTCCGGGAGCCTGCCGCCCGGCAGATCACCACCCCAACGGGTGGGCGGCGGCAGGATCGTCGCGTCCCGCCACGGCGCCTTGGTGAAGTACGGATCGTCCTCAGGCCACTTGTTGTCCTTCGGGTTGATCCAGATCTGCACCTTGCTCAAACCGCCCACGCCGACCTGTGCCCATCCGGTTACCGGGATCGGCTCGCCGACCTTTGCCTTTTCCGGATTGAAGTGAAACCGACTCATGGTTTTCATCCAGCTATCGATGTCGTTGTTGCCGCCGGCATAGGTGTCGTTGGCCTGGTAATTGTTGGTGAGCACAACGCTCTTGAGCCACTTGACCGACTTGAAGCCGTAGGCATCGGGCACCAGCATCCGCACCGGGCCACCCCGTTTGCCGGTGATCCATTGGCCGTTGAGCTTGTAACAGAGGATCACCGGGTTGTCGCCCGGCGGATCCTCAAGCACGCGGCCGATCGGCAGTGAGCTCCGAAACATCTGCTTGGGATCTTCGTTGTGGTGGCCGTAATAGAACAGGCGTCGAATGTTCGACGTCGGTTTGGTGGCCCAAATGACGTCGCGGAGCGGCACGCCCTCCCACAAACCCATGCCCAGCAGTTCACTCATATTGTTGCAGGTCATGACCTTGAGAAACCGCACCGCATGTTTCTCGGCGAGCTTCATGAGCCCGTTGAAATCCAGCGCGTTGCCCTTCGCCCTCGATAGCGGGTTGCCCATCTGCGGATTGCTCTCGGGATCCGGCACGACATCGAGCTTCCAGGTTTCCCTTTCCAAGCCGACCTCAAGGCGCTTGGCCAAGGGGAGTTTGTACGGCAAGGGATCGCCACGCTCAACCGTGTCGAAATCATCCTGCGGCGTAAAATACTCGAGGTCAGCTGTTGCATCGGCGAGGATGGATTCATCCGAATCCCCCCACACATGCTGTGCTTTCAACGCGGCGAAACCAACCGCTCCCAGTTGCAGGAAGTAGCGCCGCGTCACGTTGAGGTGTTGCTGATGGAGTTTGCTTGAGAGATACATTGAACGCGACAGATTGTGTCCCCAACACTTATAGACAATCAAGAAAACGCTTGGCTAAATAACGGACTCGCGGGCTCGTCCATCCAGCCGCCTCTTGCCTGCCGAACTTGTTTTTGAAGGATTGGGTTTGTTAATTCTCACCCATTTTTCTAGGTTTCCCAGCCAGTAGTCCTATGAAGTCACTCCTACTCACAACCACCTCAGCCTTGCTGCTGACGGGATGTGCGACTCCAGTCCCAACAGCCATTTCAACGCCCGGGACACCCATTTGGGCTGCTGCCGAGGCAGGGAACAGGGAAGTCGTCCTACGGCACCTGGTGGCTGGTACCGATGCCAACACCAGGGACGGACAGTACGGCGCATCGTCCCTGCATTGGGCGGCGTGGTGCGGCCACTCGGATATCGTGGAACTGCTCATCGCAACCAAAGCAAACGTGAACGCGGTGAACTCCGACAACGAAACGCCACTCGATTGCGCTAAAAACTTCTCCCAAAACGAAATCGTCGCGCTCCTCCGCAAGCACGGCGGCAAAACAGCCGCAGAATTAAGGGACGAAAAATCAAAATGAATAATGGGCTGATGTTTCCTTGTAGCGCGACACTCAGGGCAATCCTGTTGATTGGCGTTGTTCAAGGTGTCCCGGTGCAGTTCACTGCAACGGAGCAAACCGGTTCACCCGCAATTGTCGATGGGGGGAAATTGGCCAAACAGCCCACGGATAATACCAAAGCCGAACCCCGGATCACCCGGATAAACCGAAGGATTCACGCCTTTTACTATCCTTGGTTTGGGAATCCAGAGACCGATGGCGCTTACGATCACTGGAATCATGCCGTCTCCGCACGGAGTGGTCCCCCCAAATCATACCCAGGCGGTGAGAACATCGGGGCCAATTTCTATCCCGCCCTGGGTTGTTACAGCGTGAATGACCCTGCCACGCTCCGGAAACACATGAGGCAGCTCAGGCAGGCAGGGGTCGGAACCATCTGCGTGTCCTGGTGGGGGAAAAATTCGTTCACGGACCGCACGCTGCCTGCGCTTTTCGATGCGGCGCAAAAGGAAGGCATCCGGATTAATTTTCACATAGAACCCCACATTGGCCCAGGCGGCCGCAATCCGGGCACAGTCCGTGAAGCCATCACCTACCTGTTGAACCGTCATGGCTCCCATCCCGCCCTTTACCGGGACAGCAGGCGAGGGAATCGCACCATGTTTTATCTCTATGATTCCTACCTGACGAAGCCCAAGGACTGGGCCACGGTTTTTTCTCCCAACGGAGCGCAAACGATTCGGGGAACTCAGTACGATTCAATCATCATCGGCCTATGGGTTAAGGAAAAGGAGGGTGAATTTTTCTTGAAGGGACATTTTGACGGTTTTTACACCTACTTTGCCATAGATGGATTCACCTACGGCTCGACCCCGGCCAACTGGAAATCCTTGGCCTCTTGGGCAAAAAAAAATGACAAACTGTTTATCCCCTGCGTGGCGCCCGGTTACGATGACACCCGGATTCGACCCTGGAACGGACGCAACACGAGGGGCCGAGAGAATGGCTCGTATTACGATCGCGAATTTGAGGCAGCCATCAAGGTTGAGCCCGACATGATCGGGATCACCTCATTCAACGAATGGCATGAAGGAACACAAATTGAACCGGCGATACCCAAACGGATTGATGGCTACAAATACAAGAATTACCTACCCCGGAATCCCAACTGGTACCTCGAGCGAACCGCGCATTGGGTGGGACGGTTTTAGTAAAAGGCGAAGCGCTTGGCCAAGCTCACGTCCATTGCACATTACCGTTTGACAGCATTGGGCGAGTTGGTACGTTCACCCGACAACTCGCACTTCAAAATGAAACCAAAATCAAACCAGGCATTCACACTGATTGAACTTTTGGTGGTCATTGCCATCATTGCCATCCTGGCGGCGTTGCTGCTGCCGGCCCTGGCCAAGGCGAAGGGAAAGGCCAGGCAGACCCAGTGCCTCGGCAACATGAAACAGATCGGCATCGCGCTGGTGCTTTACGAGAACGACTTCGAGAAATACCCGCCCAAGGCGTCGCAGGTGCCCGACTTCATGAACAAGCGCAACTCCTACTGGCGCAACAACTGCCTGTACGCCATCGCGCCCTACCTCCAAAGACAAGATCGACCCAGCACCGAGGTGTATACGTGCCCGGATGCGAAAAAACCGGGTGACGCCTCGGACGCCACCAAAACCAGTGCCACCAGTTACCTGCCCAACGGCGTCGTAATGGACATGTCGATGGACCGCGTACTCAACCCTTCCGAGGTGGCAATCATTCAGGAAACCGTTCGGCTCGTGAGCTACACGGCATTGCGCCCCTCCTACGGCCCATCGTTCGGTGGCTGCGGCAAGGGCTTATACACTTACTGGCATCACTCAAGAGGCCCTAAATCAGACTGGTACGCCTCGGTGCATTTTAGGGGCGGGAACCTCGTCATGTCCGACGGCCATGCCGAGTATCGCAAGGCATCCGCGCTGCGCGCCAAACACTTCGGTCTGACGGACGGCCCCTCGGGAAAAGCTGAGGATACCCAGTCCGCCCCTGATAACGCCTGCTACAAGCCCGCCTTCGGATATTGACGGTGGAGAATACCAAGCAACATTTCCTCTCCGCTTGACCTAGCACTTAGCTGCCGGAGGCAGTTCGCAAACGGACGGCCCGAGCTAAATGAGCCTTTTTCTCAACGGAACTACCCGGTTGATCTTCATGATCAGCTCTTGGGAGCAATCAAGTAATGATTCGCATAACGGTCGCAACAGCGAGTCCTTATGGATTCACGGTCGCCAAGCCATGGTTCACCTGAAAACCGGTCCGCGTCGAGATGTCCCATTTGGTAGCGACTGCGTCCTTTGCATATGATGTCAGCCAGAAGAAAACCCACCGAGGTGCTCTGGAATACACCACGGCCGTTGAACCCGGTGCAGTAGTAAAGTCCCTCGACATCGTGCACCGGACCGCAGAGTGCATGGCCATCGGGAGTGAAAGTCATGATGCCCGTTGTAACACTCATGGGTGTTCGTTCATTGATGAATGGGAATCGCTGCGATGCGGCCTCGATCAGCAGGGCCACATTGAGGTTGTCCCTTTTAATCCGAATTTCCGACATTTGAAAATCCTCAGGCAGTGCTTCCATGCTGTATTCAACAGGCTCTTGTTCATACGAACCAACCAGTAGCCCACCCATCTCAGGTCTCGAGTAAATGCGGTTGGCCCTGTCCCTAATGGCCGCATCCGTGGGAGAAATCTGCACCCCAGGAACCGGCTCCGTGACCAGGTAGTAATGTCCCAGCGTCGCGGTCGCCATGGGAGTCTGCGTCAACTCCGCAACCAGATAGGACCACGGACCGGCCGCGTTAACCACAACTGGAGCAAAGAAGGATGCACCGGCTGTTTGAACGCCCTTGACCCTACCTCCCGACATCATGATGTCCTCCACGCGTGTCTGGGACAAGAAGGTGGCCCCGGCATCCCGCGCAATCCTGATGTAGCCGTTCAACAGTTCGCTGGGCGCGAAATGCCCGTCGGTCGGACAGTAACAAAACTCGATCAGGTCGTCGGTTCGCATGCAAGGCAACCGACTTTTGGCGAACTCCCTGTCCACAAGATCGATGTCGAATCCGATGGTTTTTCCCGATTCAACAAAGTCCCTCAACTCCCCTGCACGATCCTCGGTGGCGGCGACGTGAAGCGATCCCGTCCTGGTGAAGATTTTCTCGTTGAGTTTCCTCTCCATCTCACCAACCACCTCAATGCCCTCCATGAGAAGTCGTGTTTCGCTCGGATTGCTCCGCAACTGAGCTCCCAAACCGGCTGCCTGTCCCGTTGATCCGGAACCAAACTGGGCCTTGTCCAATACAAGGACACTCCTGCCCTGAAGCGAAAGCTGCATTGCGGTGCTGCAACCCGATGCGCCACCACCAATGATAATCACGTCAAAAGCCCTGTTCATCAGCCCTTTCGATCTTGTGCGAGAAAAACTATCCCGGGCTCTTCCCGTGTCAAGTCGACCTGTTGCCCAGCCAACATCCTAGAGAAAACGCGAGACTGCACGGGCCACGCGACGGCCGTTGAAGTAGCACCACTGCGCGCCGTGGAACCCCCTGAGCACGTTGCCGGCGGCAAACCAGCCAGGCTGCGACAGCGCTTGGCCACGTGCCAGTTGCAGTTGTCGCGATGGCAGCTCGACGGCCAAGCCGCCCAGCAGCGCCAATTCAGTGTTTGGCACCAGTTCCCCGCAAACCATCACTCCGTCGCCGGGCCACTCTTGGCCATCGCTTGACTGTACGCCGGCAGCGGAGCGGTCGCCCTTTATCTCAGCAGCCGTCACGCCGCCCGACCAATCAGGGCGCGTCCATCGGCGGAAAAACAGCCGCTCGAACAATCCGGCGCCGGGACTGCGCCGCTGGTCGATCATCACCGGCTCGTCGCTGCCGGCCTCACGCAGCTTGGCCGCCGCCGAGTAGGCGATCAGGTCCGAGCCCATCACCACCGGCTTGCGCGCAGGGAGCAACCCGTGTCTTTCGAGCCAGCCGGTCAAGTGCCGTGTAAAACTGATCCGCGACGTTCGCGCACCAGCGAGCCAACCCTTCTCGGCAGGTGTCTGTTCGCGGGCACCGGCCGCCAGCACGACGGCATCGGCGGTGATGTCGCACACACCTTCTGGCCCGAGCAGAGTCAACCGCTTTTCGGTGGGATCAATTTTCGTCACCTGCGTGCCCAACTGAATCGCGGTATTGGTATGGGCCAGACGCTTGGCCAGGCGCCCGGCCAGTTCTTCGCCGAACACCACCCGGCCGCGCGTCCACTCGACAAAGGTCGGCACGCCACCCGGTTTTTTGCGGTAACCCATCGGTGTGCCACCGATCTCGGCGCGGCGTTCGATCAACACGACCGGTCCAACACCGCGCTTGGCCAAACCGACAGCCACGCCGATGCCGGCCGGCCCACCGCCGATGATCGCCACTTTGAAATATTGCGCGTCGCTCATGCCGTGACCGCCGCTTGGCCAGGTGCGACCAACTCACTGCCAGGACCGTTCTTGGTGAGTTGCGAGATGGTGATCCCAGTGTGACTGGACACGATTTCCGCCAGCGGCACCTGGCAGTCGAATCCTTGACAGCGCCCCATCATCGACCGCGTGCGCCGCTTGAGCGCGTCCATGGTGCGGGGCTTGAGCGGCGAGTCGAGTGCATCGCAGATCTCGCCCTCGCTGATGACTTCACAAAAACAAACTGCGCGACCGTGATCGGCGCGGGCACCGGTTGCGTCGTTTTCGAACGGTCGCCGCCACCAACCGGGCCAGGCGCTTTCCGGCCGGGCGTCTAACGCGGCAGTGTCCGGAGACAACTCAAGGCCAAGCTCTTTTTGCATGCCGACGATCAAGTGGCGCGCCAACGAGATCGAGGCAGTCAGCCCGGTGGAGCGCACGCCGGTAACGGTGACGACTCCGGGTTCTCCATCGTTGTAGCGGATCACATAACTGCCTTGACTGCAGGCACATCGCGCGCCGGCATAAGTGGCAATGACCGGCTGCCGGGCCAAACCGCTGACCAGCCGTGAGCCGCCCTCCATGACCCGGCGGATGCCCTCGACGGTGGTGTGCGTGGCGGCGGGATCGTCGAGCGGCAGATCCTCGGCGGTCGGTCCGGCGAGCAGATTCCCGAAAATGGTCGGCGAAACAAGGACACCTTTCGTGTGAGTGCTCGGCACAGGCAGCAGCATGTGCCGCACGAGCGACCGGGCACATTTGTCGAACAACACGAACTGGCCACGGCGCGGGTTGATGTCGAACGCGCCGCCGTTGTAATCGTCCGCCAAGCGCCGACTGCCCAGCCCGGCGGCGTTGACGATGCGGCGCGCCGGGAGACGGTGGCCGTCGTCGGTGACGAGATGATGCAGCGGTGCGCCTGGCGCTTGGCCAAGCTCCACCCCGGCAATGCCCGTGCCGAGCAGGATGTCCACACCATTGACCAGAGCGACCTCGGCGTAGGCGATCGACGCCATGAACGGGTCGCCCAGGGACTCGCCCGGCACGAGCAACCCGCCGCGCACGTCAGACGAGGCGTTGGGCTCACGCTCGCGAATCTCGTCGGCGCTCAGGATGCGCACGTCGGTGACGCGGTTGGTATGGGCGTTTTTTTCGGCGGCCTCGAGCTGACGTTCCTGCTCGTCGGTCACCGCCATCATGATGCCGCCGATGGGGTTGAGCGGGATTTTCAACCGCGCTGCCAGATCCGGCCAGTCAGCGGCAGCCTTGCGGAGCAGTTTCGACTCGAGTGTGCCCGGCTTGGCATCGTAGCCGGTGTGGATGATCGCGCTGTTTGCCTTGCTCGTACCCTCACCGACATCGTGTAATCGATCGACGAGTAACACGCGAAGCTCGTACTGTGACAGCCAATACGCCAGCCCGCACCCGACCACGCCTGCCCCGACGATAGCCACGTCGTACGGCTCGCTGCCAAGTTGTTCAGGGTCGGTGAAGCGCAGTTCCTCCTCGCAGGCTCCCCGCGGCCAACTGTAAAGCACCTTCCCGCGAGTCGCAGGTTGCCATGTGCCGAACTGCGTCATTCCAGTGGCAGCCATCAATCCACAAAACTAGGTAAGCAGCAAGCCCGCCCCCTAGCCTAGCAGGCTACTCTGGCAGGTTGCGTTGGAGCGGCAAACGCAGGTATAATTCCCTCATGCGTTTGATCCCTGCCCTTTTCTCATCGGCATTGATGGTGGCTGCCATCCCGCTTGGCCAAGCAGCCCGGCCAAATGTGATCCTTGTGATGACGGATGACCAGGGGTACCCGGAACTCTCCGCGCACGGCAATCCGGTGCTCAACACGCCGTTCCTAGACCGGCTGCACACGCAGAGCGTGCGCTTCATCGACTACCACGCCTCGCCGATGTGCACACCGACGCGCGGCTCGCTCATGACCGGGCTCGACCCGGCGCGCCACGGCGCGATCAACGTCAGCAGCGGCCGCACGCTCCTGCGTGCGAACCTACCTACAATGGCCGACCTGCTCCGCGAACAGGGCTACCGCACCGGCATCTTCGGCAAATGGCACCTTGGCGACAACTACCCGTACCGCCCGCAGGATCGCGGCTTCGAGGAGACGCTCTGGTTCCCCTCCTCGCACATCGGCTCCGTACCGGATCACTGGGGCAACAACTACTTCGACGACACCTACCGCTGGAACGGCAAACGCAAACGATTCACCGGCTACTGCACCGACATTTTCTTCGACCACGCCATCGACTGGATCAAGCGCAGCGCCGCGGCCGGGGAACCGTTCTTCGCCTACCTGCCGACCAACACGCCGCACGGGCCGTTTTACGCGCCAGACGAGGACATCGAGGTGATGGAGGAAATGGTAGCCAACGCCAGGCTGCCGCGCATGACGCCCCGGACCAAAAGCAACCTCGTGCGCTACCTCGCGATGATCCGCAACGTCGATACCAACATGGGCCGACTCATGGCGTTCCTCGACGAGTCCGGCCTGGCGGAAAACACCATCCTGCTTTTTATGACCGACAACGGCAGCACCTTCGGCCACGCCTATTTTCCCGCCGGCATGCGCGGCCGAAAGACCGAGCTGTGGGAGGGCGGCCACCGTGTGCCGTGCTTCGTGCGCTGGCCCGGCGGCGACCTCGGCAAGCCGCGCGATATCGGCGGCCTGACGCAGACGCAGGATCTGCTCCCGACGCTGCTCGACCTCTGCGACGCCAAGACGGAGTGCGAGTTCGACGGCATCAGCCTCGCCCCCGCGATGCGCGGCCAAGCCGACGTCCCGGCTGAACGCATGCTGGTCACCAACTACAGCCGCATGCCCGGCAGCCTGGATTTTCCCACGCCAGACTCGCCCTCCATCCTTCGTCGAAACGGCGGCGCGGTGCTCTGGAAACGGTGGCGAATGCTGCGCGACAGCGAACTGTACAATCTCAAGACCGATCCGCTGCAGAAAAAGAACGTGATCGACAACCACCCGGAAGTGGCCGCGAAGATGCGGACGCATCTCGACAAGTGGTGGGCCTCCGTCGGCGACATTGCCAACGAGCCGCAACGGGTGATCATCGGTAGCGATGCGGAAAACCCGATGATGCTCACCGCCTGCGAGTGGCTCGACGTGTTCATTGACCAGCAGGGCCAGATCCGTCGCGGTGACCAAAAAAACGGCTACTGGGAACTGGACGTGACCCAAGCCGGCCGATACGAATTTGAACTACGACGTTGGCCGCGCGAGGCCGATCTGCCGCTGGGCGCGGGGTACAACGGCGAAGGCGCGCTGCCCATCCGGCAGGCCCGATTGTTCATCAACCGCAACATGACAATCCAGCCGGTGAAGCCAAGCGACAAGGCAGCCACGTTCACCGTGACGCTCCCGAAAGGCCAAGCCCGCCTGCACACGTGGTTCGCCGAGAGCCGTACCAACCCCATCTGCGGTGCCTACTACGTGTACGTGAAACGACTCTAAACCATCACCATAATGACAAGCCCACTCCCCCGCTTGGCCGTCCTGGCTGCCGCGCTGCTGCTGCTCGACTGCGGCCAGGCTGCCGAGCGCAAGACGAAAAACCTGATTTTGATCACGCTAGACGGCGTGCGGTATCAGGAACTTTTCGGCGGGTTGGACCTCGAGATTCTCAAGGCGACCACAAGTGATGAAAAACCGGAGGACACACAAACATACAAACGCTTCTGGGCGGACATGCCGAAGGCACGCCGCGAAAAACTCATGCCGTTTTTTTGGGGCGAATGGATGCGACGCCACGGCTCCGTCGCCGGCAACCCGCAAAAGGGAAGCTCGGTGCGCCTGGCCAACCGGCTGCATTTTTCCTATCCCGGCTATTCGGAAATCCTCACCGGCCAAGCGAGGGACGACCTCATCAAAAGCAACGACAAGGTCCTGAACCCCAATCCCACCGCACTCGAGTTCCTCCGCCGCAAACTTGATCTGCCGCAAAAACAGGTCGCCGCGTTCGCCTCGTGGGACGTGATTGGCGTCGCGGTGCAGCATGAAGCCGGCGCGGTGTTCACCAACGCCGGGTACGAGGCCTACGCGCACCCGGATCCGGCCATCCAGTCCATGAGCCGGCTGCAGTTCGAGATGCTGACGCCGTGGGACACCGTGCGGCACGACGAGATCACCTTCCGGTTTGCCATGGCGCACCTCAAGACCCACCGGCCTCGCATTTTTTATCTCAGCCTCGGCGAGACCGACGACTGGGCGCACGAAAAACGGTACGACCGCGTGCTCGCCGCCATCGCCCGGTTCGATTCCTTTTTCAACGAGCTATGGAACTGGCTGCAGGGCAACCCGCAATACCGGGACAAGACCACCCTGCTGATCACCACCGACCACGGTCGGGGCGACATCGCACTGAACTGGCACAGCCACAACGCGCAAATCAGGGACGCGAAGAACACATGGCTGGCGGTCATCAGCCCGGACAGTCCGCTGCGCGGCGAGTGGGAAGGAGGCAAGCCGGTCGTGATGGATCAAATCGCCGCAACGCTCTGCCGTTTTGTGGGACTGGACTACAGCGAACAAAACCCAAAAGCCGGCAAACCCATCACCCTTCTCTTCGAAAAATGAAACTACTACTAACAACAACTATCGGTGCCGTTGCGCTGGGGTGGCTCGCTACCCCGGGCGCGAACGCGCAGGATTCGAGAAAGCCGCTTTTTGACGGCAAGTCGCTTGCAGGATGGGAGGTGCTCAAGGACGAGCACAACTTGTGGCGAGTGGAGGGCGGCCTCATCACCGCCGGCTCGTTGACAGAGAAGGTTCCGCACAATTCCTTCATCGCCACGAAACGGTCGTTTCACAATTTCGATTTGCGGCTGAAGATCCGCATCACGGGGACAGAGGGCTTCGTCAATTCCGGCATCCAGATTCGCAGCGTGCGGGTGCCCGACAGCCACGAGATGATTGGTTACCAGGTGGACGCCGGCCGGGGCTGGTGGGGCAAGCTGTATGACGAGTCGCGCCGCCGCAAGGTGATCGGCGAGTCGGCCGACGCGGAGGCGGTCAACCGTGCGGTCAAGGAGGACGGCTGGAACGACTACCGCATCCGCGCCGAGGGCGCGCGCATCCGCTCGTGGATCAACGGCGTGGCAGCCCTCGACTACACGGAGGCGGAGCCGAACATCCCGCAGGACGGGCAGATCGGCCTGCAGATCCACGGCAACGGCAAGACAGTGGTGCAGTTCAAGGACGTGACGATCGAGACACTGCCGCCCACCCTCAACGCGCCGACCTG
>Ga0208129_1000187_pt1 | contig 26519 bp, 22 predicted proteins | sample ETNtaG_13_FD_185759 | JGI IMG/M metagenome (GOLD analysis project Ga0208129, IMG submission 185759) | Marine microbial and viral communities from oxygen minimum zone, Eastern Pacific Ocean - ETNP201306PF47B (SPAdes) (version 2) | ecosystem: Environmental > Aquatic > Marine > Oceanic ...
ACCAGCTTCATCGCCGCGAACTGACGCCGTGCGCCGCCCCAGATGGCGATCAGGAAATATTTTGGCACCACCGCGATCTCGTAAAACACAAACAGCAGAAACAGGTCGAGCGACAGGAACACGCCGTACACACCGCCGATCAGCGTGAAGTAAAAGGCGTAGAACTGGTTGGCGCGCATCTCGAGATTCCAGCTGAACAACACGCCGCAAACCGCCACCAAGCCGGTCACCAGCAGCAGCGGCAGGCTGATGCCGTCGTAGCCGGTGATGAAGCGAATTTTCAGAGATTGAATCCATTGTTCGTTGACCAAGTCCTCCTTGTTGAAACCGCCGTCTGTTTCAGAATAATTCACACAACAGACCATCGACACCACCAGCCCGGCTGCCGCGACAGCCAATGCCACCCAGCGGATTCGCCGGTGCGCACTCGATGGCATCAGCCCGCACACCAGTGCACCGATGAAACTCAAAATGATGGTGAGCAGCGCGGTCATGTCAGGGGATCATCTGGGTCAACTTTTGGCTGAACTCCAGCCAGGTTGTGGGGTAGATGCCGGCCCAGAAAATTAGGATGATGATCGGGGTTAAAATCAGGATTTCGTTCCGGGTCAGATCTGGTATGGACTTGTATTGTTCGTTGACCGGTCCGGTGAAAACTCGTTGCAACATGGTTAGCAAAAAGACGGCTGTTGCCAGCAGGCCAAGCGTTGCCGCGATCGTTACACCCGGTGCGACGGCGAAAGTGCCGCTGAAAATCAAAAACTCCGCCGCGAATCCCGCCATGAACGGCAGGCCAAGCGAGCAGAATGTGAGGGTGAAAAACACCGCTGCGAACCGGGGAGTGACAGCGCTGAGTCCGCCGAAATCGTCACGCCCGCGCAAGCTGGTGCGATCCTCGAGCAGGCCCACGAGGTAAAACAAGCCGGCCGCCGCCAAGCCGTGGGCAAACATCTGCAGTATGATGCCCTGTGTCGCCAGCGCGTGTGCGTCCACCTTGAGGCCGTCCGCTGCGATGCCCAGTGCGCCCACGCCGAGAACGCAATAGGCCACATGGTTGAGCGACGAGAAGGCAAGCAGGCGCTTGAGATCGGTCTGTCGCAATGCGAGGAACGCGCCCCACAGGATCGTCACCAGCGCGAAGGTCATCAGCGTACCGGCGTGCTGCTGCAGTTGCTCAGGGAAAATGGGAACGATGAGTCGCAGGAAACCGTAGACGCCCATTTTCGACATCACGCCGGTGAGCAGCATGGTCACCGGTGTCGGCGCGGCGGCGTACGCTGGCGCCTGCCAGATGTGAAGCGGCGCGAGAGGCACCTTCACCCACAGTCCGGCGAGGACAGCGCAGAAGATCAGCGGGCTGACGCTAACGTCTTTTTTGGCGAGTTCGATGAAGTCAAAGGTGCCGGTTTGCTGGTACAAAAACAGGAAGCCCAGCAGCATCGCCACGCTACCCAGCACGGTAAACAGAAAAAAATTCAGCGCTGCACCGTGCCGTTCCTCGCCTTTGCCGAAGAGCTTGATGAGAAAGAAGGGTGGCACCAGCGCCAGTTCCCAATACAGGAACCAATGGAAAAAGTTCAGCGCAGTGAAGGTGCCAAACAGGCCGGTGAACAGGAGACTGAGCAGCACGAAATAGGTGCGCGGCCGGTCGGTGTGCTGCCACGAAGCCAGCACAACGAGAGGCGCGAGCAGCGCCGACAACAGCAGCACCAGCGCGTTGGTGCCGTCCAAGCCCACGAAGTACGACACCATTGTTTTGTTCTTCTTTTCCGCTGCCGTCGTTTGATCAGTGTCAAGCTGTGAAATCCACTCCACCTTTTCCATAAACTTCAGATCCCCAGGTTGCTCGTTAAACTGCAAAAGCATCCACACCGCGAGGGCCAACGACACCAGCGCACCGGCCAGCGCCACCGCGCGGGCACGGCGTTCCGGCAGGGCCAAAATCAGCACGGCCGCCACCATCGGGGCCAATGTGAGTGCGGTGATCATTTCATCCAGGACACCAGCAACCCCAGTGCGACCGCGCCGAGCGCGATGAGGCGGAGGTAGCCGGGGAGAAAGCCGTTTTGCGGGCGGGTCACGGCGTGGCCGGCCGAGCGAAGCCGGTTGCACATGCCGTCGAAGGCCAGCGTGTCGATCAATTTACGGTCGCCGCCGACAGCGAAGGCGTTGCCAATCCTGTCCGCCAGCAGTACCGCCAAGTCGCGTACGAAGTGCAGCAGTTCGTTGAGTTGTTCGAAGATGACGATGGCCAACGCCCACAACCGGCCCACCGTGGCGGCGTACAACTCGTCGAACCACAACTTGCGTACGAGCGGCGTGACGGCGAGCGGATCTGCCGCTTGGCCAAGCGCGCGGCCTCGATAAATCAGCCAGCCAAGCGCAATACCCCCCAGCGCCACCGCCATGCTCACGGCGATGACAAAGTTGTCGTGTATAAGTTTCCCTTGCAGTTTGGCAAAAATTGATTTTTCCAAAACCATCCCCATGCCGAGGGCAAACAGCGCCAAAATGACCAGTGGCGTGGTCATTGTCACTGGGCTTTCGTGCGGCGTTTTGCAGCCGCGGTATTCGCCCGCAAACACGTACAGGCACTGGCGCGTCATGTACACCGCTGTGAGCAGTGAGGCTGCGGCGGCGATCCAGAAAACAGGTCTCATCAACGGTTCTTCCCACGCGGCGGCAAGGATTTGATCCTTGCTATAATAACCGCTAGTGACGAATGGCAATGCCACCAGTGCCGCTGTGCCGCAAAGGTAGGCGATGGAGGTCACGCGCATGGGTTTCCAAATGCCGCCCATCTTGCGGATGTCTTGTTCCTCGTGGCAACCGTGGATGATCGAGCCCGCACCGAGGAAGAGCAGCGCCTTGAAGAAGGCGTGTGTGAGCAAATGAAACATGCCCACCGCCACGCCGCCCACACCCAGCCCCACCATCATCAGGCCGAGTTGGCTCACTGTGGAGTAGGCCAGGATGCGTTTAATGTCGTATTGGCCAAGGGCAATGAATGCAGCAATAAGTGCGGTGATTGCGCCTGTCCAAGCCACCACCGGCAGCGTGCCGCCATTCTCAAAGAGCGGCATGGTGCGTGCCACGAGGAACACACCGGCTGCCACCATCGTCGCCGCGTGGATCAGCGCGCTGACCGGCGTGGGTCCTTCCATCGCGTCCGGTAGCCACACATGCAGCGGCAGTTGACCGGACTTACCCACCGCGCCCATGAACAGTAGCAAGCTGATCATCGCCGAGGCCTTGAGGCCAAGCACGGTCGCGCCGATCGGCAACTCGAGCAGTCCTTGGCCACCGTCATAAAGCGTCAGCGTGCCAGTCGTCTTGAACGCCAGCAGGATGCCGATGAGAAAACCCATGTCGCCGATGCGGGTGACGATGAACGCCTTTTTGCCAGCCGCGGCTGCCTCCGGCTTGTGGAACCAGAAACTGATGAGTAAGTACGACGCGACGCCGACAATCTCCCAGCACATGAACAGCAGTAAGAGGTTATTGACCAATACGAGGCCAAGCATCCCGGCAGCAAACAACGACAGGTAGCAGAAGAATCGGGCCATGCGTTCGTCCTCTTTCATGTAGCCGGCGGAGTAGATGAAAATGAGCAGGCCGACGAAGGTGACCATTGCGGCCATCACACCAGTAAGTGGGTCGAGTACGAAACCAAAATTGATGACGGTATCGTTGCCGACGGTGAGCCATTCAAAATCAAATGTCAGGGGATCATCCGTCGGCTTCATGCCGCATGCCTCTTTCAGTGCCGAGAGTGCCAAGCCGCAGGAGGCGAGCATCGCGACGATGGCTACACCGGCGGCGCGCCGACCATTCTGCAGCGCGCACGTCAAGGCGGCGGCCAGCAGTGGTAGCAGGGGTATGAGGGCCAAGGTCGTGGTACTCATTCTTCCCTTAACGTGTCCATTGACTCCAAGTCCACGGTTTTGAAATGCCGATAAACCGCAATCATCAAGGCCAAGCCCACGGCCACTTCAGCAGCCGCCACGGCGATCGCGAACAGCGTGAACAACGGCCCGTGCAGCAGCGCGGGGTTTTCGCTGTAACGCCAAAAAGCGATGAAGTTTAGGTTGGCGGCGTTGAGCATAATCTCGACGGAAAACAGCACGACGATGGCATTGCGTCGCGTGAACGCGCCCATCAACCCAACGCAAAATAGCAGCGCCGCCAAAATGAGGTAATGGTGCAAAGTCATTCCGGTGAATCCTCCTCCTTGGGCATGCGAACGCCCTGCGCCGCGGTGACTGCACCGATGAGAGCAGCTGTGAGCAACAACGCCAGCACCTCCAGCGTGACCACGTATGGGTTCATCAACTTGTGACCTAGTTCCTTGACCGAGGGGTCGATCGTCTGGGCGGCTTTCGGGGGTGGCAATTGCTGGATGGCTGGCAGCAACAGCACAACAAACACCGCGGCAGTCACCACGAGCCCCCAGAACCAGCCACGTGAGGTTACTCGGCGGTCGTCATCGCCCGTGACACGCTCCGTGAGCATGATGGCAAACAGCAGTAAAATGCCCACCGCACCGATATACACGAGCACCTGAACCGCTGCGATGAACTCGGCGAGCAGCAGTAAAAACAACCCCGACAAACCCGCGAAGAAAACCAGCAATGCGAACACACCGTGAATGAGATTGCGCTTGCGCACCGCAACCAGCGCACCGAATACGGCGATGACGGACAAGATCCAAAATGCAACTACCTCGTTCATTCAGCGTACTTGTACTCGCGCGGGCGCACTTTGCCGCGGTTCAGTTGGTTCAGTCCACTGGCGGCACCATACAAAACCGCGAACGAGATCACCCAAGTGATCACCGTGATAATTGTGTTGTCTAGTTGTTCCGCGTGCCAAGCGAAGCCGGCCACGAGGATGTTCAGAATGGAAAGCGGCAGCATGAATTTCCACGCAAAACCCATCAACTGGTCGACTCGCAGGCGGGGCAGGGTGCCTCGCAGCCAAATCATCACTGCGATAAGGGCGAATATTTTTGCGAGAAACCACACGGCCGACAGCCCTGGAAATGCTTCCGTGGCCAAACCTTGATCCTCCGGATTCATCGTCACGCCGGGGCCATCGCCGCCGCCAAGGAATAGCGTCACGGCCAGACCGCTGATGGCGAACATGGCGATATATTCACCGAGGAAAAAGAGCGCAAACTTGAAACCGCTATACTCTGTGAAGTAGCCGGCGATGATCTCGCTCTCGGCCTCGGGCAGATCGAACGGGGAACGGTTGGTTTCCGCCAGCGCGGCGATGAAGAAAATGACAAAGGCCGTGAATCCCCACGGGGAGAGAATAAACCAATATTCATCCGCTTGCTCTTTGACGATCTCGGCGGCGTTGAGGCTGCCGACCATCATCACCACGATGACAGCGGAAAGCACGAGTGGGATTTCATAGCTGACCATTTGCGCGACGGCGCGTATGCCGCCGAGTAGCGAGTACTTGTTGCGAGATGCCCAGCCAGCCATGAAAACTGCGAGCGTGTTAAGGCCGGTGATGGCGAAAAAGAAAATGACCGCACCATCCAGCATGAAGGGCTTTACTAAACCTTGAATGTTCTTGATCCAGGGGAAATTAAGGGGGAGGAAGCACAACACGAGCATCGCGGGGATGAGTGCTAGGATGGGGGCGAGAAGGTGAAACAGGCGGTCGGCACCCCTCGGGACGATGTCTTCCTTGAAAATCATCTTGATGCCGTCAGCGGCCGGTTGGCCAAGGCCGAAGAGGCCGATGCGTGTGCATGGGATACCCACCTTGTTGGGGCCGATGCGGTTTTGGATGCGGGCTAGAGCCTTGCGCTCGAGCCATGTGGTGAAGGCGAAAAGTGTCGCGAAAATCAACATTAGCGGCACGGTGGCGATGAGAATGTCTGTGAGGGTGAGGGGTTCGAGGCTCATTCGGCAACCTCCTTCTTCTCATCACCAGCTTCGGTTTCAGCCCCGGCTTTTGCCTCAGCTTTCTTTTTGGCGGCCTCGGCGGCAGCTTTTTTCTTGGCTTCCTTGGCTGTTTTTTCGTCGGCGATCCGCTTGTCCCGGGCGGCGGCTTCCTCGGGATGAATTTTGTGGTAGTAGTCGTTGCTCTTGAGCAAATCCCCTTGATGCAGCAGCAGTCCGCCGAAGCGGTTCGGCGTGCTCAACTCGAACTGGCTATTCATCACAATGGCATCGAACGGGCAGACCTCCACGCAAATCTGGCAGCTCATGCACACCGATACGTCGATGTCGAAAGTTGCGGGATAAAACTGCATCTTGCCGCTGGAGTCCTCTTTTTTCTCGGTGCTCTTTTCGATGTAAATGCATTGTGGGGGACAACTGCGCTCGCAGATTTGGCAGGCGACGCAGCGGATGGTGTCCATCGGTTCGCTGCCGTCATGCAGCAGCATGGGGAAGTTGCGGCTGTAATTGGTGACGGTGGTGGTGTCGCGAAGTTGTTCGCCTTCCTCTTTTGGGTAATCACCGGCGTGCTGAGGCAGGCTGCCTTCGGTTCGCCACGAATAATCGTTCGTGGGGAGGCGCTCCCTGTGGAAATATGAGCCCACAAAGTTGCGGAACGTCACCGCCATGCCCTTGAAAATGCCACTGCCAAGCAGGGTCATCGATCCACCTCCCCGAGGACTATATCGATGCTGCCGAGGATGACGACGGCATCGGCGATTTTCTGGCTAAGGCACATGTCGCGCAGCACGGTGAGATTGATGAGCGACGGCGGCCGCACACGGTAGCGATACGGCTTGGGCGTGCCGTCGGCGATCAGGTAAAACCCAAGCTCGCCCTTGGGCCCCTCGACGCGAGCGTACGCTTCGGCTGGCTTGGGCTTAAAGATTTTTGGCGCTTTACCGATGATGTCGCCCCCGGGAATATCACGCAGCGCCTGCTTTAAAATCTCGATGCTTTCCCGCATCTCAAGCATGCGAATCATGAACCGGTCATAGCAGTCGCCCACATCGTCATCGGTGTATGGCACGCGAAACTTGAACCGATTGTAGATGCCGTACTGGTCAACTTTTCGAATGTCGTAATTCACGCCGCTGGCGCGAAGCATCGGGCCGGTGATACCCGCGCTGATGGCTAGGTCACGGGATAAACATCCTACGCCTTGTGTGCGACTGAGGATGATCTCGTTTTCGCAGAGGAGCTTTTCATACTCGTCGAGAAAATCCGGAAAGCGATCGACCACCTCCCGAGTGCGGTCGAGCCATCCTTCCGGCACATCGTTGCGGAGGCCTCCGAAGCGGAAGTAATTGCACATCATCCGGGCGCCACTGGCCTGTTCAAACAAGTCCATAATTTTTTCGCGTTCGCGAAAGGCATAGAGCAGGGGGGTGCCCAGCGCCCCGAGGTCATTGATGAAAAAGCCGACGAGCGAGATGTGGTTCACCAGTCGCGTGAGCTCCGCCATGATCACGCGCAAATACTCGGCGCGCTCCGGCACTTCAATTTCCACCAACTTTTCGGCCGCGAGTGCGTAGGCCCAGTTGTTGGTCATGCTGTTGAAGTAATCAAGGCGATCGGTGAACGGCATGCTCGCGAGGTAGCTCATGTTCTCGGCAAGCTTCTCGTGGTTGCGGTGCAGGTAGCCGAACACCGGTTGCAAATCCACAACCGTTTCGCCGTCCAACTTCACATCCATCCGGAACACGCCGTGCGTGCTGGGATGATGCGGCCCCATCGAAACTTCCAGCAGACTGGTTTCCAGTCCGTCCTGCTGAATCAACTCGTAGTTGGGTGCTGTGGCTGTGGGGCTGCTCAAACGATGACTTTCCCCCTCTGATGCCTCTCCAAAACCTCGTCGTGCGGCGTGGGCTCCCACTCGTAGTCGAACGGCTCGGTGTAATCCTTCCGCATGGGGTGCCCCTCGAACTCGTCCCACATCAAAATGCGTCGTTGATCGGGATGCCCCATGAAGTTCACGCCAAACAAGTCGTAAACCTCCCGTTCCTGCAGTTCGCAACTCCGCCACACCGGCGTGAGTGATTCGACTTCCGGTTGTTCGCGGTTGGTGCGCTGTTTTAAAACGAGCGGGCCGGTTTGTTTTTGCATGGAATAAAGATGATAGACGATGTCCATGCGGCTGGGTTCGATCCGGATCACTGTTTCCGTCTTGCCTGCCTCGTTTGTCACCTTTTCCTTGATTTCACGCTCAAGGTAATCGACTCCGGTGACGTTGCTGCAGTAATCGAGCAAAAACGCATCATTGTCGCGGAGCCATGTCGCGATCTTCGCAGCCTGGGCCGCAGGTACGACGAGCGCGCCAGCTTCCTCATCCCATTCCAGACCCGGGAATTTCCCGAGGATCGGTTCGTGGCCCACAGTGTGGCTCATGCGGTGGCTTCTTCCAGCGGCTTGACGTTGGGATTGGTCGGGGGCTGCCACACATCCGGGTTGTAGGGAGGCTCGAGATCCTTGCCGGTAAATTCCGGCACCGTATACTGCCGCCGGCCTTTCGTGAAAGCCGGGTCCGACTTGATATCCTGCGTGCGGATTTTCTCCTGCAAATAGTTCAGCGACTGCAGCACCGCCTCCGGCCGCGGCGGGCAGCCCGGCAGGTACACGTCCACCGGGATGTAGCGGTCGATGCCCTTGAGCACGTTATAGCCCTGCTTGAACGGTCCGCCCGAGATGGCGCACGCGCCCATCGCGATCACCCACTTGGGTTCCGGCATCTGATTGAAAATTCGAACCACCTGCGGCGCCATTTTCTTGGTGACCGTGCCGGAGACGATCATCAGGTCGGCCTGGCGCGGGGTGGGACGAAACACTTCCGACCCGAAACGTGATATGTCAAAACGGGACGTGGCCGACGCAATCATTTCGATCGCACAACAGGCCAGGCCGAATGTTAGAGGCCAGACCGAGCCGCCGCGCGCCCAGTTGTAGAGGTAATCGACCTTTGACACAATCACCCCGGCACGCTCCAGTTCCGTACGTGTCGTGTTGTCGAGATCGATGTCGGGTGATGTGTTTGAGGTTGTCATTTCCAGGTCAGCACTCCCTTGAGCCAGAGATAAATCAAACTTTCAGCCAAAAGCAGAATAAACACCCCCATAGCCAGGAACGCCCCAAATGACAGCCCCTTGAAAGCCACCGCCCACGGGTAGATGAATACCACCTCGATGTCGAAGATCACAAACGCCAGCGCGTACAGATAGTATTGCACTTTGAACTGCACCCACGGATCGCCTTTCGACTCTAGCCCGCACTCGAAGGCCGACTCCTTGATGTCGCCCGGCTTGCGCGGTGCGAGGATCGCCGCGAGAATGAGCGGCGCGCAGGCAAATCCCACTGCCAGCAACACCATCACGGTCAGGATTAGGTAGGCGGAATACGGGTCGTTGGTCGCACCGACGTGCGGCAGGACACTGTTCACGGTCGAGAGCAACTCAGGCTGCATTTTACTACTTGTCGATTTTGGCACTGCGATCCCGCCGTGGCTGGAATCGACGACTCCCTGTTGGGGGCGCATGGTTCGGTTTCACCGGCAGAAGTCAAGACTCTCTTTGCTTCAGGGAGTGGGCTCGCTTGGCCAAGCTCCCGGCCGGACGACCAAGCCAGCCCGAACAGCAGCAGTAATTGATAATGGAACCGGTACGGCATGCTTACTCCCGTCGGGGCATGCGAATAGGCGAAACAGCTGCGCTTGACTATCCATTTTTTGAGTCTCTGCCTCGACTGCGGGATTATGCCTTAACGGAGTGAACGGCAGTCGCCATCAACCGGAGAACTTGCTCCAATGTCCAGTTGAGCTTGACAGTGAGTGCTGGAAATATAAATTGCACGCAGCGATTTGAGACGGAGATTGAGTTCAGGAACGGGTGCACGCCTGGGTCGGTTGCCGGAACGTCATCCGCGTTGACCGGATAGTCCAGATGACTGGAGTCAGTCAGGATTATTCTGTTCGTCCCGTTGGGAATCCTGATTGCGTGTCAGTGCGCGTTGGCGTGGTGGATGGCAATTCATGGGTGAGAGTTGGCTGTGCGGCAAATGAGCGCAGAATTCTATGAGTAAAGCAGACCTGAATAATTACATCGGGGGAGAGTGGACCTGTTCAGGCACTCAAGGGTATTGCGATGTGGAGAACCCCTCCACCGGGCAGGCGGTCGCCCGGGTGCCGCTCTCCTCGCCTGAGGAGGCGGAACAGGCCGTCGCTGCAGCCAAGGCGGCATTTCCGGAATGGAGCGCCACGCCGGTTTCCCGGCGTTGTGATTTCCTTTTTAAACTGACCGATCTGCTTCGGGGCAAAGCTGAAGAACTGGCGCGACTGATCTCCGAGGAGAATGGCAAGTCACTGCCGGACTCCCGGGCTGAAGTCAAAAGAGCCTTGGAAAACGCTGAGGTGGCCTGCGGGATGCCGCTGCATCAGCAGGGTGACAAACTCATCAACGGTGCGGCGGGCATTGACGGTGAGGTGCTTCGTCTGCCGGTGGGAGTGTTTGGCATGATAGCGCCGTTCAACTTTCCGCTCATGGTGCCATTCTGGTTTTTCCCCTACGCCCTTGCCACCGGCAACACGTATGTGATCAAGCCGTCGGAGCAGGCCCCGTGCAGCATGCAACGGGTGGCGGAGATGATTGAGGAGTGTGGGTTTCCACCCGGGGTGTTTAACCTCGTCCATGGGGATCGAGTGGCGGCGGAACGGCTCCTCGAGCATCGGGATGTTCAGGGCATTTCGTTTGTAGGCACTTCCCGGGTTTGCCGGACGGTGGCGGTGCGCTCAGCTGAGACCAACAAACGTTGCCAGGCGCTGGGCAGTGCGAAAAACCATTTGGTCGTGATGCCGGATGCCAAGATTGATCCCGTCATTCGAAACATGATCTCATCCTGCTACGGTTGCGCAGGGCAGCGGTGCATGGCTTCCTCGGCGATTATTTGCGTGGGTGACGAGGTTTGCCAAACCGTGACGGATGCTTTCTTGAAGGCTTCCCGAGGCGTTCGAGTTGCGTCACCGCTTGATCCTGAAGTTGCCAGCGAGTCGATGTTGATGGGCCCCGTAATTTCAGCCAAGGCCAAGCGGTTCATCCTGGACATGATTCAGGTCGGTGTGGATGAGGGGGCAACCTTGGCGTTGGACGGCCGGGGCTTGGAGGTGGAGGGCTGTCAAGGGGGACACTTCATCGGGCCAACGGTGTTCACGGATGTCAAGCCGGGGATGAAAATCCATCAAACCGAGATCTTCGGGCCGGTGGTGGTGATCCTCAAGGTGGCAACGCTTGACGAGGCGATCCAAGTCATCAACGACCACCAATACGGCAACGGGGCATCCATCTATACCCAGAACGGCCATTATGCTCGAGAGTTCAAACTCAGGACGCGAGTAGGCATGGTCGGGGTGAACGTTGGGATACCGGCGCCGGTGGCATCGCTTCCGTTTGGCGGCATGAAGGACTCCATTTTTGCCGATGTAAAGGCTCAAGGGAAAGCGGTCGTTCAGTTTTTCACCGAGCCAAAAGTGATCACGGAACGTTATTGGCCGGAGGATTAATGTCCCTGTTTCCCGTTGTTCCGAGGGACAGTTCGCGAGCATCGATTGATCCGGTTTGCGCCGCTTGGCAGATGTCCATGAATGATCTGCCGTGAGTGTCACACAAGCGCCGGAGTTTTTTGATCCGTTCCAACCCGGATCCACGCAGGAAACGGGTACACTTCCGCGAGTCAAGGGATGCGGCTTCATTCCAGACGGCACGACCTGCCATTACACCGCTTGCGCCGGACTCGCATGCAACCCGGGCCTGGTCGAGAAACGTGTCAAAGGGAACACCTGCCGATAAAAGAACCCAAGGGACAGGGCAGGCTTGGCTCAACTCGCTGCAGGCGGTCTGCCACTTGACCAAATCGTGGGATTCCGAGATGTTATACGGGAATTCAGCCTTGAGCACATCGGCTCCAAACGGGGTAAGGCGACGGGCGGATTCGATGACAACATCCTTCAACTCGTCCGATGACAATTTAACTCCGGGCGCCTCCGGCTTGAAGGAGAGAGGTTCAAGATAGAGAGGGACATCATGCTGCGCACAGGCCAAGCCAACGCCCTTCACCAACGCCTCAGTCTGGGCTGCACTCGGGGAGTTGGGGTGATAATAGACCAACAGTTTTACGCCTGATGCTCCGACAAGGGAGGATTGCTGCACACTCCAGTCTTGGATGAGGTGAGTTTTCAGGATTGCTGGATCGCCGGTGGAACCGGTGTCCATGGCCACGATCAATGCCGCTTGCCCCGGCAAGGCTCCGGATGTGAGACAGGGCGCCACGCCGGTTTCCGGGTCCAAGAGCACGGCTGAGCATTCGGGCGCCAACTCACGAACCACCTCCTGTTTAAATGTTGCTACGGCCTTGTTCAACGAAACCACTCCGGCTTGGCTGGCCAAGGCGTGGCGAAGCGGTCCCCGATGATCAATTGCCAGTATGGTGAACGTCCCTTGGTTGCTGGACGCCTGTTGCAAACGGCGCCATTTGCCGATCGTCACTTCCACGGGTGTTGCAACTGTAAAGCAGTCATTGTATTTCCCCGATACTCACGGGGCGATTTTCCTGACAGGAGAGGAGCGCCGCTTTCCCCATTACCACAGGGATTCTTGATTCGTGCCCCGAAACCGGTGAGTTACCCCCGTTCAATGAAACCTTGATGAACTCCCTCATTTCCTCCAGATAACTATCTTGATAGCGTTCCAGAAAGTAGTTCAACGGTGGATCCTTGTAGATTTTGTCCGCGCTGGAAATCTGGGCTGTGTTGGGATGTACGTTGTCGATAGCAATCTTGCCGTCGCTCCCGAACACTTCTGCTCGTTGATCGTAGCCAAAGACAGCTTGTCTGCTGTTTTCGATGATGCCGATCGCTCCATTGGCGAATTTCAACATGACCATGACCGTGTCCAAGTCACCAATCTCTGCAATTGAAGGATCAATCAGGGCGTTTCCGACGGCGTATATTTCGGTGACATCGGCACCGATGAGAAAGCGGGCCATGTCAAGATCATGAATGGTCATGTCCATGAAGATGCCGCCTGATTTATCGAGATACTCCCTGGGTGGCAGAGCGGGATCGCGGCTGATAATGTGGAGTTGATGTGGGATGCCGATTTCTCCGGTTGTCACTGCCTTGCGAATTCTCTGAAAGTTCGGGTCAAATCGCCGATTGAACCCAATCTGCAAAACAATACCGGCTTGATCTGCGGCATCCAAAGCGTCGTCGATGCGGTCAAGATCGAAATCGATCGGTTTTTCACAAAAGACATGCTTCCCGGCTTTTGCCGCCTCAGCGATGATCGGGGCGTGCGTGTCTGTACTTGAACAAATGACCACCGCATCGATATCACTGTTGCCTATCACATCACGGTGGTCTGTGCCGGCGTGAGGTATTCGAAAATTTTGGGCACAGGCTAGGGCGTTTGACTCGACGATGTCGGTCACCATACAAAGGTTCGACTGCGGAATCGATCGAGACAGGTTCCGGGCGTGTATTTGCCCAATTCTGCCTGCGCCAATGAGGCCCACGTTGAGAACATCTCTGTTCATCACATATCAAAAGCCAATTGAGCGAAGGAATTCCAGATTGCGTCGGGCGCTCTCCCTGGGGCTTCCCATGCCCGGCAATACGTCTTGTTCAACCAACGCCCATCCGGTGTATTGCCGTGCTTCGAGCCAATTTTTCACGGCTTTGAAATCGACGTCGCCCTGTCCCAGTTCACAGAAAACCCCGTTTTTCACGGCTTCGAAATAATCAATTCCTTCTTCACGGCTCGTTTGTACAGTTCCCGGATGACAATCCTTGAAATGAACATACCAAATTCGATCCGCAAACCGATCTAACCCCTGGGTTATTGTGTCTGCCCCGAGTTGGCCGGAGCCGTAAAGGTAGTGACCCGTGTCAAAGACCAGCCCCAAAACATCAGGATCCGTCATCTCAAGCAATTGCCCGATCTCGTCCGGTGTCTCGATAAAGCCCGAGCAATGATGGTGGAATACGGTGCGGATTCCGGTTTGTTCCTTGACCTGCAGCGCGATTTGGTTTGCTCCTTCTGCGAAGCACCGCCATTGGGTTTGGGTGAGGCTTAGTTCAGGAGTGATTCTTCCGGCGTGATGGGTGCGCTGTGGGTCGATGCCGTTTTCATCAGAGAGCACCAGAAAAGGGGGAGTGTCGGCTTTTGCCCTTTGTTGAACCTGTGCCAGGAGATTCGCGGTCTTCAGCGCGTTGGCCAAGCCGGAGGCATGTTTCTCCGGATGCTTCAATGCCACAGGTACGAACGCACCCAAAAGGGTCAAACTGCGGCGGCCCAACTCCTGATGTAATTTCTCGGGATCCGTTGGCATAAATCCCCAGTCTCCAAGTTCGGTGCCCTTGTATCCGGTCTCGGTGAGTTCATCGAGCATTTGAGAATAACCGATGCTTTCCCCTTCAAGACCTTCAAATTCAAGGCTGCCCCAAGAGCAGGGCGCATTGCCGATACCTATGCTGCTCATGATTGCTGTTGTTGTGCCGGTCCTAGTGGAAATATTTCTCTGATGGACGTTTTTCCAGCCAGCGCTTTCTCGATTCGCGCACCGAGTCCATTTCGCTGACTTCTGCCACCGGCACGTCCCACCAAGTGTCATAATTCGGCACCCCCACGTAGCGATCATTCCGGATGTAGATGACCGATGTCTTGTCAACGCCCTTGGAATCTTCCAGCGCCTTCCGGAAATCTTCCAAGGTTTCACACCGGGTGACGTGAGCGCCCAGAGATTCTGCGCTCATGGCGAGATCCACGGGTAGCATTTTCACTTCTTCCCCGTCCGCGTCGCTGGGAAGTCGCTGCTCCTTGGGGAAGGCGTAGCGCGTGCCGAACCCATCCTGTCCGAGTGACCGGCTCAAGCCGCCGATGCTGTTGAAGCCGGAGTTGTCCATCAAGACGATCGTCAATTTGAAATCTTCCTGGATCGAAGTGATGATTTCGTTGCCCAGCATGAGGTAACTTCCGTCTCCCACCATGACATAAACATTTCGAGATGGATCTGCCATTTTGATTCCAAGCCCACCGGCGATTTCATAGCCCATGCAGCTATAACCATATTCGAGGTGGAAATTCTTGGAATGCCGGGTTCTCCATAGTTTGTGGAGATCCCCTGGCATGCTTCCGGCGGCATTGATCATCACGCCGTCCGGATCGCTCAATTCGTTGACTGCGCCTATGAGTTCCCCCTGACTCGGCACCGGTTTGTTGCGAATGGCGTAAATGCTGTCCACTTCGGATTCCCATTCCTCGTGCAGTTTCTGGCATTGTTCCCGGTAATCGGCGGCCACCTGATACCCATCCAGTGCGCTGGTCAACTCTTCAAGTGTCACCCGGGCGTCTCCGATTAACGGCAGAGCGTAGTGCTTGTGGGAGTCAAAGGAAGTCACGTTGATGTTTATGAATTTGACTCCAGGGCACTGAAACGCTGTTTTGCTGGCAGTCGTAAAGTCGCTGTACCGGGTGCCAATTCCGATGACTAGATCGGCATCTCTGGCAATCCGGTTGGCGGCGAAGTTGCCGGTGACGCCGATGGCACCAAGATTGAGCGGTTCATCGTAAAGCAGGCTGCCTTTTCCGGCCATGGTTTCACCAACCGGAATGCCGGTTTGATTCACAAGGCACTTGAGGGCGTCGTTGGCCTCACTGTAGATCACTCCTCCACCGGCAACAATCAGCGGGCGTTTCGCATGGCGAATCATTTCAGCGGCCCGGATAAGGGCGGCATTATCCGGCCGGTTTCTTGGGATCGACCAGACACGCTTGTCAAAGAATGCTGTTGGATAATCGAATGCCTCCGTCTGTGTGTCCTCCGGCAATGCCAGAGTGACGGCTCCCGTATCCGAAGGGCTGGTTAATGTCCTCATAACTTCCGGCATGGAGGTCAGGAGTTGATCCGGCCGGTAAAGGCGATCCCAATAACGGCTGACCGGTTTGAAGCAGTCATTGACCGAAATGTCCTGTGCATGTTCAGACTCCAGTTGCTGCAAGACCGGGGCCACATTACGCCGCGCGAAGATGTCGCCCGGAAGCAGGAGTACCGGTAGTCGGTTTGTCGCGGCGACCGCAGCGCCGGTGATCATATTGGTGGCTCCGGGCCCGATCGAGGAAGTGCAGACCAGTGTCTGCAGTCTGTTCTTCATTTTGGCGTAGGCGATTGCCGTATGCACCATGGCCTGTTCATTTCGCGACTGGTAATAGCGTAGTTCGGGGTACTGTTGCAGTGCCTGCCCTATGCCGCTCACGATACCGTGGCCGAAAATGCCGAAGCAACCGCCGAAAAAACAGTGTTCTTCGCCATCCCTTTCCACATGTTGGTTGATCAGGAATTTGACTAGGGCCTGTGCCATGGTCAGGCGTTCAGTTTGAGTGCTCATTGTGTTGTATGTTCGTGTTTGATTAATCGAGCCCACCGTGGGTCTCCGTGAAGTTCATAACTTCATCATAGGTTGGCATAAAGTTGGCACATCCGTGCTTGGTTACAACAATGGCTCCGCAGGCGTTACCCAGCCTCGCTGACCGATACCATCCCCAGTCATTTATGTGACCGTAAAGGAATCCGGCGGCGAATGCATCCCCGGCGCCGAGGATGTTTTGAATTTCCACCGGAAATCCGGGAGCTTCGATGGTTTCGATTTTCCCTGATTCGTCCCGCAGGTAAACGCACACACCTCGATCGCCCTGTTTCTTCAGCACCGCCTTGGGCCCCATGGATAACAAACGTCGAACGGCCTCTTCAACATCGCCGTCTACCTTGGTGTCCGACACGGAATCGGTGATTTCCACGCGCGAAGGGTCAGCCAGCATCGCGGCATTTATCTCATCCTCGGTTCCGATGACGATGTCAACCAATCGGAGGGCAGAGCGTATAGCGACGCCGAATGCCCTCGGGTCGTGCCATTGATCCGGGCGAAAATCAATGTCCAGAACTACTTCAACACCGTTCTGGTGTGCCAGTTCAGCTCCGTACAGTGTGGCGCTTCGACTCGGTTCCCTGCCCATGTTGGTTCCCGCGAATTGAAAAACTTTCGCCTCAGCGATTGGTGTTGCCAACACATCGTCGATACTCAATTCAAAGTCGGCGCAGTGATCCCGGTAAAAGACCAGCGGGAATCGGTCAGGAGGTTCTATCCCAAGGGCAACTGCACTCGTGCGGTATCCGGGCTTTCGCTTGATAAATTGGGTGACAACGGATTCCTGTTCGAGGTAATTCAGGATAAAGTCTCCCACAGGATCCTCGCCAAGGCCCGTTAGCAACACCGAGTCAAGGCCCAGCCGTCGAGCACCCACGCTGATATTTGTCGGCGATCCCCCGACATAAGCGGCGAAACTTTTGATATCCACAAATGCGGCCCCAATGTCGTTGCTGTAAAGATCAATAGAGGAACGGCCCATGTGGATCGTGTCGTATTTGCGCTCTGGCTTGCTCATAGGGCGGGGGAATGCGGGTACACGGTCAATAAAGCGGAAGCCTGTCGTCCCTATTTCGATAATGTTCCTTGACCCAGCTAAATTCCGGATCGTCCTGATTGGCCAGACTCTGCGCGCTGCCTGCCAAAACATTTAAATAGTAAGTGGTGTAACCGGGAGCACTGACCACCGGGTGGTAGCCTTCAGGAACGAGAACGGCTGTGTTTTCCTCGGCACGCATTAATGCATCAATTGGATGGCCTGCCTCGTGAAGGGGCGAGTTGATATCCGTGTAGACGCGTTGATACGCATACCCCTCTGGGCGGTCTATTTTGTAATAGTATACCTCCTCAAGGTCGGCCTCGATCAGGTTTCCTTGTTCATCCTCAATGTGCCGGTCGTGTTTGTGCGGGGGATAGCTGCTCCAATTCCCGCTCGGGGTATAGACCTCAACCAAGACCAGTTTTTCCACCGGGGATCCCGGCGGCAGCAGATCGTTGATCTGCCGGCTCACATTGTCTCCTCCACGGATTCCGCTGTCCACGTGATCGGGTTGGATTAGCCAAGGATCATGATCCTGTGTGGACGGCACCCACGCGACTGCAAATTCACCGGCCTGCTCTGCGGCGACGCTGAACTCGGTGTTCCGTGGAAGGTAAAGTGCGTGAGCACCGCCCTCAAAAACGGTGTTCCGTCCACCGATACCGCTCCATCGACCCCGGTTGGACTCAACTCGGTAGCGTCCGGTCAGGTTTACCAGCGCCAGTTCGTTGTTGCCGGTGTCGAATGACCATACACCTCCCTCCTCCAGTTTTCTCACCTGAAACGAGATGAAATCCCAGCCTGCCAATTCAGGAGTAATATCAAGGATCAAACCGGGATCTTCCGGGACAATCTCTGGGCGAATCAGCAGGTTGTCGGCGGTGTATTTCATGCAACGTCACGAACTTGACTGGCGAGTAATGAATAAGCTGCTTGTGCTTTTTTGCGGAAAGTGGCTCTCATTGTCTGGCACAGACGTGTACCTGATAAAGAACCCCAAGTAAATACAGATGCCTTTTCGCACTCTTTAGTGCAGACATTCAATGCCACTTGGCTTGGAGGGTGTTTGAAAAACGAAACCGGAGGGGCCAGATTGAAGAAACCTGCAACCCCTCCGGGGATAGTTCAGAGAACGTAATGTCAGATAATAGTAGATACCCACGACAGCGCTTACATTCACACGCCGTGCGAGACAAAGGGAAGCATACAGCACATTTCCCATCCAGCAAGGATTTTTTTTACCGTGACCGTTTTGTGACAAACGCCGTCTCTCGAGCAGTTAAAAGTACAGAAAGTCCATCATTTTCGGTTTTTTCCGGAAGGTGTTGCCCTTGATCCACTCCACGTGGCCGTCGACAAATCCCTCGTTTGCCCCGTCCGGCTCGTTGCCACGATCGTTGTAATGGTTGACACCCCGCATCAGCGGGTTGGGATCGCCGGGCCGCCCCCACGAGCCCTGGTGTTTCCGGTTCAGGTCAGCCCAGATGACCTTGTAGTGCGGGTCGTCCGTTGTCTTGAGTGCGAACACCGGCGTGCGGACCTGCTCCTGAAAGATCGACTTGTTGTTGGAGTAGCGCTTTTCACCGGCAAAATAGAAGTAGCCCATGACCGAGTCGCGTCCGCCCGGCCAAGCCCAGAAATCGTTGCGGTTCCAGCTCCGGTTGGACGGGCAGTAGAACATCGGCCGACGGATGTGGTAGCGATTCGTCATCGTGTCGCGAAACCAGACCGAGTTCCAGTACGGGTTGCTCGAGCCGCCGGGCGGGAATGCCTCGTCGTTGTCGCCGGCGTACATTGTCAGCGAGAGCAGCCATTGGTGACTGTTGTTTTTGCAGGTCGTGCGGTGCGCCTGCTCCTTGGCCCGCGCGAGCGCCGGCAGCAGCAGACTGGCAAGAATCGCGATGATGGCGATCACCACCAGCAACTCGATCAGCGTGAATGCAAGTCGACGATTCTTATTTTGAAAAAACAAAATCATCGGAACGGGGCACGCAGTCTGAAAACGGAAATGTTTTATGGCAAGCTATCAATCTGCCGATCAAACAGTGGTTATTTCTAAAAACCATACGGTGTTTCACCCTCATCCGGCCTGCGGCCCCCATCTCCCTTAGGGAGGAGGAACCAAACGGGCCGGGCCTGGCCAAGCGGCGAACTGTTTTGGAGTGCGCCGGCAGAGCAAAGCGGCGGCAGCGCATTCAAAACCAAGAACTGAGAACCTCAAACCGAAAAAGCGGTGTCGCGCTGCACTTGCCACCGCACTACAAAGATTCCGACAAGACGCGCATGCTCTCTAGTCGCTCACTCGCGAAGGCGCATGGGGCGGTTGTCGCGGGCCTCGATAAGCCGTTGCACTCGGTTGGTCAGCCGCTGGCCGTTGGCGCCCAGCAGCACGGCGGCGGGGTTTGCCGGTGTGTCGGCGGTCGGTGGCTTCCACTTGGCCAGGGCGACCTCCCGCTTGGCCAAGCGCTTGGGTTCGTCGGCGACGAAGTCGTACTCGAACCCCCTGTATCCCGGCTGGCGAACCAAGGCCTTGTGTGCCACGTAGCGGACGGCGGAGTAGGGGTCGTTGAGCAACTCGGCAAGCAGCGGCGGCTGCCAAGCGCTGCCGCTGGCTTGGAGCGCCGGTTCCCAGCCCATGTGCCACGCGGCGAGCGCGCGTTGGCCGGCATCACCCTTGAGCAGCCAGAGTACCGAGGCGGCTGTCGTGCGGTGTTGCGCCGGCAGGTCCGGCTTGGCTTGGTCGGTGCGCTTGGCCAACTGCTCGGCGGTCCAGTCGAGCGTCTTGTCGAGGTGGCACAGGTTGCAGGCGTTGGGCCGGCCGGTCTCGAGGGTGGTGGCCACGTTGGGCGACTCGATGGTGTGACCCCGAATGGCGGAGAGCAGCCCGTACGATGTGTGCGGCATATGGCAGTTGTAGCAGTTGCTGCCGGGCGAGTCGGCGGCGTGGCGGGTGTGTGCGGTGAGTTCGGTGGCCATGTCGCCGTGACACTGGAGACAGGCCTTGTTGCCGCGCATGCCCTTGGCGAGTTGGTCGTTGGGATCGCTTTCGTGAATTGAGTGGCAACTGACACACGACATCGTGCCGCGCTGGTGGCACGGCGACTCGAGCAGGCCGTTGTATTCGCGGCCGGGCACCCGGATGTAACCGTCCGGCCAGAAGAAGTCGCCGAGTAGGTTGGGGTTTTTCTCTAGCACAGGCTTGAGCCACGGCTGCCTGTCGAGCTGGGTCGGGCGAATGATCGGCGTGGTTTGCTCGAGATCATCACCGGGACGGTATCGAAAACCGTGCTCAGGCCACCCCTCGCTTTTGTCGAACCACTTCATGCCGTGACAAGAACCGCACACCTGTGTGCTGCGGATGTGATCGAGATCGGTCGGCTGCACGATGGCCAACGGCTCGGTGTCGAGTGCGGCTTGACGTTCGAGCTCGGGCAGCTTGGTCAGGCGCGTTTGCCGATCGACGTGTCGCCGGCCCGGACCGTGGCACGCTTCGCACGAGATGCCCAGGTCGGCAACGCGCGTCTCGAAGCGCTGCGCTGCCTCGTTGGGCCTTGGCTGCGGGCCGGTGGCATGACAGCGGATGCAGCTCATGTTCCAGTTTTCCTTGCTGACAACCGTGTACGGATCGCGGATGAACAAACTGTTGCGCGGCGCCCAGCGCTGGTCCTCGATGAGCCAGGAGAAGGGGAATCCGATCTGCAGGTTGCCCATCATGCCGGGCAGCCAAAAAACCTGCATGTGGTGTGAGCCGGTGACCATGCCCATGCGCATGTGCAGCGCTCCCGGGTCGCGGCCGTCGGGTGCGGCGTTGGCGGCGTCGATGCTCTCGATGGTGGCCCAGTATTCTTCACCGCGCCGGTGCATGGTAAAGCGTTCGCCCTGGAATTCATGCGCTTGGCCGTCGAACGCCGCCTGGACGGTCTTGGGCGAGATGAGCTGCGTCATGCGGCTGTGATGCGAGCTGCGCCAGCTTTCGTGCTCGTCTTCATGGCATTCGTGGCATGACGACGAGCCGGTGTATTCAGTGACATCGCGGCGGTAGGGCAGGGTGGTGGTGTAGGGCGGCTGCACTTGGCCAAGCGCTTGGGCGGGGGTGGCGGGCGGGTCGGTCTCCGGTGTGCCGAGGAGGTTGATGACCAGCAGGACGATGGCCACCAGTGCAAGAGCTATAATCCACCGGAGTGTGGAGGTGTGATGCTTTTGATCGTCGCCGTGCATGTTGCTCGCCCGAGGTAAAACGCCACGGTACACCTTGGCAAAGAAAAAAGACGGCCTATATTCATCGGCCGCCTTTTGAGAAATGGTCTATTGGCCTCAACGGCTGGAACTGCCCCACCAGATGTCATTGGGGGCAACTGGGCGCCCCGATATTTGGGCCATCTCATAAAAACTCCTATAGGTCAGGTTGTACGCCGCCCCGGATACAATGCCCACCGTGGCTGCTCCCCTGATGTCATCACGGTTGTTTCTGTTGGTGCCACTGGTGACGTGCCGTTGGGAAATACCCTCATGCGGCTGATTGCCGGCATCGTTGAACCAGAACGGGGTTGTATCATCGGTCTCCCACTGGATGATGTTGCCGGGTTCGGTGGCTGAAATCTTGCGCACCCTACTTGCATCATATGATCCCGTTTGTGGACTCGGTTGGGAGTGAAAGAAAATGATGTTTCCATTCCACGTGTAGCTGGTGATCTTGATGGGGCGCTGGAGAAACAGCCTGCTGTTGGATCCGGTCGATGTGGCTTTGTCCTTGGGGCACATGAGCACTTGAGGATTGTTGCCCAGATAGTTTCCCAGTTGACCGTGCTTGAAGGATTCGTACTGGCCGTCCAGTTGCCTCTGCAAGCCGCCGGAGCTTGTGCCGCCGGCATAGCCCGGCATTGCCGTTGAGCCGCTCCAGTTGTGGGATTCTACATTACACCGGGTACCGGCGGGAAAGCACGTGGAGTTTTCCTGTTGGTTGCCAGCATATGCCCATCCGGTTGGGCCGGCTCCGTTGCCGCCCCAGGTGGGGTGAGGCAGGTAATCTTCATAGTCGCCGGCGAACATGTTCAGGGCCAGCATGATCTGCTTGTTGTTGTTCCAGTCGATGGAGTTGTGGGCCTTGTCCTTGGCCCGGGCCAGCGCAGGCAACAATAACGCCGCCAGTATGGCGATGATGGCGATCACCACCAGCAACTCTATGAGCGTGAAACCAAGGATGACCTTGGTGCCCAGTGTCTTGGGAACAGTTGTTTTTTTCATAATTTGGTCAATTCTAACGCTGTCGGTCAACCAGATGTTGGCTTAATGACTCGGTTCGGGTTCAAACTAGTCCTTCCCTGGCCGCGAGTCAAATGCAAATTTGGGAAGATTCGAGTGGGCCTTGCGCTTGGTCAAGCGGCTTGGCGGGACACGGAGAGCGTTCTTGGAGTGCGGCAGTCCTTGCCGCTTTGGTTGCGCCCAAAAGCGGCGCAAAGCACGTTGCAGCAAAACGCTGGCAGGAATTTTGTGAGTTCTTGTATGTCGAGTTAGTGCTCCCTACAAAAAAAAGACCCTCCCGGTTGGGAGGGCCCTTGAAAGGTTGTTTGAACGAATTACTTCTTCCCGGCTGGGAACATTATCTCGTTGCTTGCGTCGCTCGAGTCGATCAGGTACTGCATGAGCCTCTGGCTGCTGGCCTGTTGGACGGATGAGTCAGACAAAAGGATATCGCCCTGTTCCTCGTGAATGGTCGTAGACCAGAGAGGAGTCTTCTTGGTAGTGAACTTTTTCTTAAATACGATGTGTTGCGCTTTCTTGTCATTGTCGTTGTCGTAATTGCCGAATATGACATTGCGGTCACCGGACAGGATGTTGTTCGGCCTGGCTTCGTCAGCGCCTTTGCCAATGAAGTAGCTGTAGCTCAGGATGCCTCTTGAATGTTTCTTTGCATTCCCTTCGCAAAACGGAGTAATGTTCTTGCCCGCAGCACCGCGAGGTTTGCCATTCATAAAGCTGTTGGCTTGGGTGCGGTTGCCGTCACGCGGGCAGCGAACCACTTTCGGGTTACTCAACTCGTTTGAGAGCGCCTGCCAGTGCCTGCAACCTTCCAATGCCTTGTTTTTGGCCAAATACTCGGCGGAACCGCCTTCCAACTCTGGCACCTGCCACGGGAACCGATCCTGGTTGTCCGTCGCGTAGATGCGAGTGGCGACGCCAACCTGCTTGAGGTTGTTCACGCAGGAGATGCGCTGTGCCTTTGCCTTTGCCTTTGCCAATGCGGGCAGGAGCATGCCGGCCAGAATGGCAATGATTGCTATAACGACCAACAGCTCAATGAGCGTGAAGGCCCCGACTTTGATTTTATGAAAACGCTTCATGATGCAATTCTCGTTTTTTAGTTAACAGTTAACACTTACTTCACCGTACGGGTAAAAGGAAGACGGAGTTTCGTGTCCAATTGAACCTTTGTCAACGCCAAACTTAAAAAAAAATTAGCATGCAAAATGCCATCGTTACTGGGTCGAAATAGGATTCAATTCGGAGTGCGAAACAGGATTAAAGAGCGTGATTTTCACTCAATTTGCGTGAGTCCCACACAATCAGAGGCTTTCTGGCTGTTAAGCTGTGCCGAGTGGTTTTCTGTTCTTGTTATTTAGTGTTCACTCGCATGCTGATGTGGTTTGTCCGTGGATTTTGGAATGTTAGCGTTGTGGGGGCTTCCGCTGCGCGATACAAGCGTGCCGGTGGCAATGAATTTGCTGGAGGCGCGCCGGAGGTTCGCCCCACCCGGGCGCCGTAGCATCACTTGATGAATCTTGAAAATCGACTTCTGCGCCTGTTGGGGCGCAAACATTACGTCCCGGTCGGGGCGGACGACATCACCATAAAACTCGGGCTTGGCGAGGCGCAGGCCAAGGAGGTGCGGCGCGAGCTGCGCGGCCTCGTGCGATCGGGCCGGGTGGTGCGGTTGCCCGACAAACGGTTCGCTCTGCCCGCCGACGAGGACCTGGTCGCCGGGCGCATCCTCATGAACCGCCGTGGCGGCGGGCGCGTCGTCACCACCGACGCGTCGCAGCCGGCGATCGACATTTCCCCCAACGCCGCCGGCACGGCGATGCATAACGACCGCGTGCTGGTGCTGGTGGACTCGGCGGCACCACCCGGGCGCCGCCGCGGCCAGCGTCCGCCGGCAGGGCCAGGCGGCAAGGTGGTCGAGGTGCTCGAGCGCGCCCGCACGCAGGTGGTCGGCACGCTGGAGAAGTCGCGGCAGCTCTGGTACGTCGTGCCGAGCGACCCGCGGATCACGCACGACATTTATCTGCCCAAGCTTGGCCAAGCGACCAAGGCCAGGGCCAGGCGCGGCGACCGGGTGGTGGTGGAGATCACCGAGTGGCCGTCGCGCCACAACGCGCCAGAGGGCAAACTGGTGGAGGTGATCGGCAGCCCGGGCGCGCCGGGTGTCGATGTCGAGTCGGTCATCCGTCAGTACGAGCTGCCGACGCGTTTCCCGGCAAAGGTGCAGGCCGAGGCCAAGCGCTTGGGCGCGAAAGTGACGGCGGCCGACCGCAGGGGCCGGCGGGATTGCCGCAAGCATCGCGTCGTGACGATCGACCCGGTGGACGCGCGGGACTTTGACGACGCCATATCGCTGGAGCGCATCGAGGGGCGGCGCTGGCGGCTGTGGGTGCACATCGCCGACGTGTCGCACTATGTCACGCCCGGGAGCGCGCTCGACAGGGAGGCTCGGCGGCGTGGCAACTCGACTTACCTTATCGATCGCGTGATCCCGATGCTGCCGGAGGCGCTGAGCAACGAGCTGTGCTCGCTCAAGCCGGGGGTGGACCGGCTGGCGCGCAGCGTGGAGTTTGTGCTGACGGAGAGCGGCCGGGTCGAGCAGGTGAAGTTTCACTCGACGGTCATCTGCTCGAAACGACGCTACGCCTACGAGGAGGCGATGGCGGTTCTCGAGCGTAAGCCGTCAGACGACATTGAGCGGATGCTGCACGACGCCCACCGACTCGCGCAAAAGCTGCGGCAGGCGCGGTTCCGCGCCGGTGCGCTGGATCTGGACATGCCGGAGCACAAGGTGATGCTCGACGCCAAGGGCCGCGTGAGCGAGGTGCGCCGGGTGGAGAACGACGTGTCGCACCAGTTGATCGAGGAATTCATGCTGCTGGCCAACGAGGCGGTCGCCCGGGAAATAAAGCGCCGCCGCGCCGGGGCGATCCACCGCGTCCACGAGAAGCCGGATTTCGAGAAACTCGACAACCTCCGGGCGCAGGCAGCGTTGATGGGGCTGCGCGCCGGCAACCTGACGGACCAGAAACAAGCCGGCAAATTCCTTGCCAGCCTCAAGGGCCACCCGCTCGCGGACGTCTTCCGGATCGGCTACCTGCGCTGCATGAAACGGGCCTGCTACTCGACGGAGCCGATTGGGCATTACGGCCTGGCCAAGGAGGACTACGTGCACTTTACGTCGCCGATCCGTCGCTACGCCGACCTGATCGTGCATCGTGTCGTGTACCAAAGGGCCAGGCTCGATGCCACGGCTCTGGCCACGGCGGCCGATCATATTTCACTCACCGAGCGCAATTCCGGCGACGCTGAACTGGACAGCAAACTCATCAAGTTGCTGGGCTATCTGCAGCGGCAGCTCGACCGCCGCAAGCCGGAGACCTACACGGCCATGGTCACCGAGGTTCGCAGCATGGGCGCGATGGTGGACATCACCGAGTTGGGGCTCAAGGGGCTGGTCAAGCGCCTTAGCCTGAGCGACGACCATTACCGGTTTGTGCCGGAGCGCGGCCGCCTCGTCGGCCGCCAGCGCGGCAACGAGATCGCGCCGGGCGATCAACTCAAGGTTCAGGTCGAGGGCATCGATCTGCACAAAAAACAGGCCGACTTTTGCGTCGTCAAAACCAGGCCGCCTAGGGACAAAAAAAAGTCGAAGTCGGCCCAAAAAACAAGGCCGGAAAAATCTCCCAAGCGCAAAGGCAAACAAAGGCAACCCAAAGCCAGGCGCAGACGAAAATGAAACACAGATTGAAGCATGGGGTTGCGCTGCTCGTGGCCGGTTTGGCCGTGGGCGGTCTTGTGA